>UMHE01079662.1_pt1 | contig 10447 bp, 8 predicted proteins | sample 1965451 | NCBI WGS metagenome assembly UMHE01 (sample SAMEA4836090, study PRJEB28245) | human gut metagenome | biome: gut microbiome; material: fecal sample | place: Denmark | collected 2008 | reverse complement strand
GGAGAGAAATGACTATTATGGCAAATTTAGTAGCAATTGTAGGCCGTCCAAACGTGGGCAAGTCTACTTTATTTAATCGTTTGACTCAATCTCGTCGTGCTATTGTTAGCGATACAGCTGGCACAACTCGCGACCGTCAGTATGGCAAGTGTAGCTGGAATGGCAGAGAGTTCTCTGTTGTAGATACCGGTGGTTGGGTAGTGAAATCTGATGATATTTTCGAGGATGCTATCCGCAAGCAGGTATTGGTTGCAACAGAAGAGGCCGATTTGGTTCTCTTTCTTGTTGATGTGAATACAGGCCTTACAGATTGGGATGAGGACGTGGCTCTTATTTTGCGTCGTGCCAAATTGCCTGTTATCCTTGTTGCTAATAAGGTAGACAACAGTGCAGAATATTATGAAGCAGCCGAATTCTATAAGTTAGGTTTGGGCGACCCTCAGTGCATCAGTGCTGCTACAGGTGGAGGTACTGGTGACTTGCTCGACATGATATTGGATAAGTTGCAGGATAATCCTGAAGAAGCCATTGTGGAAGACATCCCTCGTTTCGCTGTGGTAGGTCGTCCTAATGCCGGCAAGAGTAGTATCATCAATGCCTTCATCGGTGAAGACAGAAATATTGTAACCGAAATCGCAGGAACAACCCGTGATAGTATCTATACCCGATACGATAAGTTTGGTTTCGATTTCTATTTGGTTGATACCGCTGGTATCCGTCGAAAGAATAAGGTGAGTGAAGACTTGGAGTTCTATTCTGTCATGCGCTCTATCCGTGCTATTGAGAACAGTGATGTGTGTATTCTGATGCTGGATGCTACCCGTGGTATAGAGACTCAGGATATGAATATCTTCCAGTTGATTCAGAAGAACAACAAGAGTTTGGTGGTTGTCGTCAACAAGTGGGACTTGGTTGAAAACAAAGACCAAAAGGTTATCACTACATTTGAGACAGCGATCCGCAACCGCATGGCTCCATTTGTAGATTTCCCTATTATCTTTGCATCGGCATTGACCAAACAGCGTATTTTTAAGGTGTTGGAAACTGCCAAGCAGGTTTATCAGAACCGAAAGGCTCACATCGGTACTTCCAAGCTGAACGAGGTGATGCTGCCTATCATCGAGGCTTACCCTCCACAGAGTGTGAAAGGCAAGTACATCAAGATCAAGTATTGCACTCAGTTGCCCAATACAACGATTCCTTCGTTTGTGTTCTATGCCAACTTGCCTCAGTATGTGAAGGAGAACTATCGCCGATTCTTGGAGAACAAGATACGTGAGAATTGGTCGCTTCATGGTTGTCCTATCAATATATTTATCCGTCAGAAGTAACGTTAGTCTACGGGTTATAAATATCGTAGTCGGGGCTTATTAAAGCAGAAATATAATAATGAAGAAAATCTTGTTTTTCCTACTCAGTGTCATGTCGTTATTCTCTTGTAAGGAGAAAACACCGGATCCGGGCTATTATGCAGGAATAGCTGCCAAAGGCTATTACGATATGTTACTGGAAGGCAGATATGATGAATTTGTAGAAGGGCAGAATATGCCCCATCGTATTCCTGAAGGATATCGGCAGCAATTGGTTCTTAATGCCAAGATGTTCGTAGAGCAGCAGAAGAATGAGCATCGTGGAATGAAAGCCTTTCAGATTCTTGATGCCAAGGCTGATACGGCTCATCATATAGCTGATGTCTATCTCTCCGTAACCTATGGCGACAGTACCAAGGAGCAGATAGTTGTGCCTATGGTAGAGGTGGAGAAAAAATGGAAAATGAGATAGATGAAGAGCGGTATTCATGGATAGTTCAATGAACGGTGTTTCTGTCTGGCTTCCGGATGAATACGGTTCTAAAAATATATATATTGACTGCTATAAAAACGCAAGTATTTTCATTGCATGATGAAAGTACTTGCGTTTGTTTATGAAAGTACTTGCGTTGACCATTGAAGCCTGTCTGTGTTTAAAATAAGCGTTGATATGCTTATAGCAAAGGTTTCGGCAATGCATTATGGAATGCCTCATTATTGGGCTGTCTTTTCCTCTTCCATCTCAACTTTCTTTACTTTTCTGAACAGATCGGAAGCGAAGACCAGGTCGTTGAGCTTCTCGTTGGTAGAACTCATAATCTCGTCTTTGTTGCCTTGCCATTCTTTTTGTCCTTTGTAGATGAAACATATATTTTCACCAATACCCATCACTGAGTTCATGTCGTGAGTATTGATGATGGTTGTCATGTCGTAGTCTTTCGTGATTCCCGACAGGAGTTCATCAATTACCAAAGAGGTCTTGGGGTCAAGTCCTGAGTTGGGTTCATCGCAAAACAGATATTTAGGGTTCATCACGATGGCTCTTGCTATGGCCACACGTTTCTGCATACCTCCTGATATTTCTCCCGGAAACTTCTCCTGTGCTTCAATCAGGTTTACTCTGTCAAGACATTCCTGAGCTCTCTTTACACGTTCTCTATAGTTCATAGATGAAAACATGTCGAGTGGAAACATTACATTCTTGAGTACCGACAAGGAGTCGAAGAGGGCTGCACTTTGGAATATCATGCCCATCTCGCGTCGCATGAGAATCTTTTCCTTCTTCGACATTTCCACAAAGTTTCGACCGTCGTATAGGACTTGTCCGCTTGTCGGGGTCAGCAGACCTACGAGGTTTTTCATCAAGACAGTCTTTCCTGAACCACTCTGTCCGATGATAAGATTGGTCTTTCCTGTCTCAAAAACCATATTTATTTTGTCGAGCACAGTCTTGTCGCCGAATGTTTTTGTCAAGTCTTTAACTTCTATCATAGTTTACGAAAGTATTTGTGTGAGGAAAACGTCAGAGAAAAGAATCAGTACGCTGGAACATACTACGGCATCAGTCGAAGCTTTTCCTACCTCGACCGATCCTCCTTCCACCGTATAGCCGAAGTAAGAGGAAACACTCGAGATGATAAATGCAAAGAAGAGGCTCTTCACGATACTCATCCATACAAACCACTGGTTGAAAGCATGCTGCAATCCCAAAGTCAGGTCGTCAGGCGAAAGAATATGTCCTATGAATGCTGTTCCGTAGGCACCGATGATACCCATCGCAGAGCTGAAGATGACAAGGAAAGGCATGATGGTAACCAGTCCTAAAATCTTTGGCAATACCAAGTAGCAAGCCGAATTGACACCCATGATGTCGAGGGCGTCAATTTGCTGGGTAACACGCATAGTGCCTAATTCTGATGCGATATTTGAGCCCACCTTTCCTGCCAATATCAAACACATGATACTGGAAGAGAACTCCAGGAGCATGATCTCGCGTGTGGTATAACCCGAAACCCATCGTGGCATCCATGGACTTTGGATATTGAGCTTCATCTGGATACAGATGACAGCACCGATAAAGAAAGATATCAGCAGGACGATTCCTATGGAGTCGACACCCAGTTGAGACATCTCCTTCACGTACTGCTTCAGAAACATACGCATGCGTTCAGGACGTGAGAACGACCTGCCCATGAGAATGAGATATTTACCGAAGGTGGTAAGCCATTTTGATATTAGCATGTCAATAATTCTTCGTTTTATGGTGCAAAAGTAACCAAAATCCTCTAAAAAACTGCAATATTCAGAATAGTTTTTGATTTTATAAGTGATATTTGCTCGTTTTTTAGTATTTTTGCACCAAAAATGTGGAGAATATATTCTCTCACCTTTCAAACATTGTATATATTATGGATGAAATTCAAAAAACTGCATCACAGGTGGATACCGACAAGCACATGGTTTTGCGAACCGAGGGCTTGGTAAAGCGCTATGGTAAGCGAACTGTTGCCAATGGAGTAACCATCAACGTAAAGCAAGGTGAGATTGTGGGTTTGCTCGGTCCTAATGGTGCTGGCAAGACCACCTCTTTCTATATGACGACAGGATTGGTAGTGCCCAATGCAGGTCATGTGTATTTGGACGATCAGGATATCACTGGTTATCCTGTGTACAAGCGTGCCCGTGCCGGAATCGGTTATTTGCCACAGGAAGCCAGCGTTTTTCGCAAGATGAGTGTGGAGGATAATATCTTGTCGGTCTTGGAGATGACAGGCAAGCCCCGCGAGTATCAGATGGAGAAACTGGAAAGCCTTATCAATGATTTCGATCTGCAGAAGGTTCGCAAGAACTTGGGTGACCAGTTGTCGGGAGGTGAACGCCGTAGAACGGAGATTGCCCGTTGTCTTGCCAACGATCCAAAGTTTATCATGCTCGATGAGCCTTTTGCCGGTGTCGACCCTATCCAGGTAGAAGAGATACAGAATATTGTCTGGCGCCTGAAATACCGCAATATTGGTATTCTTATCACCGACCATAATGTAGATGAGACGTTAGCTATTACCGACCGTGCCTATTTGCTCTTCGAAGGCCGTATTCTTTTCCAGGGCTCACCAGAGGAATTGGCAGAAAACAAGATCGTAAAAGAGAAATACCTCACTACTGGATTTGTGCTCAGAAAGAAAGATTTCCAGCTCATCGATGAGCAGAAAAGAGCCGAAGAAGCAGAGGAAGATGGTTAAAAAAACAAATTTTTCTTTTATATATTAGGTATATTCAACAAATATGAGTAATTTTGCAAGCCAATGTGAATAAAAGAGAAAATAATTAATAATATAAAAACAAAACATCAAGATGAAAATTTCATTTGAAAATCCTGACAAGATTAATGGTCTTTTGACCCTCGTTGTCGAAGAGGAGGATTACAAGAATGATGTCGAGAAGACATTGAAGGACTATCGTAAGAAAGCTAATGTTCCTGGATTCCGTCCTGGTCAGGCTCCAATGGGAATGATCAAGCGTCAGTTTGGTCCTTCAGTTAAGATGGAAGCTGTCAACAAGATTATCGGCCAGCAGATCTACAAGTATGTTCAGGACAATAAGATCCAGATGCTTGGCGAGCCTCTTCCTTCAGAGAAGCAGGATCCTGTAGATATCGAGAAGGACGGTCCTTACACCTTTATGTTTGACATAGCAGTGGCTCCTGAGATGAAGGTGTCTCTCACTGGTCGCGACAAGGTGGATTACTACAAAATCGTTGTCGACGACAAGACTATCGACCAGCAGGTAGATATGTTGGCATCTCGTTCTGGTAGCTATGAGAAGGCAGAGAACTACGAGGGCAATGATATGCTCAAGGGTGATTTGCGTGAGCTTGACGAGAATGGCAACACTAAGGAAGGCGGTATTACAGTTGAGAGCGCTGTCCTGATGCCAAGCTATATCAAGGTAGACGACCAGAAGAAGTTGTTTGATGGTGCCAAGTTGGGCGACATCATCACTTTCAATCCACGCAAGGCTTATCCAGACAATGATACTGAGGTTTCTCAGCTCTTGAAGATAGAGCGTGATGCTGTGAAGGACATGGAGTCTGAGTTCAGCTATCAGATTACTGAGATTCAGCGCTTCAAGAAGCACGAGGTAAACGAGGAGCTCTTCAAGCAGGTATTCGGTGAGGATACTGACGTGAAGGACGAGGCTGCTTTCCGTGCTAAGATTGCAGAGGGTCTGAACGAACAGCTCGTTAACGATTCTGACTTCAAGTTCCTTCTTGATGTTCGTGCTCACTGCGAGAAGAAGGTTGGCAAGTTGGAGTACCCAGACGCTTTGTTGAAGCGCATCATGTTGGCCAACAACAAGGACAAGGGTGAGGACTTCGTAGAGAAGAACTACGAGATGAGCATCAAGGAGTTGACTTGGCACCTCATCAAGGAGCAGCTCGTCAGCGCTCAGAATATCAAGATCGAGGATGCTGATATCAAGGAGACAGCCAAGGAGGCTGCTCGCGCACAGTTCGCTCAGTATGGTATGACCAATATTCCTGAGGAGTATATTGAGAACTATGCTAACGAAATTCTCAAGAAGGGTGAAAGCACCGAGGCGCTTGTTGACCGTGCAGTAGACCGTAAGTTGGCAGCCGCTCTTAAGGGCGTTGTTAAGCTCAACGAAAAGGAGATTTCTGTAGAGGATTTCAATAAGATGATGCAGGGCTAATATTTTTTTTGAAAAAAAACTTCAAATAAATACGAGGTTATCGACTTTTTTTATTATCTTTGTTCCACGGAACGAGAAATAGAGGTCGATAACCTCTCTTTTTGTCTTATTTTGAATAGAAAAAAATGATAATATGAACGATTTTAGAAAGTATGCTACGCAGCATTTAGGTATGAGCGGAATGGTGCTTGACGATGTAGTGAAGGCACAGGCTCGTTATATGAATCCTTATATCTTGGAGGAACGTCAGTTGAATGTGACTCAGATGGATGTTTTCTCAAGATTGATGATGGACCGTGTGATCTTCTTGGGCACCGAGATTGATGACTATACAGCCAACACCCTGCAGGCTCAGCTGCTTTATCTTGACTCTGTAGACAGTGGCAAGGATATTTCTATTTATATCAACAGCCCTGGCGGAAGTGTTACGGCAGGTCTTGGCATATACGACACCATGCAGTTTATCTCCAGCGATGTGTCTACCATCTGTACTGGTATGGCAGCGTCTATGGGTGCCGTTCTTTTGGTGGCTGGTCAGGAAGGCAAGCGCTCAGCTTTGCCTCATAGTCGTGTGATGATTCATCAGCCACTGGGTGGTGTACAGGGTCAGGCTTCTGATATTGAGATCGAGGCCAAGGAGATTCAGAAATTCAAGAAAGAACTTTATACCATTATATCTAATCATTCACACACTCCATACGAGAAGGTGTGGGCAGACAGTGACCGTAACTATTGGATGACGGCAGAAGAGGCCAAGGAGTATGGTATGATAGATGCAGTGTTGACCCGTAAAAAAGGAGTAGAAGAATAATGCCAAAGAATGTATGTAGCTTTTGCGGAAGAAGTGAGAGCGAAGTGAAATTGCTGATAACAGGCATCAAGGGCTTTATCTGCGAGAATTGTGCCAGGCAGGCATATGATATTGTGTTGTCTTCTGGCGTTCTCAATGATAAGAAGAACGAGAAGTTTGCATTGAAGCAGGTGCCTAAGCCTGTAGAGATCAAGCAATATCTGGATCAGTATATCATCGGACAGGATGGTGCCAAGCGCTCTCTTGCCGTGGCGGTGTACAATCACTATAAGCGTTTGCAGCAGACTGTGGACGACGGAGGTGTGGAAATAGAGAAGAGCAACATCATCATGGTGGGCAGCACCGGAACGGGAAAGACTCTTCTGGCCCGTACAATCGCCAAACTGTTGGATGTGCCTTTCACTATTGTTGATGCTACGGTATTTACCGAGGCTGGTTATGTGGGCGAAGATGTGGAAAGTATTCTGAGCCGTCTGCTCCAGGTGGCCGACTATGATGTGGCAGCTGCAGAAAAAGGTATCGTGTTTATTGACGAGATAGACAAGATTGCCCGCAAGAGCGACAATCCTTCTATCACCCGCGATGTGAGCGGTGAGGGAGTACAGCAGGGCTTGCTCAAGTTGCTGGAAGGCACGATGGTAAATGTACCGCCAAAGGGAGGCCGTAAGCATCCTGACCAGGATTATATTCACGTCGATACCAAGAATATTCTCTTTATCTGCGGTGGTGCATTCGACGGAATAGAGCGAAAGATAGCGCAGCGCCTCAATACGCATGTGGTAGGTTTCAATTCTGTGCAGAATGTCAGCAAGATAGACAAGACCGACCTGATGAAATACATCCTTCCACAGGACCTGAAATCTTTCGGACTGATTCCCGAGATCATCGGTCGTCTGCCAGTACTTACCTATCTGAATCCTTTGGATAGGGAAGCCTTGCGCAAGATATTGGTAGAGCCCAAGAACTCTATCATCAAACAGTATGTCAAGTTGCTCGAGATGGATGGCATCAAATTGGACTTCGACCAGGAGGCTCTCGACTATATGGTAGACAAGGCTGTGGAGTACAAACTTGGTGCCCGAGGCCTGCGCTCTATCGTAGAGGCGGTCATGATGGATGCTATGTTTGATGTCCCATCCCAGAAGATTACTACTTTCACTGTGACATTGGACTATGCCAAGCAGCAGTTGGAGAAAACCAATCTGCAGCAGATGGAGAGTGCTTAAGATGAGCTTGTTACCATGCTTGCTCAATGACTTTTACCGATACAAGTATACATTATATATATTAAATAGGTGGATATGACGGAACAGATGAATCTTACGGAACAGTTGAAACACTATTTCGGCTTTGACTCTTTTAAAGGCGACCAGGAATCGATTATTAAAAATCTGATGAGTGGTAATGATACATTTGTGTTGATGCCTACAGGTGGAGGAAAAAGCTTGTGCTATCAGTTGCCGTCCTTAATCATGGAGGGAACAGCTATTGTTGTTTCTCCATTGATTGCCCTGATGAAAAATCAGGTGGATGTTATCAATGGTCTTAGCGAGGAGGATGGTGTGGCCCATTATCTCAACTCCTCTCTAAATAAGTCGGCTATAGAGAAAGTGAAGAGCGATATTCTCTCTGGCAAGACCAAGTTGCTGTATGTGGCACCAGAGTCGTTGACCAAGGAGGACAATGTGGACTTTCTGAAAGACGTGAAGATTTCGTTCTATGCCATTGATGAGGCTCACTGTATTTCTGAGTGGGGACATGATTTCCGTCCGGAGTACCGTCGTATCCGCCCCATTATCAACGAAATCGGTAATGCACCCGTCATAGCCTTGACCGCCACAGCTACGGACAAGGTTAGGACAGATATCAAGAAAAGCTTAGGCATCATGGATGCCAAAGAGTTCAAGAGTTCTTTCAATCGCCCCAATCTGTATTATGAGGTACGTCCCAAGACCAATGAGATAGACAAGCAGATCATCATGTTCATCCGTCAGCATGCCGGCAAGAGTGGTATTATCTATTGTCTTTCTCGAAAGAAGGTGGAGGAGTTGGCCGAAGTCTTGAAGGCCAATGAAATCAAGGCGGCACCTTATCATGCGGGCTTGGATTCAGCAACCCGTTCGCAGACTCAAGATGATTTCCTGATGGAGCGAATTGATGTCATAGTGGCAACGATAGCTTTTGGTATGGGTATCGACAAGCCTGATGTGCGCTTTGTCATCCATTATGACATTCCAAAGAGTCTGGAAGGCTATTATCAGGAGACAGGCCGTGCCGGTCGTGATGGTGGCGAGGGCATCTGTATTGCTTTCTATGCTCGTAAAGACCTGAAGAAATTAGAAAAGTTTATGGAGAACAAGCCTGTGGCAGAACAGGATATCGGTCGACAGCTTCTGCAGGAAACGGCAGCTTATGCCGAGTCGTCAGTATGCCGTCGCAAGATGTTGCTCCATTATTTCGGTGAAGAATACCAGGAGGAAAACTGCCACAACTGTGACAACTGCCTGCACCCTACGACAAAGATAGAGGCTAAGGACGAGCTGGTGGTTATATTAAAAGCGGTGGCAGCCGTCAAAGAGAACTTCCGTCAGGAATATATTATAGATTTTGTGAAGGGAAGGGCTACCGATGACATCGTGTCGCACAAGCACAACGAGCTGGAGGCTTTTGGTGCCGGTGAGGACATGGACAGCAAGATGTGGAATCCTGTTATCCGTCAGGCATTGATAGCTGGATATCTGAAAAAAGATGTCGAGAACTATGGCTTGCTGAAACTGACAGCAGCAGGCAAGCGTTTTATCAAGAACCCTGAGTCATTCATGATAGTGGAAGACAAGGTGTTCAAGGATGATTATGGACTGGAGAGTCACAGCGCAGGCAGTGAGGCTCTCGATCCAGAGTTGTTTGCCATGCTCAAGGACTTGCGTTCTGGCATGTCTAAGAAGCACAAACTTCCGCCTTATGTCGTGTTCCAGGATGTCTCCTTGGAACAGATGGCAACCATGTATCCTGTTGATTTGCAGGAGTTGCAGAACATCCAGGGTGTAGGTGCCGGCAAGGCAAAGCGCTATGGCAAGGAGTTCTGTGCCCTTATCAAGAAATATTGTGAGGAAAACGATATCGAGCGTCCCGAAGAGTTGCGTGTTCGTACCGTGGCAAAGAAATCCATGCTGAAGGTTAGTATCATTCAGAGTATCGACCGACAGATAGCACTCGATGACCTTGCTGAGGCAAAGGGACTTGATTTCGATGATCTCTTGGATGAAATAGAGGCTATCGTCTATAGCGGAACCAAGTTGAACATAGATTATTTCATAGAAGAAGTCATCGATGATGAGCATGTTGACGACATTTATGACTATTTCATGGAGAGCGATACCGACGACTTGGATACAGCGCAAAATGAATTGGGTGAGGACTATTCAGAAGACGAAATCAGGTTGGTTAGAATTAAGTTCTTGTCCGAACAGGCCAACTAAGTGACGTTAAATAATAACTTGGTACGATTTAAATATCTCAAAAATATGAGGCTCAAATCATACCAATTTATTTTTCACCGTCACTAATCACGTTAAATAGCATTAATAAGGAGTGAAATTCGTGAAAAAAGGGCAAA
>UMHE01023001.1_pt1 | contig 10449 bp, 10 predicted proteins | sample 1965451 | NCBI WGS metagenome assembly UMHE01 (sample SAMEA4836090, study PRJEB28245) | human gut metagenome | biome: gut microbiome; material: fecal sample | place: Denmark | collected 2008 | reverse complement strand
TAACAGTAAACATATGGTGGAAAGTCTTCGTAAACTTGGAGTTTTTCAAAATAAAAGTTTAAAAATTGAATTTCCTTCGTGGGTTTCTGACGAATATTATTTTCATTTTTTACGAGGTTATATTGACGGAGATGGCTCTATTTTTAAAACTGAAAAACGTATGTCTTTTATTGCAACAGAATCATTTTGTAATTCTGTATCAAAATATCTTTATGACAATCTATCCGTACATTGTAGCATTTCTGTTTGTCATAACAAAACTGATGTCCCAACAAGAGATTTAAGAATTTCTGGTGCGAAACAAGTTAAAACAGTTTTAGATAAAATTTATGAAAATGCTAGTATTTATTTGGATAGAAAATATAAAATATATGAATCAATTTATTTAAACTAATAAAATATAAATAATTCTTTGTCTGATTAACGACCAGATAAAGTAATATAAACATACATGTTCACAAGTGTGGAAGACCAAACAATTATGTGGCTTCCAACTACATCTTACACTCAAACACTTAGTTACAACCAACGTGTACTTGTTAATGATGCTGGAAGACGAGTTCCAATTGTGTGGGAGTTATCTAAGGTGTTAGATACGATACCAATAGGCATTACACGTTTGACATTTAAGCAAGTTCAGGCAGACCTTCATGCAGACTGTTCTAAATATGGACTTGCAAACTTCTGTCCATATCAAGGAGAATGTGATACATGCAAACTTGCAGAACCAACATATATTGATGCTGGGTTAGATATCAAGACCGAAGAAATTCGTCTTGGTAAGATTACATACAATGGCAAAGATTCTTCTATTCGTGTTGGTGGTAGCGCCAAGACATTGACGGCGATGTTTTTAGATTCAAATTCTAATGAATATGTGTCTAAGTCAGTTGATTGGCATATGTCTTTTGTAGACGGCAACAATGTTTTGTGCTCAGTTGATATTACTAACGAGTCAAAGCCTGGGGATATTGTGTGTAATGGTTCTGATGGCAAAGAGATTTTTAAGATTAATGTTTCCAGAAATGGTGACTCACTTAATGTTAAATGTCTGCCATTGTATTCTATGGTTGGAAAGACGATTGTTGTGTCTGCTTTAGGCACAGAAAAGTTAAAGATGGAGGTGGTTAGTTAATGATTAGAGATATACAAAAAATTGATGACGATGTATCTGCAATGAAAAGAATAATTCGGCAAAAACTTACATCGGATCCTGACGTCATCGAAGTATTAAATAACCACGAATTAGACCCATCAAGTCCTGATGATTATTTAAATAATAATATTTTTGCTTATATTCGTGTCCCCGGCACACAGGATATTGCTAAAAACTTTATTTGTTTTAGCGTTGATGATATGGAAGACCATCGTTACAATTCTGTAATGAAGATTCAATATGTCCAATTTGTTGTGTTTTGTCATGCGGATGATATTAAAACGCCGTATGGAATTGAACGACACGATTTACTAGGATATTTGATAAGAGATATCTTTGGATGGTCTAATATGTTTGGGATGCAGTCAAAACTTATTTATAACAAAGAAAGCGTTACGGACACAAATTATTCTTGTCGTACATTAAAATTTGAGCTTACTAAAACCAATTCCTTGAATAATGCTGTAACGAGGAATAAGTATGAGTGATATGTTTGAAGTAGATCAGCTCCAATTATATTTTGGAGATGATTATGTTATAAACGATAAGTTGAAGATTAAACAGCCAACAATTGGGGAAATTGTTGATTTTGGTGAAGCACAGTATTTTAGTGTTGTACATACTATAACCGCCATTCCGTCTGATATGAAATCTCAATTATGGGATTTAGGTTTGGACTGGACAGAGCTAGATGACTTTGAGTTGTTTATTATGTTAGCACCAACACTGTCAACAGATAAAACAAGATTGCTATTCGGTGATTTGGATTTTACAAAGTTAAAACCATATAGAAACCGTGAGAATGGTGATATTGTATTGGCAGATTTGGAATCTGGTGTAAAGATAGATAAATTGGTTTATTTAAGAATTGTGAATTATTTAAGAAGGGTTCATAATATTACACCAAAGATTGAACATGCAGCAAATAAAACAACTAAGCAAATTCTTATCGACGAAGATAGGATGAAAATTAATAATAATAAAAATAAGCCTTTTAAATCATATTTGTTGCCACTGATTTCATCTGTAAAAGTTCGTATGGGATATACGAAGGATTATGTGAGAAATGAGGGGTTTGTTGAATTCTTTGATGACGTTACACGTCTACAAATTATTCACAATGCGGACCATTTACTTGCTGGATGTTATGCAGGAACTATAGATATGAAGAAAATAAACAAGGCGGAACTTAATTGGATGAAAGAGATTTAATTTCTTCATAATAAAAAATATTTTATAGGAGGAAAATTATTATGGCCAAAAATTTTGATATTAATAATTTCGTAATTGATAGAGTTATCCGTGGTGTTGCTCTATCTCAGAAGAACGATTCCGTTCTATTCTCTATTAACCAGATGCAGAATGTTTCTCTAAACTGTGCATCTGAGTCTACCGACGCTGTAGACGCTCTAGGTACTCCAATTGCTACGTTTTATAGAGCTAAGAGCGCTGAGTTCTCCGCTGAGAACGCCATTTTTGATATGAATCTAATGGCTACTCAGCTAGGTACTGCTAAGAAGGTTGCTGGTCTACAAGAGGATAAGAAAACAACCTTAAAGATTACTGCTCCCGCTATGGAGAGCTTCACTTATGGTGACGGTACTTATGAACTAAAGCACACTCCAAAGGTAGCTCCTAATGAGATTTATGTGCTAAATGGTGATAGCACCTTTGGTCAGAAGTTCGTTAAGGGCACTAATGCTTCCGATGCTGAGTTCTCCATTGCCGACAAGACAATAAAGCTACCTACTGGTCTAAAGGCTGATGATGAGCTATTTGTAATGTATGACTATGAGACAGAGAAGGCAGTTGAGGTTGTTAACTCCGCTACTCAATTCCCCGTTGGTTGTAAGTTTGTTATGGAGGTTCTAGGTTGTGATGTGTGCGATCAGACAAATTTAATCCATGCTTATGTAATCTTCCCTAACTTTAAACTAAGTCCTGATTTCGACTGGAGTAACAAAATTTTTGCTACAAATTTTAAAGCTCCCTACGTTTGTAAAGAGCGTAGAGCGGCGTAATGATATACGTCCAAAATCCCTTTAATTGCTGGAAGTACTTAAAGACAATCTAGCTACAACGTAAGGATGAAATATGCCTAAGCGTGAATGCGACGAAAGTAGAAAAAATAGATTGTATGATGCAAGGTTAAATCCTAAACATCTTAATAATAGTTAATCAGCAACCAAGCTCCGAACAGGAGAAGGCTCGACGGCTATTCCGAAAGGAAGTAGGTTCAAGTGAACCGAAATGGGGGATGCCCAGAAATGGGTAGTGATATAGCCTGCTCTTATATGAGAATATAAGATGTCTTAAGTGACTGGCAAAGCGTAACGAACTTTGTTGAACATATGGCGTTGCGACTGATGGTTCTCATCCATTCAGTGGAAAGGCTCAACAGGCCTATTGTGACAAGGAGAAGAAATTAGAGGTGATAGCTGCATAATGCAGTTTTCTACGAATAGTTTCCGTATAAAGTGATTTATATGATAAATAACACATTGAAATGCTGGAAAACCCTAAAGCTCATATACCAAAACAGAAAGATGAAATATGCTTAAATGTAATGGTTGCGAAAGTAGAAAAAAGTTATGAGATAGATATATGGTTAAATCCTAAGTATCTGTAATAATGGGCAATCAGCAGGTAAGTCTCGAACAGAGAAAACCTCAACGACTATTGCTGTTAAAGCAAGTACATGACAAGCGTTTGGTCATGGAAGTGGTGTGCCCCACAAAAGTGGGTGAAGATATAGTCTGTTCTTTATTGAAAGATAAAGGGTCTTATGACCAAGTAAGAGTAGCGCCTTACTTAAACATAATAGTATTCAATATCGTTATTCCTAGCGAAGAGTAATTTTTAAAAGTACTTGACAATACAAAATTAATATGATATAATATAATCGTAAGTAGATGGACCCTAGCTAAGTCCGTTGAAAGGGCCCCTGTTACCTCTCAGGGGCCTTCTTACGCATATTTTCAAAAGAGGAAACTAACGAAAGAGGTAATATTTATGAGTGTTAGATATGAAGATTATTTAAATATTTTAACAAAAAGAGAGATATCTTTTTTATATAAAAATGGTTCTCTTGGAGAAAATTATCCAAATTCATTAAAATTTTGGGATTATGAAAAGAATTTACCATTGACACCATATATTGTTTTATCAACATCTAATAAAGTTGTGCATTGGAAGTGTCCGGTTTGCCAATATGAATGGGAAGATAAAATTATTGTTAGACATAAAGCAGAAAAATGTCCTGTTTGTTCTAGTAGGATTGTAAAGCAGGGATATAATGATTTTGAAACAAAATATCCAGATATATCATTAGAGTGGGATTTTGATAAAAATCATTGCGATTACTCCCCTTCTACTGTTGCTTTTAGCTCTCATAAAAAGGGGTGGTGGAAATGTAGAACATGTGGGAATTCATGGTTTACATCTTTTAATAATAGAGCTAATGGACAAGGCTGTAAGGTTTGTGGGTATAAAATTGTTGGTAATAAAGTTACACAAAGATCTTTAGAATCAAGAGGCTCTTTGTATGATAATTGTCAAGATTTAATTGAAGAATGGGACTACGAACTTAATAAAGGAATTGATCCTAAAGAAGTTGCTGTTGCGTCTAGAAGTAAGGTTTGGTGGAAATGTAAAAAATGTGGTTGCAAATGGTTTGCATCGGTTGGTGCTAGAACTGGTAGGGATGGTACTGGATGTCCGGAATGCAAAAGAAGACAGGAAAAAAGTAGCCTACAATGTGCCACAGAGTTGTATCTTTTGAATAATTATAATTATCCATTATTACATGAATTCAGATGTACGATATCTGCTGTTAATCCTTTAACTAATAAAAAGCTACCGTATGATAATGAATTAATTATTGGTGACTCACATTTAATCATTGAAGTCAATGGTGATCAACATTATCGTATAACAAATTTTACGGTTTATAAAGCGAAGTATGACGGAATTACTCCTAAAGAAGAATTAGAAATGCAACAATATCGTGATAAAGTAAAAATGGATTATGTATTAAGCATTGAAAATTATCATTATCTTGCAATTCCTTATACTGCTTTTAAAGACAATTCCTATAAAACACTCATAGATAATAAAATTTCAGAAATATTATCTCTTACAACCTAAATTTAACATAAAGGAGTGATTGCTATGAAATATCCTAAGAAATGCCTGTGCTGTGGCACTAGCTATGAATACTGCGGCAATTGCTATGATTATAGAAACTATCCTCTATGGATGAATTCTTTCTGCAGCGAAAACTGCAAAAACATCTTTGAGGATTGTACGAATTATAATTTTCAACTAATCACTAAAGAACAGGCTAAGGAGGCTCTCTCTAAATGCGATCTATCTGATCGTGCAAACTTTAATGCCTGTGTAAAGCGTGATTTAAATACAATTCTAGCAGAAAATAAGCCTTCTGTTGAGAAGAAGGATTTCGTCAAGAACGAACCCATACATGAAGTAGTTACAAAAAAATAAAACAATAAGGTGTTGACTTCATGTTGAATTCGACACCTTATTTTTTTTACGCCTAAAAGGAGATAAAATAATGGTACGTAGTAAAATTACGAATCTCGAATATAATCCAGATAAAGTTGCTTATATTTTAAATATGAAGCAAGTCTATTTGTATATGCGGAACGGAGCAAAGTTACTAGATATTTTATATTCTGATACCAAGGCAAACGCCTTGGTTTTTGTATTTGAGAAAAATGAAAAACTTAAAAGATTATATGAATTATGGAATCAACATGAATTAAATTAAAAAAGGAGGTTTGAGAATGGCACTTTCATTTGAGGAATCAAAACAGCAACTATTACAGCAGAGTCAAACATCTGCAAAGCCAATGATGATGGCGGCAAGAGCAGTGATGGCAGAAACTGGTTGGACACGAGTTACCACACCTAACTATGCTTGGTTTGATAATTTTTCTGATGATAAAATATCTCTCATTGATGAAAATAAAGATATTACAATAGATGCCTCACAGATTAATATATCTCAAGAATCAAAGAGTCAGTTTATTCCATTTGAAATGCCAAGGTATTATGACGGCATTGATTTGACTCGAATGGCAATTTCAATTCACTTTACAAATAGTGATAAACAACATGCCGCATCTCCTGCTGTAAATGTTCAATATAATAATGATAAAATTAGATTCGCATGGCTTGTTGATGGAAACGCAACACACATTGATGGAAATCTTCAATTTGAAATTCATGCTGATGGTTCTATATCAGATAATGCAGGAAAATCATATGAGTATCGTTGGAAATCAAAACCAACGGATAAATTTAATATAGTAAAGTCATTGTGTCAAGACCCTAATTGTGAGCCAATTTTTGTTAATGAAGATTGGGTGCAAGAAATAGTTAAAAATGTTGCTACTGCTGTCGCAAAAGAAATTAAAGATGTGCAAGTAGATTTAAGCAATTATTATACAAAAACAGAAGTTGATGAAAAGGTAAATAATGTTACAGTTGATTTAACTGGTTACGCTACAGAAACTTATGTGAACGAACAAATTGCCAAAGCAGACATCTCAGATAAACTTCCCAAAAATCTTTCTGATTTAAAAGAAGATGACACTCATAGGCTTGTCACAGATACAGAAAAGGCAAAGTGGGATGCCAAGTCAAATTTTAGTGGAAGTTATAATGACTTAACAGATAAGCCAACTATTCCTAGCTTAGATGGTTATGCTACACAAGAATGGGTAGAAGGTAAAAAATATTTGACCGATCATCAAAATCTTGATAATTATGCTACAAAAACATATGTCGGTGAAGAAATTAAAAAGGTTGATGTGTCGGATCAGCTAAAAGATTACGCTAAGAGTGTGGATGTTGATGCTCTATCTTCTTCTGTCAGCAAGAACACAGACAACATTGCCTCTCTAAGTACTACCGTAGGAGGATTGCAATCTGAAATTAATAGCATAGATAAGACTCCAAGAAAGACATATGATGTCGTATACAACGATACAGAAGACCCAGAGGTTGGAGAGAATGTCTTTGCATTCTATGAAATTACCAATGAGGGTCAATCTGGAGAATCAAGAGAGATTAAAAAGAAGTTTACAATCGTTGGTGGTGGAGGAGGAGGCACTTCTAGTACTTTAAAAATTGAGTATATAACCACATCTCCATTGATTGTTACAGTAAATGATAAGGTTATTATTAAATATAGATTTTCTGGGCAAGACTCTTCTGGAGATCCAGTTTCTGATGGTACTGCCACATGGAAAATTGGTAAGCAAATTATTTCTACTGGAATGGCAAGAAGCGGAGAAAATACATTTGATGCTACTGACTATATCAGTATTGGAACTCAAAAACTGACACTCTCCATTACGGATGCCGCGGGAAGCTTAGTAACTAAAACTTGGACTGTGCAGAAGATTAATGTCAGATTGGAGTCTTCCTTTAATGATAAGCTAACTTATAATATTGGACCTGTATCTTTTGACTATACGCCATATGGTGCAATTTCTAAAGATATTCATTTTAAATTAGATGGCACAGAAATTGATAAAGTCACTACATCGTCATCTGGTGTTCCAATGGCTTACTCTATTCCTGCACAGACACACGGAGCACATTTGCTAGAAACTTATATTACTGCGGAAATTAATAGTTCAACCATTGAGTCTAATCATATCTTAAAGGATATTATTTGGTATAATCCAGAATCTGAAGATGCGGTTATTGGTTGCATTCAGAATACTATTACTGTTCAGCAATATGATACAGAAAACATTGTTTATACTGTATATGATCCAAAAACTGAAACTCCAACCGTTACTTTGGCCATAGACGGCAAAGAGGTGTCTACTCTACAATTAGATTCTAACACCCAGACATGGCAATATAAACCTACAGATATTGGTACACATGTATTAACAATTACTTGTCGTAATACGGTCAAAACTATTAATGTTACTGTTGAAAAATTAGATATTGATGTTGAGCCAGTTACTGCTGGTTTACAGTTTGATTTTAACCCAGTTGGTCGTTCTAATAACGACACTAATAGATTATGGTCTTATAGTGAAAATGCAGATATTAAGATGGCTGTTTCTGATAACTTTGACTGGGAAAATGGTGGTTATCAGATTGATGAGAATGGAGATCAGTATTTCAGTATTAAGGCTGGAACTAGTGCAACAATCTCATATAATTTATTTGCAGATGATGCAAGAAGAAATGGTAAAGAATTTAAGCTAATTTTTAAAACTGATAATGTCGCAAAGAGTGATGCCATATTCTTAACATGCCAATCTTCTAACATTGGACTGCAAATGAATGTGCATGAAGCTTATATTAAGTCTAGTGCGAAATCATTATATGTGCCTTATAGCGAGGGAGATATTATTGAGTGGGAATTCAATATTGCAAAAGATACTGATATTCCTATTGTAATGTCCTACGAGGACGGAACTCCTTGTAGACCCATGAGTTATACATCTGATTATTCTTTTACACAGGAAAATCCTGTTCCTATTACAATTGGTTCTGCTGATTGTGATGTACTAATTTATCGTATGAAAGCATACAATACAAGTCTTTCTTCTTCTGCTATTTTGTCTAATTTTATTGCCGATGCAAGAACTGCTACAGAGATGATTGATCGTTATAAGAGAAATCAGATTTATGATGAGAACAATATGTTAACTCCTGAATCTGTGGCAGAGGCTTGTCCAAATATGAGGGTTATTAAGATTGAAGCTCCATATTTTACGAATAATAAGAAGGATTTCGTGAAGGATACTTCTGTTGAATGTATCTATAAAAATGGTGATGCTACTCTAGATAACTGGAAGTTCACAAATATGTATCATAGTGGACAGGGTACTACTTCTAATGAATATGGTGCTTCTGGTCGTAATATTGATATTATTGGTGGCTTTGATGGGAAACATCAAGTTACGAGCAAGGTGGCACTAGACCCAAATTATATTACTGAGCTTACACTTGGTGATGGAACCAAGGTTTCTGATGGTAGCGGGAAAGTGTCATTAACCAGAAATTCTGTGCCAAATTCGTGGTTTAACATAAAAGTAAATATCGCCTCCTCTGAGATGGTGAACAATGCTTATCTACAGAAGAGATATAACGACTATCTTCCTTACTCTACTCCTGCAAACAAGAGGGATCCAAGAGTAAAGACTGATATGGAATTTGTAAACTGTGTTGTCTTTATTAAGGAAAGTAATCCAGATTTAACTACACACAGAGAATTTCAAGATACAGACTGGCACTATTATGCGCTTGGAAATATCGGTGACTCCAAAAAGACAGATGTCACAAGAGCTTATGACCCAGATGATATGAATGAGTTCTGTATTGAAGTAAGCGATAATACTCTGCCAAACTCTACATTTCAAACTGGAGTTAAGAATTCTGATGGCAGTATGAAATATCCAATTACTAAGGCCGAGTGGGTTGCCGGGAACGAGGCTTATGATTCTCTATATAACAATTGGGATGGTTCATTTGAATTTAGATACGACTGTTGTGGTGATTCCAAAGATGGGGACCCAATCTCAACTGATGAGGAAAAGACTAGAATTAGAACACAAAATAAACAAATTTGGAGAGATTTTTATGAGTTTGTTATCACATCGAGTGATAATGAATTTGTAAGCAATCTAAAGAATTGGTTTATTGTTGACGCCGCACTTTATTTGTATCTATTCACTACTCGTTATACGATGATTGATAATAGAGCTAAGAATGTTTTCCCACATTGGGCAAAGTATTATATCAGTACGAGTGAAGCAGAAACACTTGGAGATAAAGCTGCTTATTATACAATTGATGATGAAGCGGCTGCAATTAATAATGGTTACAGATTTGATTTCTGGGATTATGATAACGATAGAAATTTGTCGTTGTAAAACCTTTTCTGATATACGGCGAAAACCAAGTGATTGGCAACGCCTTCCAACTATATATTCATGATATTAAAATTTTATACAAAGGAGGTGTTATAGTATGAGTATAATGATAGACGGGAAAGAATATTATGGAATTATTTATAAAATTGAAAATATAATAACACATAAAATATACATAGGACAAACAACTCATTCAAAAGGGTTTAATGGAAGATATTATTATAAAGGAACCGGAATAGAAAGAGTTTATCATGATTTAACAAGCAAGAAAAATCGAGGTGAACGTTATAACAAATATCTTCTAGGTTCAATAGAAAAATGCGGATTTGATGCATTTGTTGTTGATGAATTATTTGATACTGCGCT
>UMHE01059936.1_pt1 | contig 10478 bp, 7 predicted proteins | sample 1965451 | NCBI WGS metagenome assembly UMHE01 (sample SAMEA4836090, study PRJEB28245) | human gut metagenome | biome: gut microbiome; material: fecal sample | place: Denmark | collected 2008 | reverse complement strand
ACGAGTTTTTTGTTATTTATATTGGGAGTTTTGACACGCCCTCAGCAAAAACAACATTACAGCATATTGGGCATATCGTTACCGCATATCGGGCATCGCATTACCATGCTGCTGTAACAAAAGCAGGTTAAATCTTTTAAAATGTATTTGTAAATCTTCTTCGCCAACTCGTCGAATTGGCGGCGAGACTACATGCCAGCCAAACGCTTCTGGTAATAATCTCTTACTTCATTCCAATGATAATAAGGCCAGATATCTGTTTCAACCGGAATATGAACCTCTTTCTCGTTGTGCAGGAACTTCACCAGGACATCGCCTTTCTTGTTCTCGAAAAACACAATCTGAACGTTTGAAGCCATAGGCGTCGCTTTGAAATCGCACCAATGCTTATAAACCTCAGAAGGTCCGGCCACAGCAACATCGAAGTTCTCTATCTGGAGCAAAGCCAGCAAAGGAATCACATTGCCGTCATGGCCGAAACGCAACGTGGCAGCTATAGAGCGGTCTTTGATGGCTGCGTCGGCAGACTCGATGATGTTCTCGACCAACGACTTAGCGTTAGCCATCACGATGCCTTTGCTTGCCAACGGATTGGCATTGCCGATATAGAAACGATAGTTTACGCATTGCCACAAGTCGAACATCTCGCGGGCTGTGAAAATATCGTAGAAAGACAACGGAGTCTCTATGTCCTGCATGTCGACAGCAATCCAATACAATCCCCACATCAAATTATCAGGATTCACTTCGCATCTGATGAAATCGGCATTAGAGAACAAAGAGTTCACAAGACGGTCGGGCTTGACCTGTGCCTTCTCAAACTTGCGGTACTCTTCCACCCAAGGTCCTTTCTCGCCATTAGTGAAGGCATTGGAGCGGTCGGTATGGTAATTGAGATACGACATGTATTTCTCGCTCATCTCATAACTGAGGTCAAGCTGAGGGTTCAATCCCTTAAGACGGTCGCCAAAAGCAACCATACTCATCGCGCAACGATAAACCACTGTAGAACGGGCAGAGACAGAACGCTTGCCTCTGAACACCTCAGGGAAATTCTTATACATTCGCTCCGCAATGCCTCGATGCTGGCGAACGCCCAATGGAGTCAGGTCGCCTGCATGTCCTTGAACTTCCTGCCACACCAACGACAATCTCTTCAACACATCCTTGCCCAGAGGAGTAAGACCATTTATGGAATCGGCCTTTTGCATCAGCTGTATAATCCATAGATAATCTCTGTCGCCTAACAAATAGCGAGAGCCGTGTCTGCCATAGTGGCTCACATAGAAAGGCTTATACCCTTTGGGGGCTGGTGTCTGCTTGGCTTCCACCTTCGGATATGCCAGATAAACGCCACCCGCCTTGTTCAGATCCGCACTGATTTCCTCAAATGTGGTTTGGGCATTAACGCCCAAACCCACGGTAGCCAATACAAAGGCTAATATCTTAATCCTTAGATTCATCATACATGTTTCTTAGTTTGCATAACCAGCATTCTGCTTCAATTTCGGATTGTTTGAGAATTCAGTTTGAGGAATCGGGAAGAGCTGGAAATGGTCGTCCACATCAGTACCCAAACGCTCACCGTTCTTCCAGTCCCAGTTATGTCCCTTTGTGTACTTGCCGAAACGAATAAGGTCGGTACGGCGCACAAGCTCCGATGCCAACTCACGCTGGCGCTCAGCCATGATGAAATCGAGAGTCAGCTCGCTCTCCTCAATATCGCCAGAGACATCAGAACGCACACCAGCCTTTGCATACTTGCCACTCATGTAAGCACGCTCACGAATTTCATTAACATACTTCAGAGCCTCAGTCTTGCTGCCCTTGGCTCCACGCAGAATAGCCTCAGCCGCAGTCAAGTAAGCCTCACCCGTACGGAAGAGTGGGAAATCAATAGAAGTATAAGCGTCGCCACTTGCCGGAATCTGGTCGTTTTTAGTGACATTACGCCATTTGATGTATCCATATCCACATGTGTAGGTGCTGGTCATGGCGTCTTTAGAGTCCCATGTTTCCTTCACCTGATTAGGCAAAGCCGTCATAAACTGCGCACGCTTGTCGTTTTTATTATTGCCCCAAGGATCATTCACGTCAAACATCACGTCGGCAGGATCAAAGGCGTCAACGAGAGTGGTCTTGGATCTGACATTACCCCAACCACGCGAACCGACGCCGGTGTTATACAGTTCGTCCATCGGACCATTGACAAAAGCCTTCACATAGAAGTTGGTGCCACCTGAGCTCTGCGCCTTCAATCCATCCTGCACCAAAGGCCAGATGATTTCCTTACACTGGTCGTTATCGGCAAGGAAGATATGGCGATAGTCAGAAGCCAAAGGATAGTGACCGTCCTCAATCACCTTCTTGGCATAAGTCAAAGCATCGTCATAGCGGTCTTCTCCAATCCATGTCTTGGCATTCAGATACATGCGAGAGAGCAAGAACCAGTCTGCCACGCAGTCTACACGCGCATAAACATTTTCGCCAGGAGCCTTCAGGTCTTTCTGTATATCCTTCAACTCATTTTCGGCGAACTCAAAGATCTGCTTACGCGACCATTGCGCCGGAATATCCTTCACACCCGTATTTTCATCTATATAAGGTACTGCTCCAAACATATCGCACAGGGTTGCATAGCAATAAGCACGGATGAAACGTGCCTCTGCACGATAGGAGGTACACTCGCCACCCAACTGGTCCCAAAGACCGCGCGACTTCAACTTTTCCTCCGTACACTCTCTTAACAACTCGTTACAATAAGCTATACTCATGTACAGACGCTGATAGGTCCAACGGATGACCGAAGCATTTGAGGCATCCCATTGAAGATTAAGACACTTGCGCAAGCCATTGGACGAAGACGGCATAAGGAAGTTGTCGGTGTTCAATTCCTGCAGGTAGAACATCAGACGCATATAGCTGGAATAGCCCTCGTTGGCTCCTTCAATGTCGCCATCGCCGCCATCTCCACCTTTCTGTCCGGTCAAGATGAGAGAGCCGTAGCATTTTGCCAGCACACCCGTATAGCCATCAGCCGTGTTATAAACCTTCTCGCCGACCAGTTGTGTTTCGTCAAGAGGCATTGTGTCAAGGTCGCCGAAACATGAAGTTGTCAAGCAACCCATAAATACAAACATCAATATTTTAAATATATTCTTTTTCATATTCCTGTCGTTATTATGATTGTTTAGAAATTCAGATTGAATGACAAAGAGTAGGTACGGGGACGTGGATAGACATTTCTGTCGATGCCTGAGTAGATCTCAGGGTCGATGCCCGAATAGCTGGTGAATGTGCAGACATTTTGGACAGCTGCAGACACACGCAGAGACGAAGTGCTGTTCCACAGTTTTCTGAACGTGTAACCCAACGTGATATTGTCTATGCGGAAGAAGTTGCCACGCTGCAAGAAATAGTCGGTGTAGAGTTGCTGCTGCTGGAATCCCTTGTTTGCTGTCACCTTCAGGATATTCGAGAAATTGCCCTGGTCGCTATACACCTGCTGCTGATACTGGTCGGCCTCGATGTAATTGTAGATGTAGTTGCCGAAAGAGCCATGACCGGTAATGCCCAACTCCCACTGCTTGTAAGAGAGTTGAGTGTTCAAGCCAAGGTACGACTTCGGCAAAGCACACTTATCGGCATAACGTGTCTCTGTAGAAGATATTGAGCCATCAGGCTGAACATACTTTCCCTCGATTGGCTTGCCTTTCTCGTCGTAAGCCTGCTTTGCCAGATAGAATGTGTAAGGGCGTTTGCCCACCATGAAACATTCAACAAATTTACCGGTACCCGAAATAGCACCCGTCTCCACATAAGAGCCCTCGCTATCCGACACGTTCAACTTTGTAATCTCCGAATCATTCCATGTGTAGTTCATTCCTACCGACCACGTGAAATTCTTTGTGTTGATTGGTACAGCATTAATCGAGAACTCCACACCTTTATTATCCATCTCGCCAATGTTGGTAGTCAGGACAGCAGAATAGTTCACACCCGAAATCACCGGAATCGTGTTCAGCAAATCTTTGGTATGGCGTTTGTAGACATCAATCGAACCATAAATGCGGTTGTTGAGAAATCCATAATCCAAACCGGCATTCCAGGTCTCGGTAGTCTCCCATTTTATGTCTCTGTCATATCCGTTTGGACGATAAGTGTTATACCATTTGTCACCAAAGAGATAGCTTGACTCCGGGTAAGACACGGAGAACGTGGTCATGTAAGGATAGTCGTTGATGATATCCTGCTGACCGGTAAGACCGTAGCTCAGACGCAGCTTCAAGTTGGTAAGCACCTTACTGTTCTTAAGGAACTTCTCTTCCGACAGTTTCCAGCCCAAAGCCACAGAAGGGAAGTAGCCCCATCTGTTGCCCTTCGCAAAACGAGAAGAGGCATCGGCACGCAAAGTGGCTGTGACCATATACTTGCTGGCATAGCCATAATTCAAGCGTCCATACATAGACAGAAGATAATACTCTGACTCGTAGTGTTTCGGCGAGAACAATTCTTCGCCTTTCGGCGAAAGAGTGGTGTCGTTATACTTCTTCCAGAAATGCTGCCATCCATAACCGGCCATCGCGCTCACATCATGCTTTCCGGCAAATGTATGCTGATAGTTGGCATAAAGGTCGAGCAGGGTGTTGCGCTTCTGCTGTTTCGAATCATAATCCAAGCCCGTTCCATCCTTCTTGTTGGCTGTATACATCATACCGGCAAGATCAGGAACATCCTTGGCATACTTGCTTTCCAAAATATCATAGCCCAAATTCATATTGAGCTGCAAATCCTCAAAGCCATGCACCTTATAATTAACCGAAGCATTGCCGATAGAACGATAGATTCTATTGCGCATGTCCTGCAAATCAAGCTGAGCCATAGGGTTATCGCCCTGGATAGCCATTGGCGCATTGCCGTTCATCCAAATGAAATAGCCAAGACCAGGATCTGTAGCAGAAGTGGCACTGCCCGTTTTCACCGGACGTGTCGGATCGTAAGACAAAGCACTTCCTACCACTCCCTCGTCTACTCGTCTATTGTCCTCGTAGGAAGCCTTGACATTGAGATTCAGACTTAAATGGTCCTTGAAAAACTTAGGCGAAATGCCTCCGTCAAAAGTGTAACGCTGATAGTTGTTGGTGCGAATCACACCATTCTGGTTTGTGTAGCCTACAGACACACGAAAGGGTGTCTTGTTCTTGATACTTCCCGACATTGAGATGTTATGGTCCATACCAAAAGCCGTGCGGTAAATCTCATCCTGCCAGTTGGTGTTGCTCTTGCCCATTTCCACATTCTCGGGAACACCCGTCACGGTAGGCGCGAAGGCTCTGAACTCGTCTGCTGTCAACACTTCCAAACGCTTTGCTGTAGTGCTTACGGCATAGTTGGAAGAATAGTTGAACTTAGGCTTGCCCTTCGTACCTTTCTTTGTTGTAATCACGATGACGCCATTGGATGCACGCGAACCGTAAATGGCAGTAGCCGAAGCGTCCTTCAAAACCGTAAAGGTCTCAATGTCATTCGGATTGATACCACCGATAAGATTGGTTCCTCCCTCGATGGAAGAGTTGTCTACCGGAACACCGTCTATCACAATCAGCGGATCGTTGGACGCTGAAAGCGAGGCACCACTACGAATACGGATTGTGGAACCCGAACCAGGAGCACCCGAACTTGACACCACATTGACGCCAGCCACCTTGCCTACCAAGGCATCCTGGGCTGTTGACTTGGCTCCACGATTGAACTCGTCTGGCTTTATGGCTGAAACCGAGCCAGTGAGGTCATCCTTTTTTACAGTTCCATAACCAACCACAACAACCTCATCAAGCAACTCATTGTCGGGATTCATCTTTATCTGCATGGCAGAAGACGAAATCAGCACATCTTTGGCCTCATAGCCTATATATGAAATATGTAGCTCGGAAGCGCCTGCCGGCACATCGTCTATGGAAAACTTTCCATCCAAATCGGTCACAGCACCAGTTGAGGTGCCCTTAATCATGACAGTAACACCTATCATCGGTTCGCCAAACTCGTCAATAAGCTGACCCGTCACACGCTTCACATTCTGCCCGTTGGATTGTTTCTTCGACTGAGGCTTCACAATAATATAATTGCCCTTTTCCTCATAAGTGCAACCACATTCCTTCAACAGCAGGTTGAGTATCTCCAACACGTCACCTTTAGTTTTGCTGATGGTGACCATACGGTTAGCGTTAATTGTCGAGGAGTTGTAAGCTATCTTGTACTTAGATGCCTTCTCGATTTTCTCAAACGCAGTCTTCAGAGAGACCTTATTAGAGCCAAGCGTCACTGTTTGAGCTGAAACCGCTATGTTTCCAGCCAGCAACAAACAAAAGCATGAAGCTGAAATTCTTTTAAAATTCATAGATTTATTTTTTTAGTTATTATCTTACTTGAGTAGCTACACCTTAAAGACTACCTCTTCTAAATTTACACCCAATCAAAAAACAAAAAAAATGAAACTTTTATCAAAAAAAGCGCATCATTCATCATGATGCGCCCCACTATTCTTGCCATAACTATTTTATAATCACCTCGTCCTTCTTCAGCTCATACTCCAATCCCGGAATCAAATTCTTCACGATAGCCAAGGCTTCCTTAAGACTTTCTCCACGATTGAAGTGGACGGTAATCTTTGTGTTACGGTGGCGTGACGACCGGAAGACGAACTTAACGCCATAGACACCGCCCATCATGCGGGCAGCTTCAGCCAGAGTGACATCATCAAGCGAGATCTGCTTGTTTCGCCAACTCAACCCGTCATCCTCATCCGAAACCAGACGCAAATCGACCGACTTGGTATGCACATTATACACCAACTGATCGTTAGGTTTCATCCTATACACCTTGTCCTCGCCTACTATCTTAAGCTCTATCTTACCTGTCTTGAGCGTAGTGGAAACCTCCTCGTCTGTTGCGTAGGAAGATACCGAGAAGGATGTTCCCAAGTCGGTTATATCAAAATAAGGTGTGCTCACATGAAAAGGATGTCTGCCGTCGTGCTTGATATCAAAGAAAGCCTCGCCAGTCAAGAACACCTTGCGTTCCTTGCCTACAAACTTCTCGGGATAAAGAAGTACCGAACTCTGATTCAGCCTTACCTGCGTACCGTCTGCCAAAGCTATCGTCTTACATTCGCCGGAGATAGTATGCTCATGAAGCATAGCCACCACCTGCGAAGCCTTCAACTCATCGCTCATTTGAACATACAGCTTACCAAACACAACGAACATAACCAAGGGGACAATAACGGCAGCAATCCTTTGCCAAGTGAAGAGCTTAAGGTATTTGCTCTTTTTCTTTTCCACGTTTGTTATCCGTAGCCGTTCATAGGCCGCAGATATTTCGCCATCGTCCATAGACGCAGAGTCAGACTGAGCCCACAATGAACCTAAAGACTCATTTACATCCTTGTCGTCCTTAGCGTGCGCAATCCGCTCCAACACCCTATCTCTGTTTTTAGCAGACACATCGTGCTCTAAATAATATGCTATGATTTGTTTTATATTTACTGCCATAATATATTCCGTACAATTATTATATTAAAGACATATTAAAAGACCGTTACACCCAATACGATTGCAATAAAATCATCAGATACAAGGCTTTTTTTATTTCTTTAAGAGCCAAATTAAGATGGTTCTCTACCGTTTTCTTTTGCAATCCTAATTGTTGGGCGATTTCGTCATTCTTCAGACATTGCTCACGACTCATGCGATAAACAGCCTGGCGTTGGGGCGGCATGTTCTCAACCACCATATCAATAAGCAGTTGCGTATCCTTTGCCACCACCTCATCGTGTGGCGAAGTTTCGTTAGCAAACCTATCGGACAAGGAGTCTATGTCTATAGGAATAACACGCTTTGTTGAGATATAATTGATAACGGTATATTTAGACAATATAAATAAATAAGAATCAAAATCTTTTATCTCGACAAACTTCTGACGCTTATTCCATATTTTCTCAAAAATAATCTGGCATACATCGTCCGCGTCGTCCATGTTTTTCAGCAACATGAAGACAAAGCGATGTACTTTGGGGTAAAACTTATGGAACATGGTCCGATAAGCCCTTTCGTCGCCTTGAGACATAAGTAGTATTACTTCTTTATCTATTTCCATTTGTCAATAAATTAATATTGAATGCAAAGTTAATACAAATAAACGATTTCGCCATCTTTTTTATATTCAATAAAAGTTTGTATCTTTGTGGAAGTTTCCCTCTGAATATCTAAACCTAATATATTATGGCAAACGAAGTGAAAAAATATCTGCACGACGGCATGGAACTACCTTTTGAGGATTGGAGCCAATTTATGCTACAGTGACGCATAAATCACAATCCTTTTAAAATAAGGAAGATACAATTGGTGCATTAATGATGCACCAATTTGTAATACCTGAGAAAACAGGGGCATATTTATACTTTGCTGTCCGGTAAAACAGACAGTGTGATTATTGGGCTTTCAGCCCGTCTTTGAACACATTGTTAGTTTTACCGGACAGCAATAATACAGAAAAATCCCCTCGCTCAGCATTGCCGAACGAGGGGATTCGCTATATGTTATTAGTTATTTACGACGAGCTCTGAGCGACTTCAAGAACTCGCGGTCTTTTGCGCTCTTTACAAACACGACCTCTGGGCTATCCAGAACGGCGCTGATAAGATTGCTGCTCTCGAAAGCAATCTTGCCCTTTGTTCTTCTTGAATAGTCGTCGATGCCATCGTCAACACCCTTCTCCGAAGCCAAGAAGGTAAGCTCTGTAGTTTCAATCTTGAAAGTGTTGCCCGATCTCTTTACAGTCAGAGTCTCTGTAGACGACTCGTCCTGATTCCACGGTGTAGTGTACCAAATAAAAGTAGGAGCAACGGGGAAATCGGAATCATCCTCGTCATCAGTGATACCCTCCTTCAGATTGCAGTCGTAATTAACTTCAACGTCAAACTGGTGCTGCGGCTTGTTTAGATCGTCGGCATACGTATCCAACGCCATATATGAATATACCATATTATCCTTTACCTTTTCTGGATGCTGACGATAGTAGAAGAGGTCTTCTGTAGAAGCAAACAGTCCATAAAAAGTGTCGCCATCGTCTACTTCTGATACTACATAAAGATACTTGTACTTAACGGTACGTCCATCCAGAGTGGAGAAAGCGCTGCCATTTTTGCTGCTACCGCCGCCTTCATCATCATCGTCGCTACATGCAGAGAAAGAGATGCATGTAAACAAGGCTATAAAAGCCATCAAAAGATACTTAATCTGTTTCATAGTTTTTGTTGTTTTAAGTTATTATTTTTTCATTTTCTGGTGGGAATAGTTCAGACCATCAAAGATAATGTATCCCTTATATATAGTACCGATGGTTCCATCAGTTATATAAACCTTGTTTCCCTTTACTGCGAATGTATATCTTACTGGGTTAACTTTCACCAACGAGTATGTGTGGCCTTGAACATTACCTTTATAAAAAGCATCGCTTCGTGAATAAGTATATGCCAATGCAGAGTATTTTTCAACAGTATTGCCTTTCATGAAGTTGAACGAAACTGCACCTCCTTGAAAATCCTTGTCATTCCACATACTGGGTTCATCATTTCCCCAGGGCGCACTACTCAATATATATACTAAATACCCAGGGCGTTGCCATGGGCTATGTGATTATTGGGCTTTCAGCCCGCATAGTATACAGGCAAGTCCCTTTAGTAAATATTACTATAAAACGTTGATAAACAAACCAATATAAGGGGAACTAATTGTTTACCGGACAGCAATAATTACAATTATGCTTTATATATGCATAAAGATGGCACAACAAAATACTGAGTACTATATGCAATGGAAATCAATTAGAAGCATATGGACACGGACGTGGCACAAGATACCATATTCATGGAGTAAATGTTGCTCTTACGAAAACACATGAAGCAATAAAGGCGTGTCTAAAATAGGAATTCGCCCGACAGTGTCGGACCTATTTCTTACATTTTTAGGCTTCATTATCTTCCGCTCTTTCTTCCCTTATGTTCCGACATTGCTAAAGCACATATGAAAGAGTTTTGCCTCTTTCACTTAAAAAAAGCAATTGGTGCATCAATGATGCACCAATTTGTAACACCTGGCAAAACAATAATCTCACGCCTATCATTTTCTCACTTACGTGAAATTATGGCTCTTGACGACCCTCTTGCACGCTACTTCTACGAGCAGGAGTGCATCAAGTGTACCTGGTCGGTTCGTGAGCTTCGCCGTCAGATAAGCACCAATCTATATGTCAGGGCAGGCATCAGTGCCAATCCCGAGAGCTCGCCGGCATGGATAACAACCTCTTCGTTTCTACCTATATGCTGCAACTGCCCGACAAAAAGACGCTTGAGGATTTTTTGTTGAAGCAGTTGGAGGAAGAACATTGAGTTGATATATAAATGATAATCCCCTCGCTCA
>UMHE01046903.1_pt1 | contig 10486 bp, 6 predicted proteins | sample 1965451 | NCBI WGS metagenome assembly UMHE01 (sample SAMEA4836090, study PRJEB28245) | human gut metagenome | biome: gut microbiome; material: fecal sample | place: Denmark | collected 2008 | reverse complement strand
TCTCTTCTCGTGCTAAAGCAAAGCTCAAGGAGAAGTGGGGCACAATGCAGAAGGTATACAGTTCTCGATCTCGTCTGGAAAAGGTTGCATGGGACATCATTCAGGATTTCAACATGAAGCCTCGACTGATGGACGGAAATGGCAATGCGATTCTTGTGGCTGATGGCATCCCTACGGCTTGTAAGTACTATGAAATTTTCCAGCAGATGGGATTTAAGAAGTGCGCCATCATATCTTCCTATACTCCTAACAAGGGCGAACTGCGTACTGACACCGTCAGCGATGAGGATGATACCGAAACCTTCCTTAAATACGAGACGTATCTGAAGATGCTGGGACTCGATCCGTCTGATCTTCCGAATGCGGGATCGGTTCAGGCTAAGGTGGAGGAATTTGAAAAGGAAGCAAAGCGCAAGTTTGTAGATGAGCCCGCGAATATGAAGCTCCTTATCGTCGTGGACAAGCTGCTCACCGGATTTGATGCGCCTCCTTGTACCTACCTTTACATCGACAAGAGGATGCAGGATCACGGCCTGTTTCAGGCGATTTGCCGCGTCAACCGGCTGGATGGTGACAGCAAAGACTTTGGCTATATTGTTGATTATAAGCAGCTGTTTGGCCAGCTCCAAACGGCTATGAAGGATTATACTTCCGGTGCCTTCGAGGGCTATGATCCGGAAGACGTAAAAGGCCTTGTTAAGGATCGTCATGACGCAGCCATATCCTATTTTGAGGAAGTGTATGATGCTGTCGAGGAGCTTTGCGAAGGTGTCGAGGAGCCTCGTGGTGAAATCCAGTACATCCATTATTTCTGTGGCGTTTCTGGTCAGTCGGAAGAGAGCGATGAAATATATGCCCGCTTAAGAGAAAAACTCTATCGACTGGTTAGCAGCCTTGTCAGAGCTTTTGCTGAAGCCAAGCCGTATCTTGCTGATGACATCTCTTCCGGCAAGCTAAATGAATATGACAAGAAGGTCACCTTCTATATCGAGTTAAAGAAAACTATCGGCACTGCCAGCGGAGACTTCCTTGATTTGAAAGCATATGAGCCTGACATGCGCAAGATGATCGATAACTACATCACGGCAGCGGATGCTGAGAAGATCAGCGATTTCGATGATCTTACTCTGTTGGATTTTGTTGCAAAGCAGGGAGAAACGCTAACTGGTGAGGGCGACACTGGCCATAAGGAAGGCGCTGCAGAAGCCATAGAGAATAACATCCGTAGGAAAGTTATTGAGAAGGTTACTGTTAATCCTCGCTACTATGCAAAGATGTCGGAAATCCTTGATAAGCTCATTGAGGAGCGAAAGCAAGGAGTTCTTGACTATGCCCAGATGCTTGAGGAATATATAAAACTGGCCAAGAACGTGGACTGCCCGGAGGAAAACGAGAAGTACCCGGAGAGCATCCGCAAGAGCAAAGCCTTGATGGCCATTTATGACAACACTGGTGAAGACGAGAAATTCGCCATAAAAATCTACAAGGCAGTGAAGAAGCAAGCATTATCCGGTTTCAGAGATAATCAAACGCTTGTAAGACGAGTCAAAAAGGCGCTCTTTGAGATTTTGGGCGATGATTCCGAGGTGGAACGCGTCTATAAGATCATTGAGAAGCAGGAGGAATTTTAATGCGCATTGTCATTTCCGGTATTCCGATTGATGTGCAAAAAAAGAATATAAAGAACATGCATCTTCAGGTGAAGCCACCGGATGGACATGTGGTAATTTCCGCACCCTTATCCGTTGATGATAAAGCAATTGAAGCTTATGCCAGAACACAATTGGGATTCATCAAGCGGTCTATTGCTCAGTTTCAAGATCAACCGAGGGCATCGAAACGTCAGTATGTGTCCGGTGAAACGGTGTACATCTGGGGGAAGCAGTACTTCCTTGTCTTCAAACCGGACAATCAGAAGAACAGCTTCGAGATCCAGAATCAGAACATTATCCTTTCTATGAGCGCCAAGAGCACAGTGAAGCAGCGAGACGCTTATGTAAAAGAGGAATACCGGAAGATTCTGAAGGAAGAAATAGAAAAGCGGCTGCCAAAGTGGGAAGCGCAGACAGGGCTCAAATGTGACTCTTGGCAAACGAAATACATGGTCACAAAATGGGGTGCCTGCAGTACGGATAAAAAGAAGCTGTGGTTCAACCTGCAGCTTGCCCAGAAGCCATATGCTTGTCTGGATTACATTATTCTGCATGAGCTGACTCACTTAATCACCAGAAAGCACGATGCCACATTTATTGCGCATATGGATAGAAATATGCCTAATTGGCGCGAAATCCGTAAAGAACTTAATGACAGCAGACTGGATTACTATGAGGCACAGGATGAAAGCCCGCTTCAGAAGTTGATCGACCAGTCGCGGTATGATGATATTCGAGACGCTGCCATCGCTTATATTCAAGAGGAACATTCCGGTTCTGCAAAAAGGCCGTCGGTTGTTGATATGGAAATTGAAAACGTTATTCATATCGAACAGCCGGAGGATGGTGTAATTGCATTCGATGTTATTGCATCATGCGATGTCGAAATGCCATCTACTTCTCGTAAAGGATATTTTAATGAGCAATGGCTCAAGATCCATTGTCAGGTTACTCTTGGCATTGACATGAGCGGCTTCAGGATTATGGCTATTGGAAATTGTGAGCCGCAGGAAGAATCTGATAATGACCGTCTGTCCGGTGAACTGGTGCCTATCATCTCTCACGACCAGTTTGATGATGAGGCGGAGAAGTTTCTGACAAGATATTGCCCGGAGGCACTGGATCAACCGATGAGAGTTCCGATTGAGACGATAGCCAGCGATATGAAGCTGCAGGTTATTGAAGATGTTCCTCTGTCGGATGATCTGGCGTATTTTGGGACGATTATATTCGATAGTGGGAATGTACTCGATAAGCATCGGAAGATTGCCATCCGCAATGCCAAACGCGGAACCGTATATCTTGATCCTCGTGTCTCCTATGAAAGGTCTGTAGGGACAAAGCGGACTACGTTGGCGCACGAGTGCTTCCATTGGCATCGCCATCAGCCATACCATGTGTTGATGAAAATGATAGGTGCTAATGATAATCTTGGGAAGGCGATTCAGTGTCAGATAGCCGCTAACACCACCGATTCAGATAAATGGAAAGCCGTGGACTGGATGGAGTGGCAGGCCAAAGGTGTCGCTCCAAGAATCTTGATGCCTGCGAAGACGACTCGATTAAAGGCAGATCAGCTTCTTGCTGAATATGGTGAGGCTGATGAAGCAAGCATTGCTGCCTACGAGAATGTCATTGATGAACTCGCTGAACTGTTCGATGTGTCGAGGCAGGCCGCCAAGGTGCGGTTGATAGATCTGGGATACTCCAAAGCCGAGGGTGCATATCCGTTTGTAGATGGTCAGTATGTTCGCGGATATTCATTTGATGCCGGTACCTTGGACAAGAATCAGACTTTCACGATTCCCTATGCCGATTTGTTTAAGGCTTACTGTTTCGACCGCGAGTTTAAGAAGCTGATTGACAGCGGGCGGTTTGTCTTTGCAGATCGTCACCTCGTTATCAATAATGAGAAATACATATCGAGGGATCAGGCTGGAAATGCTACGCTCTCAGAATATGCGCTCTCGCACATGGATGAATGCTGCGTAGTTTTCTCCAAGGGATACAGCTATCAGTCGAAATACCAAGGGGCGAGGTATTACACGCAGTTTATGCGTAATTCAGCGCCTGTTGAAAATCAGGTCGAGTATTCCTTTGAGCTTAACGCGCACAATAAAACGCTGCTCGACCAGATAAAAAATGCAAAGTGCAGGTCGGAAGCCCTGCGTAGATATCCCGGCTCCTTTGCTGAGACCTTGGTAGCGCTGCAGAAGGAAAGAAAACTCTCGAATAAGCAGCTGGCTGACCGCTCACTTGTGGGAGAAAAAACCATTCAGCGTTTGAGAAACGATGAAGAGTACCCGACTTCAGTTCAGACAGTTCTTGCATTATGCGTAGGTCTGAAGCTGCCTTTGCCAGAGGCTGAGATGTTTCTCGGCAAAACAGACTTTAAATTAAATTCAATGAAGGGCGAGGGATACGTTTATCAATGCGTATTAGGAGCCTGTGCTGAGAATTCAATTTATGAAATAAATGAAATGCTCAAAGAAAACGGAATTACTCCTCTGGGGAGCGATCCGTCGTTGCAATAATTTCATAAAACCTTTATCAGAAAACGTAGAAATACATATCCATGCAAGAGAATGGATAATAAAGAATACCCGCAGAGAGGTAGGAACATGAAAACAAACGATAGACCACTTACAGACTTGATGAAAGCCGTAGATACTGGTGCAGCTCAGCTGCCTGATTTCCAACGTGGCTGGGTATGGGATGATGGACGCATTAAGGCGTTAATACTCAGCGTGATACATAATTTCCCAGTCGGAGCAGCTATGTTCTTGGAGTATGGAAATGAAAGTATCCATTTTAAACATAAGCCAATAGAAGGATCTGACGCAAATCCAGATACGGAACCAGATGAGCTGATCCTTGATGGCCAGCAAAGGTTAACATCTCTTTATAATGCGCTTTACAGCAAAAAACCAGTCCATACAAAAACGGACAAGGGAAAAGAAATAGATAGGTACTATTATCTGGATATTGAAAAAGCAATCGATCCTGCTGCTGGTGACGACGATGTTGTGATTTCTATACCATCAACTCGGCAGGTAACATCTGATTTTGGACGGAAAATCGACAAGGATCTTTCTACAAGGCAGCACGAGTTTGAACAGAAGATGTTTCCTCTTAACATTATCCTTGATTCTGGAGAGGAACAGGGCTGGCAAAACGAATATTATGCATACTACAATTACGATCCGGCGATTATTCGGCAGTTTACAGAACTGTTTTCCAAAATCATTATGCCGACGCAGAAATACGCTATGCCAGTAATTTTACTTGATAAGGAGACTCCTAAGGAGGCAGTTTGTCAGGTTTTTGAAAATGTTAATACAGGCGGTGTTTCATTAACTGTTTTCGAATTGGTAACCGCCATATTTGCCATGGATGATTTCCAACTTCGTAAGGATTGGGACGACCGCAAAGAAAAGCATTTCTCAGGAGAGCTGCTAAACATTGTCACGGCAACAGATTTCTTGACTGCGTTAACATTGCTGTCTTCATTTGAGTCAGGCGGAACGGTGAGCTGCAAGAAAAAGGATGTACTGGCGCTGCAATTATCAACATACAAGAAGTACGCAGATGATCTCTGCAAGGGCTTTTCTGTCGCTGACAAACTGCTACAGGAGGAACGGATTTTCTCAAGCAGAGATTTGCCATACACCACACAGCTTATCCCTCTCGCAGCTATCTGCACCGTACTTATGGACGGAAATAAAATTTATACCACCACCATCAAGAACATGGTCAAGCAGTGGTATTGGTGCGGCGTATTTGGAGAATTGTACGGATCTGCAAACGAAACAAGATATGCAAACGACATAACTCAGGTTATCAAATGGATTACTGCCGGTGGCGATTTACCAAAGACAGTGACGGATTTCTTCTTTAATCCGACACGCCTGCTTGGTCTGCAATCGAGACAATCTGCAGCCTATAAGGGTATCATGGCAATGATCTTGAAGAATCATGCTCGTGATTTTATATCCGGTGCAGAGATGGATTTCTCAACATACTCAAATGAGAAAATTGATATCCATCATATCTTCCCCAAAGATTACTGCATCGGGAAAAAATATGATAAATCCAAATGGAATAGCATCGTGAATAAGACACCAATTTCGGCAAGTAGCAACCGTGAGATCGGTGGTGTGGCTCCGTCAACATATCTTGGGAAACTTGAAAAAAAGGGTTCCGTTCTGGAATCAGATCTGGATGGATATGTAGAAACACACTGGATCGATCATACATTGCTTAGAAATGACGAATTTCAGGACTTCATTATTGACCGAGCCAAGAAACTCCTCAGTGCTATTGAAGTGGCCACTGGTAGAACTATATCCGGCAAGGACTCTGATGAAGTGCAGCAGGCATTCGGTGCTTCATTGATCTAAACCTTTTAACGTTTCTATACTTTTTAACGATTACAGAAAGGGGTGTCGCTTTGAGTACCTCAACTGCCACGGCCTATAAATACAGCGTCGCAGGACACCTTTCTTTCGGTGCGCCAAAATGCGAAAAAGCCCAGAAATCAAGCGGTTTCTGGGCTAATCGTACATATAGGCTTTGTATCAAAGATTACGTCTTTATAGATCCGGCATGCGGAACGGCTGGCTTCCTGGTTTCTGCGTCGGAGTACATCTGCCGCAACTATGAGGATACCATGACCTCCGGGCAGTGGCAGCATTTTGCAGGCCCCACATTTACGGGATTTGACGCAGACTACACCATGCTCCGTATTTCAGCGATGAACCTCATGCTGCACTCTATCAGCAATCCGGAGATTGATTATAAGGATAGCGTGTCGAAACAAAACCAGATTTCCGATCGCTTTACGATGTGCTTGGCGAATCCCCCGTTCAAGGGAACGATCGATGCAGAGAGCATAGATTATGGGGGCATTCTGCCGATCGGCATAATCAATCGTGTTTTTCGTCCCGCCCTTCTCACTATTAAGCACGGTAAAATAATATCGATGGATATAAGGACGATTATTTTCACCGGATATAAAACGATTACAAAACAAATATTACTTTTGACTACTGATGATATTATCAGGGAAATCCCGAGTGGCGCGTTCATTTGCCTCTTCTATCAGACGGTCGATGTAGCGGTTTAATTTTTTAGAGGCGTGAAACTGGTACAATTCGCAGTCATCTCTATTACTAACTACGCCGTCGATAACGCAACAGAGCAGTTCCTCATCATCCATTTCGTGTATTTTCTGACAGCGCTCATCATCACCCCACTTGCGGAGGACAAGATATTGGATGGTTCTTTCCGTTAGCACGCGATCCTCGGGGTTCGCAAATACGAACGCGCAGTCCTCGTCAAGATCATCACTGTCGTTGGCGCTTTCCGTGTGTTGTTCGTAGATAAGCTGCAGTAGCTGCTGACAGAAGGCGGACTCTTGCGCATAAGTCAAACCACTGACCAATTCCGAGAATTCACGGCTGGCGACCAGCTTCGATGCAGTATGCAAGTTCTTAGCTCTTGCTTCCTCGCACATTGCTTCACCGTCACATATGAAATGATCCAGACCGATGTGCAGCCGCTCGACGGCTTCTTCTGACAGACCGGTATATTCGACCGCTGCTTTCGCACCGGCATCCGGGCTTTTGGTGTCACTGAGTCCAAGCAAGTAGTCGGTCGATACGCCGAAGTACTGTGCAATGTCCGCGAGCTTGATGATGTCTGGCACACTCTCGCCGGTTTGCCAGTTGGAAATTGTCTGCCTTGTCGTGTGAAAAATCGCACCCCATTGCGACAGCGCTTTCTCCTCTTGTGCGCACAACTGCAAGAATCGAGAAGAAAATGCGTGCGCTTTGTCCAATTTGATTCCCTGTCTGCCCATAATGCACCTCGCGATGTAAATTTCGTTAATAGATTCGCTCCACAGTGTTGACAATATTTGCGTCTCGTGAGATAACGATATCACACGACGACTCCGGAGTCAAGTGGACTAAATTACAGAGGAGGTTTGAGATGAAACCGGAAAACAAAATCATGACGAAAAACACAAAGGAGGATGCCTATGACAGATGAACACACACAGATGCATGAAAACGACTCTCTGATTGAGAGCTTTATCCCCACAGATTTTACGGACGTAGGGCAGGGAACCGTGCTCTATGAGGCTTACCATCACAAGCTGCGCTATTGTGAGGGCGTGGGATGGATCGCATATAACGGCGGCGTATGGGAACCGTCTGAAACGGCGGCACATAGCTATTCCCAGCGCTTGACGGATCTGCAGATGCAGGAAGCAAAGACCATGGGGCTGAACAATATTGGCATGTTTGGACAGCCTGCATCGATGTCGCAGACCTATATGGAGTATGCCGTGATGCGACGCTCGTCGGCTAAAATTGCGGCTGCGCTGAGAGAGGCCAAGCCGAAGCTCAGTATCCGGGCTGCGATGCTGGATGGAGATCCGCTCATTTTGAATACGCCTGACGGAGAGATCCATTTGGATACGGGAGAAATGTCTCCGCATGAGCCGGAGCATTTTATTACGCACATGACGAGCTGTGCACCTTCTGACGATGGGGCGGATATCTGGGACACGTTTTTGCACCAGATTGCCTGTAATGACGAAACGCTCGTGGCGTTCCTCAAGCAGATTGCGGGCATGGCCGCGATCGGTAAGGTCTATGAAGAGCGGCTCGTGATCGCGCTCGGGAGCGGCGGCAATGGCAAGAGCACATTTTTTAACGCCATTCAGGATGTGATGGGAGATTACGCTTGCACGATCCGCTCGGAGCTTCTTGTCGCAAGCAATGACAGCGGCAAGAAATTTGAGTTGGCGAGGCTGCGCGGGAAGCGCCTGGCCATTGCAGAGGAATTGGAAGAGGGAAGACAGCTGGATACTGCGGAGGTAAAGCATTTGTGCAGTACCGGAGACATCAACGCGCAGTTTAAGGGGAAGGACGTTTTCACCTTCAAACCATCTCACTCCATCGTGCTGTGTACGAACCACATGCCGTCGGTAAAGGTCATGGACAGCGGTACTTGGGATCGCCTGATTGTAGTGCCGTTTCGCGGCAGATTCCGAAGCCAGGAGAACGAGATTAAAAACTATGGCAATTACCTCGTGCGAGCCTGCGGCGGCGCGATCCTGAGCTGGATCATTGATGGTGCCCGCGAATATATCCGTAATGACTATAAGCTAGACATTCCGGAGTGCATCATCAGCGCGACGGAGCAGCATCAGCAGGAAAATGACTGGCTCACGGATTTTTTCAACGAGTGGGTCGCTCTGGATAAAAATGAGGACACATATGGCAGCGATATTTATGGGGCGTATACGTCCTTCTGCAGTGAGCACGGTGAGCGGATGCTTCCCATGTCCTCCGTGCTTCCGCTGGTTGAAACGAAGGCAGGTGCAACAAAGAAGCGCACCAAAAAGGGCAATGTGTATCAGGGCTTGAGAATTATCAGCGAGTTCGAGCGGGCTGCATCCTAAAAGGAATGGCGGTGTATGGTGGTGTAGGCATATTTCTCTCACGGTTAAAAACGGATAAAATATAAATTAGCAATTTGCCATACACCGTTATACACCGCTTCACTGTATCCACCGCTGCGCGGCGGGGCCTGTCTTGCAGCGCAGTACGTGCTACGCCCGTTCTGCTCGCTTGAATTTTGCCTGCTCGCTGCGCTCGTCAGCCCAAATTCGCCGAAAAACACAATCGTATGAATAGCACAATCGCAAACAAGTGTGCTTGACATGGATATCGAGCGATTTTTTCGCGGAAATCAATCGTCATTGCTGGGGTCAGTGCACGAGTCAGTCACCTACATGCAGCGCTGAAAAAACAGCCGCTCACGCTGGTTTTAACTGCCCCCGATGAATACCGTTTGCAATTCTTGGCTCGATATGCTATTATAATAGTGTCCAGTTCTACTGTGACATACATCTGCATAACAGAGGAATGTGCCTCTGACAAATGTGCTGAAATTGCAGCTTTTTTCTCCAGAAGATGCTCGACATGTTCGAGGACAACGAAGATGTCCAGAACGTGTGGCACAACTGGGAAGAGTAAAACTTCATACAAAAAAGCGACCGCAGCCGATTTGGCAGCGGTCGTTTTTTGCCAAAAAGATGAATATTTTGTGAACTTTTTGGCTGTAAATCGTAAAATATGTGCTAGGATACAACCATGGGACGATGCTTTCGCTCAGAGATATCAACGGAGGAAAACGAGATGAAATACTGCAGTCAATGCGGCAAAGAGCTGGTGGACGAGGCGGTCGTGTGACCGAACTGCGGCTGCGCGGTGCAGGCGCCGGTAAGCCAGTAGGAGGATAAACCGTCGACGGGCCTGAACATACTGGCGTTTTTGTTCCCGGTGATCGGCCTGATCCTGTTCCTGTGCTTCCAGAAGACGACGCCGGTGCGCGCCAAAGCGATCGGCAAATGGGCGCTGATCGGCTTTATCGTCGGCGTTGCGCTCTCGATCCTGAGCGGGGTTCTGGGCGCCTTAGCTTCATAACGTGTGTGTGCGGGTGAAATGCGGTGCATTTCACCCGCATTTTACATGCATCCGGTTTCAGAATTGACACAAAAAAGCTATCCTATGCTCCAAATGATTTTTGGAGGCGGTTGCATGAAGCGCCCAAAGCTCTGGGACGGTATTTCGTCCATTCTGGTCCTGTTTGGGCTGGGCCTGTATGGTGGCTGCTGCTGGTATGGTGTCTGGGCGCTGGTATATGCTGCGCTTGGGTGCGTCATTTTGGGCGTGCTCATCGCTGTGCGCACCCAGCGCTGCCCGTTTTGTCACCGCTGCCTCGGCATGATGTTTTTCTCTGGCAAAAAGATGTACTGCCCG
>UMHE01007480.1_pt1 | contig 10492 bp, 9 predicted proteins | sample 1965451 | NCBI WGS metagenome assembly UMHE01 (sample SAMEA4836090, study PRJEB28245) | human gut metagenome | biome: gut microbiome; material: fecal sample | place: Denmark | collected 2008 | reverse complement strand
ACAGAAGTAGATACTCATGAGTGAACGGATGATTTCGCTGTACTGATAACCGAACAATCTACACCTTGGACCGAGGGTTGAGGCGATCACAGAAGACAATGTGGAGTCAAATTGCTCCATGATTGAAAATATTCTCCAAAAAGAGTGAGTTTCTCGGATTTTATTTGTATTTTTGTCATGTCTTGTTGACTTTTTACCGTCTTTGGTATTGCAACACTAAGATAGGTGAAATTTCTGACATGGCAAAATCCTAAGCAACTTTTTGTTGTTCAGGTGCTTATAAAAAAACATTAAATTATAGTGTTGCGGAAATAAGGTAAAATATTGATGTGTTCCATACAATGAATCCACTACCTATGCGTTTATATGTTATAACTATAATCAAAAACATAATGACATGTTGATTTATGAATAAAAAGAAACGGCAAATAAAAGCACAATCCAAAATGTTCCCTATAAAATTAACCATAGGGAATGTCTGGTTCTCTTTTTGTGTCGTAGTAATTATGTATGCCTTATTTTCCGCTTTCATTTTATCACCTATTTTAAAACATTATGGAATAAAAAGCAAAGCTGTTATAACCGATAACGAATCGTCTTTGGTTCATAGGTACACAACAAATTCTTACCTTTACGAATTCAGAGTTGGAGATAGATACTATTCCGGTAATTCCTTAATAGAAGTGGGCAATAAGGATAAAATAGGGGACACTATAGAAATCTTGTATTTTGAGCATTGGCCTTCTTTCAATAGACCAATATACTTTTATAAGGATGAATAGTTCTTGGTGATATTTAATTTATTCATAATATGGCTTGGCATGAGATTGTAAAATATAGTCCACAAAAATATGATTCAAATGGTGTATATACAGCAGATGAATGGACAAGTAGAAGTGATGTTGGCAAACATTACGATGGTAAATTATTTACTCTTGAAGAATATTTAAGAGTGGAACAACAATACATCGATGTTATACTTTCTGTTATGAAGATAACAAATTGTAAATATATGACGATTCATTATATAGAAGCAGACAAAGAATATATTGTCAGTCAAATAATATCTTCCAAATTTCATAAAATAGATGTCCCGCTTTTAAAATCTGTTCCTTTATTAGAGGAAAAGCGGAGAATCCATATTAAAAAGATTTCAGATATACTACGCTTGTGCCTAAGAGAGTATGCGTATGTCGTATTATGCAATAAAGAGCATAAATTACAAATAGAATTTGGTTATGATTACTATCTAAAGATTTCCAGTTCTTTGAACTACGAAACCTTAAAGAAGGTTGTCAATAAAGAAGGCTTATATTTAGATCCAAGATAAATGCACAAAGCTTGATGCACTGAAACGGTGCATCAAGGTTATATACGAAAAAGTAGATACGGCATTTCACCGTACCTACCTTATCCTTTCTCAGCAAGCCTTCTTCTTGCGCTCGCAATATCTTTCGCATTGGGCGCAGATGTCATAGCCCAACATGGCTCCGAGGATGAAGTCCTCCTCGGGAGTCAACTGGCACAATGGCTTGGTGACAATCATTCGGATAGCATCCAGACACTCTCGCTTGCCAAAGAAGAGATTCAATCGGTCATTGCCCACTGGCTGAATGATGTAATCGATGTTCTGACGCTCCAATCTTGTTATGGCAAAAGACTCATATTTCTTGTTGAAGGTGAAGAGCACCATGCGGCGCACACCTTTCTTATATTCATATATGTGGTTCATCAGAACTTTCAAATCTATTGGCATTACGATTTCCTGCTGCATACTATCCAAATTTATTTCATTATAACATTCTTATTATCATCGCTTTGTCCTACCGCATCATACTTTGACAGGGCAAAATATACTAAAGCGCTGGTTTGATAGCCTCAATCCAGGCATCGATGCGCTCCTCGGTCTTATCATCCTCGTTCACATCATCGAGAGCGAGTCCCAGGAACTTGTCTCCCTCCACAGCCTCACTATCTTCAAAGGTATATCCGTCTGTAGAAACACCAGGCAGTACAGTAGCACCTGCCTCCACAGCAGCATCATAGAGTTCCTTCATACCGCCGCAGAAAGTGTCAGAATATGACTCGCTGTCGCCACAACCGAAGAGAGCCACAGTCTTGCCAGCCAAGCCAGCACTCTTGAGAGTCTTCACGCCATCATACCAGTCGTCTTGCATCTCACCAGCACCCCAGGTAGAAGTACCGAGAATCAAATTGTCATGACTTGCGATGGTATCATCGTTGATGCTTGTCACATCCACAGCTTCCACGCCCAACTTAGAGGCGATGGTTTCGGCAATGCTCTGGCAAGAGCCAGTAGAAGAGCCATAAATTACGATTGTTGATTTCATTTTTTCGTAATATCTTTTAGTTACATTTATTCTTCTGCACGTTCCTCATCTGTCACAATAGGGGCAGTTACAGTATTCAAAGCTTACATTGCTTTTTATTTCGGGTGCAAAGATATAGACTTTCTCGGAATTTTGCAATACCTAAAAATGGGGGTTTCGGCAAAATACCTAGATATGGGGAGGAGGAGAAAGCGATGAGTGAAGAACGAAGAGTGAAGAGTGAAGAATTCAAATGCAAAAAGAGGTTGCCAAATATACCTTGGCAACCTCTTACTATAATTATATCAAATATTTTCCCCAAAAGACAATTGAATTCTTCACTCTTCGTTCTTCACTTAAATCGCATACAAGAATGTGCGGATGAACCAGTAGCAAACGATACCTGCCAGATAGCCCACGAAGGCAATCCAAGAGATGTGCTTCATATACCAACCGAAGGTAATCTTCTCCAAGCCCATTACAACGACACCTGCGGCACTACCGATGATGAGCATCGAACCACCGACACCGGCACAATAAGCCAGCAACTGCCAGAAAATACCATCCACAGCCATGTCGCCCGTAGGAGCCACAGGATACATACCCATGCAACCTGCTACCAATGGCACATTATCCACGATGCTGGAAAGCACACCGATGATACCCGTCACGAGATAATGGTTGCCATTGAAGACCTCGTTCAAGCCCTGTCCGAGAGCAGTCAATACGCCTACCTCAGCCAAGCACGATACTGCCATCAAGATACCGAGGAAGAAGAGAATCGTACTCATATCCACACGAGAGAGCAACTTGGTTACTCGCTTCTGAGTGCCCTCCATATCCTGTCCACGATGCAAGCCACGATAGAACACCTCTGTGGCAGTCCACAACACGCCGAGTACCAAGAGGATGCCAACAAATGGAGGCAAGTGGGTGATGCTCTTGAAGATAGGAACGAAAATCAAACCGCCCACACCCAGCCAGAACACAGCCTTGCGCTGACCTTCGGTGAAGTCGCTCACTGCTGCCTCCTTGGATGCTGAAACCTCAGGCATCACCAGCTCTCCCTTGAGTATGGTCTGAAGAATGAGCGCAGGAATCACCATGGAGACGATAGATGGGATGAGGATTTCGGCGATAACGCCAGCAGCAGTAATCAATCCCTTGTTCCAAAGCATGATGGTGGTTACGTCACCAATTGGCGAGAAGGCACCACCAGAGTTGGCAGCGATGATGACGAGCGAGGCATAGACCATGCGATCCTTGTGATCGGTGACGAGTTTGCGCAAAATCATAATCATCACGATACTCGTGGTCAAGTTGTCGAGGATGGCTGAGAGAATGAACGTTAGGAAGGCAATACGCCAAAGGAGCGCCTTCTTCGACTTGGTCTTCATCACCTTGCGAACCCAGTTGAAACCACCATTCTGATCCACGATTTCCACGATGGTCATTGCTCCCATCAAGAAGAAGAGCGTGGTGGCGGTATCACCGAGATGTTCCTGGATGATGGAAGTCACCTTCTCTATCATACCTTCCGCACCACCGGTATAATCAGGGTGCATGAGTTGGAGATACTGCATTGGATCCACCATGTAGAGGGTCCAACAGCCCACGAGCATCAACAAGGCGATAGCTGCCTTGTTTACCTTGGTCAAGCTTTCGGTAGCTATGAGTGCATAGCCGAGCACGAAAACGACGATAATCGAAATTGTTAGTGTAGCCATTACTTTTTTTTATTATTAGAATTTGGGGGCAAAGGTACAAAAAGAAAATCAATATCCATCCTTTTCGTCCATGATATTTCAATGCAATCGTTTTCATATTACCATTTGAAAGATTTCGCAGTGGATAAAGTTTCCTTTTCATGGGTTCATTGCGCCCATATTGGCAACACCTCTATTCTGATTCCCTCTCGTTCTATCGTTTGTTGCTGACAGAATGTGATGATTTTGCATTGCTTACAATTTGTTATGGTAGATGCAGCCAAAAGTCCTCCAACCTCTCGTTCCATATTCTCCTCATTCAAAGTCCAGCAAACTTGCACCAATTCCGATACTCGTTCACCTCGCTGTACCACGAAGTCACATTCTTTCTGCTCATAGAAATAAGAAATTTGGTCTTCCTCACCCAAACTCCGCTCCAAATTGAGATATACGATGTTTTCGAGAGCCTTGCCTGCATCCTCACTCTCAGGCAGAAGCACGGCATTGCGCAAGGCGATGTCAGCCATATAATACTTGGCTGGCGAACTGCTTTGCTTCACCATCGACTTGGTATATCGCTGCACCTTGCGAAACAAGAAGATGTTGCAAGCATAGTCGAGCCAAAGATAAAGAGAATCCTTGGCCACCTTCAACCCTTGCGACTTCAAGTCATTATAGATATTGTTGACACTCGTAGGTTTCGTGAGGTTATTCATCATTCGCTTCAAGAAGTACCTCACTACGGAGACGGAAGCCCCAATATGATAATGCTCTATCATATCACGGAAAAGCATCGTGCTGAAATAAGACTGGAGAATCTTCACCTTTTCCGATTTCGTTTGGGCACGAACCACCTCTGGGAACCCTCCTTCATCGCAATAATCACGAAAGGCAAAGGTCATCATCGCCTTACCTTCCTCACTATACTTATCAGCCTCGATTCCCTTGAAACTAAGATACTCCTCAAAACTCAAAGGATACTCTCGATATTCATCTGGCCATCCACGCAAAGCTGAAGCTATATCCTCAGAAAGCATCTTGGCTGTGCTACCTGTAATAAAGATATGCTTACAATAATTCTTATACACCCTCAGCACAAAGAGTTCCCAACCAGATACCAACTGTATCTCGTCAAAAAACATATACACATCTTGGAGGGAAGTAGTAGGATACATCTCTCGATAAGCTTGAAGGAGTTCATCGAAGTTATCTGGAGTCATAGAGAGAAAACGCTCATCATCAAAACCTACATAGAGGATTCGCTCCTTTGGCACTCCAGCTTCGAGCAAACGATTGATGGTCAATCCCAAAAGTGAAGACTTTCCACATCGACGTATGCCAGTAACGGTTACGATGCGCCCTCCATCCAAAGGAAGTTGCATCTTTCTGTCTTGCAAATCCAACGGCAATTTCCGCTGATGCAAGGATATGATGGATTGAAATGTACTGCGTAGTTCCATTCTTACTTTTATATTTACTATTTTACGTATATTGATAGGTTTACGTATTTATACATTTTATATATACGCATCTGATAACGGCTGCAAATACACAAACTTTCCTTCTAAAAAGGAAAGAAATGACGGAAAGTTTCCTTTTCTGAAGGAAATCTAGTCTAAAAATGTCATAGATAGGGGCAGTAACAGTTGTAAAAAACGACATTCACTCCACTTATTTCCATCGTAACACTTTTGTTGCAAAAAAGAAAACGTCTTTCAATCTGAAAGAAACGTACCTGTAATATACTCACCGTACCTTTGCAAACGAAATCAGATAGATATTGATTATGAATACTAAAAGGGGAATTATTGTATTAGGAATGCTCGCTACGACAGGACTGTCAACGTGGGCGCAACAAATCAAGGGTATCGTCATCGACCAGAAATCGAAAGAGACACTCATCGGAGCAGTCATCACTGCCGTACCACAGAATGGAGCCAGTGCTTCTTCTGCCAAAGGCAACACCGCTCAGAAGGATGGCGTCAAGGCCATCACCGACATCGACGGCAACTTCTCGCTCCAAGACTTAAAAGATGGTACTTATACCTTATATATAAAATATGTAGGTTACAAAACCAAAGAAATTGACGGGGTTCAAGTGAAGGACGGAAAGGAGAAAGATGCACTCACCATCGCTTTGCAACCGGATGAACAGCAACTGAAGGAGGTGACCGTTACCGCTGTGGAAAGGAGAAATACGGATGCGGCAATGATTCAGGTAGCCAAGAACAGTCCCGTCATCGTGAGCAATGTCTCGGCACAAGAAATAAACAGAACGCAAGACAGCAACGCAGGAGAGGTGATACGCCGCGTGCCAGGTGTGAGCCTCATCGACGATAAGTTCGTGATGGTGCGTGGACTGTCACAGCGTTACAACAACGTTTGGGTAAATGGTGGTGCCGTACCTAGTTCGGAGGCTGACTCCAGAGCTTTTTCGTTCGACATCATCCCTAGTTCGCAGATTGATAACCTGACTATCGTGAAATCTCCATCGGCTGAATATCCTGCCGACTACTCCGGTGGATTTATCATCGTAGGCACCAAGGAGATTCCTGCTGAAAACAATTTTACCTTAACCCTGGGTGGCAACTGGAACACATCAACCGCCTTCAAGGACTTCTCCTACACCAAAGGCTCTGCCACCGACTTTCTGGGATTCGACAACGGAATGAGAAGCCTGCACGGCGGCATCGAGGCACCTCTCAATCCTCAGCTCGACCCAATCGGCAAGCAGGTGGCAGACTATGCCACATCACTTCTGGGCAACCATCTCAACAACGACTGGATGGTGAAATCGAAGAAGCCACTGGGCGACCTGAAGCTATCGGCTAGCCTCAACCACCGTTGGATGCTCGGTGGAAGAACACTCGGTCTGCTCGCCGCCCTTAACTACACCAACGAGTATCGCACCTACAGCGATATGGAGAACAACCTCTATGGAATCTACGACGCAGTGAACGACAAGCCCAACTACCTGCGCCATTCCACAGACCAGCAATACAACAATAATGTTAGGCTCGGAGCCATGCTCAACCTCACCTTCCTCTCGAAGGACGGCAACCACAAGTATCAGCTGAAGAACATCTTCAACCAGCTTGCCACCTCCCGCTACACTTGGCGTGAGGGCGTGAGTGCCCAGTCGAATGAGGAGCACAGTGCAGAGTATTACTATCGCAGCCGAACCACTTATAACGGTCAGCTTACCGGCAAGCACACCTTCACCAGCGATGCCCTTGACTGGAGCATCGGGTATGCGTTTGCCAACCGTCTATTGCCTGACCGTCGAAGATACCTCATAGACGATGCTCTCCAGTCGGGCGTTCTCGCCCTGAGCACCGGCAACGACATAAGCCGTGAGTGGACTCGTCTCGACGAGCACATCCTCTCACTCGGCGTCAACGACAAGCATCATTTCCGTTTCGGCAGCTTCGAGCCAGACCTGCAAGTGGGTGCATACAGTGAGTACAGAAATCGCGACTACAAGACTCGCAACTTCATCTACAACTGGAATGTTTCGGATAACAACATGCCATCTGACTTTCGCCACAGCGACATCCCTACCCTCATCTCAGACGAGGCGAACATGGGCTACGACAAGCTGTATCTCTTGGAAGAGAAGCAGATGCGCAACAACTACCGCGGACGCAATGCATTGGGCACTGGATACCTGGCGATGTCTCTCCCCTTTGGCAAGCTCGGCATCCACGCCGGCGTCCGCTACGAATACAACGACATGGAACTCATCTCCAACACTCGTGACTACGAGAAGAGCGAGCAGAGTACACATTATCGCACCAACGATATTTTTCCATCTCTCAATTCAACATACAAAATCAACGACCAGCACCAGGTGCGCCTTTCGTATGGTCGCAGCATTAACCGACCTGAATTCCGTGAAGTATCGTCGTCAGTGTATTATGACTTCGACCTTGCCAGCAATGTGCAAGGAAACACAGAGCTGAAGAACTGTTATGTAGATAACATCGACTTGCGTTATGAGTTCTATCCTTCCAAAGGGGAACTCATCTCGCTGGCAGCTTTCTACAAGCACTTTGACTCACCTATCGAGTGGACCTATACCGTGGCAGGTGGTACCGACCTCATCTACTCTTACAAGAATGCCAAGAGTGCCAACAACTATGGCCTTGAACTCGACATCCGCAAGAGTTTGGACTTCATCGGATTGAGAAACTTCTCCTGGTCATTCAATGGCGCACTGATCAAGAGCAAGGTGCAGTTTGAGGCTGGAGCCAAGGAAGAGAATCGTCCGATGCAAGGACAGTCTCCTTACCTCGTCAACACCGGTATCTTCTATAAGAACGAGCGTCAGCAACTCGACATCGCATTGCTCTACAATCGCATCGGCAAGCGCATCATCGGTGTAGGTCGAAGCGAGGGAACTACAGGTGATGATTCCAATGCTCGTGTGCCTCACAGCTATGAGATGCCTCGCAACAGCATTGACTTGAGCTTTGGCAAGAAATTCGGCAAGCATTGGGATTTGAAACTCAACATCCGCGACCTTCTCGCCGAGAAAATCTACTACAAGCAATTCGCTGACGTAACTTACAAAGACGGAAGCAAAAAGCAAGTAGAGGAAATCTCCAGATGCTACAAGCCTGGCAGAAATATCGGACTATCAGCCAGCTACAAGTTCTAAAGAGTGAAGTATTCAATAGTAAAAAATAGATGTTTAATATAACAAGATGAAAATCATGAACAAGATGACAATGACAGGATGCCTCGGCATCCTCTTCGCAGCAGCCTTGATGAGCAGCTGCAGCAGTAACGATGATCCTACTCCTGCACCAGGAGCAGGATATGTATGGACCACCGATGGCGGTTTAAAGGCATGCGACCACATCCTCTTCAGCACCGACGGTAAGGAAGATGCCAATGGAACAGAAATCGGAAATGGCGACGCAGAATTTGTATTCACAGGAAAACAAACTTTGAAGAAAGGCACTTATCTCTTGAAAGGATGGGTCTATATAGCTAAAGGTGCAGAGCTCACCATCGAGCCTGGCACCATCATCAAGGGCGACAAGCAGACCAAGGCTGCCCTCATCGCAGAGCGTGGAGGCAAACTCATCGCCAAGGGTACGGTTTCAGAGCCTATCGTTTTCACTTCCGAGGGAGCTGCTGGCTCTCGTAAGCCAGGCGACTGGGGCGGCATCATCCTCTGCGGCAATGCTCGCAACAACCAAACTGACATGCAGATAGAGGGTGGTCCTCGCACTCACCATGGTGGCAACGATAATGCCGACAACTCCGGTGTGTTGAGCTATGTTCGTATCGAATTCGCTGGTTATCCTTTCCAGAAGGACAAGGAAATCAATGGTTTGACCTTCGGTTCTGTAGGTTCCGGCACACAGATCGACCACGTTCAGGTATCTTATTCTAATGATGATTCCTTCGAGTGGTTTGGCGGTACAGTCAATTGCAAGTACCTCGTAGCTTACAAGGGTTGGGATGACGACTTCGATACCGACAATGGTTTCTCTGGCAAGGTACAGTATGGCTTGGCACTCCGAGACAGCAAGATAGCCGATACCTCTCAGAGCAATGGTTTCGAGAGTGACAACTGTGCCGATGGCGCAGATGTACAGCCATATACCACAGCTACCTTTTCTAACATCACCTTCGTAGGTCCTAAGGTATTGGATGCCAACTTCCAGAACGACCCTGACTATATCACAGCAGGTGCCTACAATCCAAACAATGGTTCTGCCCTCGGCAAGTTCCAGGCAGCCATGCAGATTCGTCGCCACTCTCGACTCAACTGCATCAACTCTGTAGCACTCGGTTGGCCTGTCGGTTTGATCGTAGATGGCGAGAAGGGTGGTACTGTTCAGGCATCCAAGGATGGATTGTTCAAGCTCCAGAATGTATATTTCGCAGGCATGGATGCCGTAGGTTCTGATGCCAACAAGATTTACGAGGATAAGCTCTATGATGCTGTCAACAAGAAGTTCATCGATGAAAGCCAGAAGTCATACAGCAATACCTTCTTCTTCGCTCAGCCAGGCAACAAGTACTTCGACTCATGGAGCTCTCTCGTAGGTCTCGATGGTTACACTCCTATCGCAGGCAGTCCATTGCTCGGTGCCGCTAGTTTCACCGGTTGGACAGGTTTCGACAACGTAAGTTACATCGGTGCCTTCGATGGCAGCAACAACTGGATGGCAGGTTGGACTGAGTTCGACCCACAGAATGCGAAGTACTAATCAATACAGACTGTAGCATTCAGCAATCCTGACTGTAGCATTCAGACAAGAATATTTCAGCAGATTTCTATTTTGACTATAAGTTCTTTTAAAAAGGGCATGGCGCAGATTCACTAGCGTCATGCCCTTTGCTGTTTTTTATTAAGGTCATCACCGATTATTAAAACATTTTCAAGCACATAAATATATAGATTCAAGTATTTTTTATTCAAATAATTTTGGCGATTGA
>UMHE01049152.1_pt1 | contig 10511 bp, 13 predicted proteins | sample 1965451 | NCBI WGS metagenome assembly UMHE01 (sample SAMEA4836090, study PRJEB28245) | human gut metagenome | biome: gut microbiome; material: fecal sample | place: Denmark | collected 2008 | reverse complement strand
ATCCTTCCCTCCGATATGCGTGACCGTACAGGTTTATCGACAGCCTCGAGCCACTCGCCCAGCGAGTGGTTTTGGGGATACAAAAAAGGACTGGCACGCGCTGTGCCAGTCCTTTTTGCACGGTAAAGAAAGGCCGGTGAATTTCGCCGAAGTCTACAGACGGAAGCACTTTTTCAGTGCCGTATACTCGCCCAGCACCAGCAGCGTCAGACTGTCGTCCAGCACCGTTTCCGGCGAGATGGTCACGTTGGTTTTGCCGCTTCGCTTCACGCCAAGGATGTTGACACCGTACCTTTTGCGGACATCCAGTTCGCCGATGCTGTGCCCCTGCCAGCTGTCCGGCACAGCGACCTCGATGATGGCGTGCTTCTCGTCCAGCTCTATGTAGCTGAAGATGTGGTTGGCGGTGTAGCGGATGGCCGCCCACTTCGCCAGCTGTTTTTCCGGGTATGTCACCGCGTCCGCGCCGTTGCGCAGCAGGAACTTCGCCTGCACGTCACGCTCCGCGCGGGACACCACATACTTTGCCCCCAGCTCCTTGAGCAGAGACGTCGTTTCCAGCGAGTTCTGGAAATTTCCGCTGATGGTGACGTAGCAGACGTCGTAGTTGCTGACGCCCAGCGAGCGCAGAAAATCCACGCGGGTACTGTCGCCGATCTGCGCGTTGGTGACGAAGGGCATACACTCGTTGACGCGCTCCTCGTCTCTGTCCACCGCCATGACCTGATGCCCCAGCTCGCTCAGCTGCATGGCGAGGTGCCGCCCGAAGCGGCCGAGTCCGATCAATAATACGTTTTTCATCGTGCGCTCCTTTCAGCCTACGGTGATCATTTCTTTGGGACACCGGGCGCAGGTGAGGTCGTGCCCGGAAAACGCGGCGTAGATCAACGTCAGTCCACCCACGCGTCCGAAAAACATCAGCAGGATCAGCACCGCCTGTGACAGCGTGCCAAGCTGCGGCGTCAGTCCCAGTGTCAGCCCCACCGTTCCGGCGGCGGAAGCCGTTTCATAGAGGCAGACGCCAAGCGGCAGTCCCTCCGCTGCGCTGATGACCGCCGCACCCGCGAAGGTCAGTCCCAGATACAGCAGCAGGATGGCGGCGGCGTTTTTGACCGCGGAATTCTCCAGCCGGCGGCCAAAAAGCTGCGGCTCTTCCCGCCGGTGAAAAACGGCGGCGGCGTTGGCAGCCAGCACCGCCAGCGTCGTGACCTTTATGCCGCCCGCCGTGGAGCCGGGTGCGCCGCCGGTAAGCATCAGCAGGATGGTGACCGCCTGCGAGGTATCGCCCATCTTCGTCAGATCCGCGGTGTTGTAACCGGCCGTCCGCGGCGTGACCGCCTGAAAGAGAGACGCCAGCACCCTCTCCCCTGTGGGCAGGGCGGCAAAGTCCGTCAGGAAGAACAAGGTCGCCGGAAGCACAATCAGCAGCGCCGTCGTGCTCAGGATGACCTTGCTCTGCATCCGATACCGCCGCAGGTGCAGCCGGTGGGTGCAGACGTCGTCCCACGTCAGAAAGCCGATGCCGCCCACGATGATCAGCAGCATAATAACAATGTTGACCAGCGGGTCGGCCATGTACGCCGTCAGGGACGGGTAGAGGGCATCCGCCCGTCCGAGAATATCAAAGCCCGCGTTGCAGAAGGCGGAAACGGAGTGAAATATTGCCATCCACACGCCCCGCAGACCATAGTCCCGGCAGAACGCCGGCAGCAGCGCGAGAGCCCCGACCAGCTCCACAAGGAACGTTCCCTTGAGGATGAACCGCGTCAGGCGCACGATGCCGCCCACCGCCGGAGCGGAAATGGCATCCTGCATGGCGCTGCGCTCCTTCAGTGAGATGTTTCTGCCGGAGAGCATCAGAAACGTTACAGCCGCAGTGATGACGCCTAAGCCGCCAATCTGGATCAGCAGCAGGATCACCGTCTGACCGAAGCCGGACCAGTAGCTGCCGGTGTCCTGTACCACCAGTCCCGTCACACAGACCGCAGAGGTGGAGGTAAACAGCGCCTCGTGAAACGGCGTCCATGTGCGGCTTGCGGCGGCGATGGGCAGCATCAGCACCAGCGCGCCCAGCAGGATGACACCCGCAAAGCCCAGGATCATGATCTGAAAGGACGTCAGGCGGCGTTTCAAATGGAAACCGGTTTCTGTCACGGGACTCACCTCCTAAAATCGACTGCGTTCCCAATTGCGCGTACAGTATAGCACGGTTTTTGTATTGTGTCTATGCAGGTTTTGTTAAGCTTTCCGTTTTAGACGGCAGGAACCGTTCTTGCCTCGCTGTGCAGGGTCTTGGGCGAATATGCAAACCGATGCGTCATCTTCTAATATCGAATAATTGCATCTGAAAGTTTATGCAGAATGGGCAACCTTGTATTCGCACAGGGATTGCCCATTTTTGACGCCATTTATGATGCGTTTTTTCACACCACTTTTCCCACCTCAAAAATAGTGGTTAATTTTCGTCAGACCACAACATATTGTGGTCGATTTCCTCAAAAATCAGGTCCCCTCAAATTTAGGCATCTGAACAATAGATAAAGAAAAACCCCGGAAAACCGAAGTTTTCCGGGGAAAAGAGAACTTTTTTAGCGCTTGGAGAACTGAGGCGCGCGACGGGCGGCCTTCAGACCATACTTCTTGCGCTCCTTCATGCGAGGATCGCGGGTCAGGAAGCCGGCCTTCTTCAGGATGGCGCGGTATTCGGGGTTCACCAGCAGCAGGGCGCGGCTGATGCCGTGGCGCAGAGCGCCGGCCTGACCGGACACGCCGCCGCCCTCGACGGTGGCAACGATGTCCACCTTACCCAGAGTGTTGGTGGCGTTCAGGGGCTGACGGACGACCATCTTCAGAGTCTCCAGACCGAAGTACTCGTCGATGCTGCGGCCGTTGATGGTGATGGAGCCGGTGCCGTTCTCAAACAGATGCACGCGGGCGACGGAGGACTTGCGGCGGCCGGTGCCGTACTTGTAGGGATTCTTGGACTGATACATTCTTTATTTCCTCCTTACTTGACCAGCTCGGGCTTCTGAGCCGCATGGTCATGCTGCTCGCCGGCGTAAATGTGCAGACGCTTCAGGGAATCCTTGGTGACGATGTTGCGGGGCATCATGCCGCGGACGGCCACGCGCATGGCCAGCTCGGGCTTGTCCTGCATCAGGATGCGGTACTTGGTCTCCTTCAGGCCGCCCACCCAACCGGAGTGGGTGCGATAGTACTTCTGCTCCATCTTGTTGCCGGTGAGCACAGCCTTGCCCGCGTTGATGACGATGACGTTGTCACCGCAGTCGGCGTGGGGGGTATAGGTAACTTTGCCCTTGCCGCGCAGCAGGTCGGCGACGATGACGGCGGTCTTGCCCAGGGGCTTGCCGGCGGCATCCACGACGTACCACTTGCGCTCGATGTTGGCCTTATTTGCCATGAAAGTGGACATGGTGATCTTCCTCCAATTTATATAATGTATGCTTTACTTTTTCACGCGCCCTTGTTACAATGCAGGGGCAGAGAAAACGCGCTCAGCGCGCAGGATTATTTATACCACACCGCCGCGCCGATGTCAACAGCATTTTGATTTACGACGCAAACATCTCGCATTATCTCTCGTTTTCTCCGAGTATCTCCCGTTTTCTCGCAACGCAATTCCCGTTTTTATGAAGGAGGCTTGACCGTGCAGCATATATTAGGACTTGTCCGCCGCTGTGTGGAGGACTATCACATGATCGAAGCCGGTGAAACGGTGGCCGTGGGCGTTTCCGGCGGTAAGGACAGCCTGCTGACGCTGACGGCGCTGGCGCGCCTGCGCGCGTTCTATCCCCTGCCCTTTCAGGTGGAGGCCATCACGCTGGAAACGGGCATGCCCGGCATGGATTTCACCCCCGTGGCCGACTACTGCGCCGCGCTGGATGTGCCCTATACCCGTATCTCCGTGCCGGTATACGACATCGTGTTCAACGAACGGAAAGAAAAGAACCCCTGCTCCCTGTGCGCCAAGCTGCGGCGAGGCAGCCTGCATACGGCGCTGACGGAGCGGGGCATCCACAAGATCGCGCTGGGGCACCATTACGACGACGCGGTGGAGACACTGCTGATGAACCTGCTGTTCGAGGGGCGCATCGGCTGCTTCCAGCCGGTGACGTATCTGGACAGGACGGACATCACCCAGATACGCCCGCTGCTGTACTGCCAGGAGCCGGACATCCGCCGCATGGCTTCAAAGCTGGCGCTGCCGGTGGTGAAGAACACCTGTCCCATGGACGGCCACAGCCGCCGGCAGGAGGTCAAAGAGCTGCTGGCGGAGCTGGAGCAGCGCTATCCCGATCTGAAAAAGAAGCTGTTCGGTGCCGTGCAGCGCTACCCGCTGTACGGGTGGGATCTGGAAAAGATGGAGAAGTGAGCGGCTTGCCGCAAGACCTGCAAATCAAATTTTGAGAGGTGTTGATCAGATGGGAGTATTTGGTTTTTTCAAAAAAAGAAAAAGCGAATTATCTCACGAGCAGAAAAAGTGGAATAAAATGTGGGAGCTGTGGGCGGAAAACCGTGCGGACACTCCCTATGCAGAGGTGATGACCTATCAAAGCGAGGTCAATAATGGCGGGCACGATCAGTATTTCCTTAATGTTGAGCAAACGGGCGATCTGCAAGCGGAAATTTCGATTTTGGAGGACGTCTTATCCGAAGAACTGCGAAGCAATTTGCTGACCGCGTATGATGCATACCAGATGCTGGCTGATAAGGAGTCAGACGAAGAATGGGAGGCAATACTGGAAGGATGTGACAATGTCTTCTTCAAAAACGAAGAGGAGATCAACCGTATTCTAAAAGAGTATGCCTCTAAAATTGAGTTGTAGCTTTTCATTTTTACGGGTGGGATCTGGAGAAGATGGAGAAGTAAGCGGCTTGCCGCAAGACCTGCAAACTTGAATTTATTCTATCTGGAGGTGTCAACTATATGAAGTGTCCATTTTGTAATGCAGAAATGCTCGTTGGAAACATTTCTCAAGACCGATATGCTCTAAAATGGGTTCCGTCCGACAAAGATAGAGGATTATTGAATTTCACTCCATTTGTGAAAGGAATCAAACTGACATCAATGAGTGACGGCATAACTGTAAAAGTATTTTATTGTAATAAGTGCAGAAAATTTGTAATTGACCAAGATAATTTGCGTTAATAGTTTAATCCGGTCTGTCTCGCAGAAATGTCCTCTCCCCTATGTACCCTACACCAGCACCCACTTCACCAGCAGCAGCAGCCCCAGCCCCGGCACGCCCAGCACCCCTACCGTCAGCGCATTGAACCAGTTGACGCCCAGCGTCAGCCCCGTCACCGGTGCGGTGCGCTCCAATATCCACAGCGCCAGCAGACCCAGCGCGCTGTTGAACACCACCCGCAGCGCCAGGCGCAGCGGCCGGTGAAACAGCCGCACCACCGCCACCAGCAGGAACAGCACTGTCAGCGACAGTGCGGCTATCTTCACGACGGACATGGTTCTCCCCCCTTCATGGCTCCCGCCGCCACGCAGGGAGCCTCCTGCACCGGCACCGGCACCGCCACCGCCTGCGGAATACCCGACGGCACCGGCTGGCCGCTGCGCTGCTTGATCTGCCGCAGCAGATAGTTGCTGCGCGCCTTCAGCGCGTTGATCTCGAAGATGCACGACTCCACCAGATCGTTGTCGCACACATAGTCAAAGCGCAGATAGGCATCCTTCAGCGCCTGTGTGTTTGCCTGTAATTCCCTCTCCAGCTCCCGCATCGCCGGGTCGCTGCTGCATTTCTTTGCCATAGAGCTACCTCCACTCCGTATAGTCTATGAACAGTTTACGCACTTATGCCGCCGGTTAAACATGCGGGCACGATAAGTAGGGCGGGACCCATGTGTCCCGCCGCAAAATACGCATTTCCTTCCGGCGGGGCGCGCGGGCCCCGCCCTACGGGTCACACGCGGGTGGACAGGGCCGTCCGCCCCTGCAATGCGGAACAAGACCCGCGCGGAACGGGACGTCGGGGACGCCGTCCCCTACGAAAGGGCACTCGGGCCCCGCCCTACGGGTCACACGCGGGCGGACAGAGCCGTCCGCCCCTACAATGCGGAACAAGACCCGCGCGGAACGGGACGTCGGGGACGCCGTCCCCTACGAAAGGGCAAGGGGATACACGCCCCGGAAAGGATGACGCCATGGATCACGAATTCTACATGCAGCAGGCGCTGGCGCTGGCGCGGGAGGCCGCCGCCCACGGCGAGGTGCCGGTGGGCTGCGTCATCGTCCGGGACGGGCAGATCATCGCCTCCGGCCGCAACCGCCGGGAGGAAAAGCAGTCCGCCGCCTCCCACGCGGAGATGGAGGCGCTGGCGCAGGCCAACGAGGTGCTGCACAGCTGGCGGCTGGACGACTGCGACCTGTATGTGACGCTGGAGCCTTGCCCTATGTGCGCCGGCGCCATCCTCAACGCCCGCATCCGCCGGGTGTTCTACGGCGCGCGGGATGACGTGATGGGCGCCTGCGGCGGCGTGCTGAACCTATACATGGAGGGCTTTCCCCGCCCGCCGCAGCTGGTGGGCAATATATGCGGTGACGAATGCCGGGACGTTTTGCAGTCGTTTTTCCAAACTATTCGGTCGAAAAGCGGCGAAAATGAAATTGACACGCCGTGATTGTCGATTATTTCACGGAATTTTAATATTTGTAACCGAATTTTTTTCACATCTCCGGGGTATTCTATACTTGCAAGAAGCAAAAAACTTTTTCATCTTCTCTTCCTTCCATATATGCGGAGCGCCTGACGGCACTCCGCTTTATGGTGTCCGGAGGCTTTGCCCGCGGGATACTGTCCCGCAGGGCTTTTCTTTTTTCTCCGCCCGTGGTATAATACGCCGCAGAACGACAAAAGGAGCGCGCTCATGGTCTATCCCCTTCAGGAAAAGCTGTATATCTCCGGCATGGACGACCGCGCCCCTTCGCTGGCGCGGCGCTGGCGGCTGGGCTGCGAGGACATCACCTTCTCCTACGCACCCATGCTGGATGACCCCGCCGCGCTGCCGCAGGCGGACAACAGGGTCGCCGGTCTTTCCCGACTGTGGCTCCACGCGCCCTTTGCCGAGCTGATCCCCTGCGCCATCGACCCGCTGGTGCGGCAGACGGCGCAGCACCGCTTCCGCCAGACGCTGGCGGCGGCTCAGAAGCTGGGCATCCGGCAGGTGGTGCTCCACGGCGGCTTCATCCCCCACGTCTACTTCCCGGAGTGGTATGTGGAGCAGTCCGTCCTGTTCTGGCGGGACTTTTTGCAGGAGGTGCCGCCGGACTTCGTCCTGGCGCTGGAAAACGTCATGGAGCCGTCGCCGGACACGCTGGTGTCCATTGCGGCGGGCGTGGACGACCCCCGGCTGGGGCTTTGTCTGGACGTGGGGCACGCCAACACCTGCGTCAGCCGGACGCCGCCGCTGGACTGGATCGCGCCCATGGCGCCCTATCTGCGCCACGTCCACCTGCACAACAACCGGGGGCAGGAGGATCTTCACGCCCCGCTGGATGAGGGCACCGTGCCCATGGGGGAGATCATCGACGCTGTGCTGGAGCAAGCGCCCCGCGCCACCTTTACCATTGAAAATCAGGACGCACTCCCCTCCCTGCGCTGGCTGGCGCGGCAGGGGTATATTGAGGATATCCTATGACAGAGACAGAGCTGAAAAACTACATCGCCGCCATCCGCCCCGCCGACCGGGACGCCATGGCCGCTGCCCGGCAGCGGCAGGCGCAGCTGGCCAAGCCGCCGGGCAGTCTGGGCGCGCTGGAGGATATGTCCGTCCGTCTGGCGGGCGTCACCGGCCGGGTGTGCCCACCCATGAACCGCTGCCGGGTGGCGGTATTCGCCGCCGACAACGGCGTGGTGGACGAGGGCGTGTCCTGCGCGCCCCGTTCCGTGACCGTGCAGCAGGCCGTCAACATGACCCGCCGCAAAACCGGCATGTCCGCCATGGCCGCCGCCTTCGGCGACGATGTGGCGGTGGTGGACGTGGGCATGGACTGCAGCACCACCCCGGCGGGCATTCTGAACCGCCGGGTGCGCCGGAGCACCGGCGACATCGCCATTGAGGACGCCATGACCCGTCCGCAGGCGCTGGCAGCCATAGCCGCCGGCATGGAGCAGGCGGCGCTGGCCAGAGCCGACAGCGTCACGGCGCTGGGCATCGGGGAGATGGGCATCGGCAACACAAGCACCTCCGCGGCGGTGCTGGCTGTGCTCACCGGCGCGGAGATCGAGACTGTCACCGGGCGCGGCGGCGGCCTGACCGACCGCGCCTTCGCCCGGAAAAAGGACGTGCTCCGCACGTCCATCGGACGCCGCCCTATCCGGAGAGACGACGCTGTAGACGTCCTCTGTGCCGTGGGCGGGCTGGATATCGCCGCCATGACCGGCGCGTTTCTGGGCTGCGCCCACGAGGGCATCCCGGCGGCGGTGGACGGCTTCATCTCCGTCACGGCGGCGCTGTGCGCCGTGACGCTGTGTCCGGCGGTACGGGACTATCTGTTTCTGTCCCACGATTCCTACGAGGTGGGCTACCGTCTGGCGGCGGAGAGGCTGGGTCTGGAGCCGTGCCTGCATCTGGGCATGCGTCTGGGCGAGGGCAGCGGCTGCCCGCTGCTGTTCCGCGTCATGGAGGGCGCCTGCGGCGTCATGAGCGGCATGGCCACCTTTGCCGAGGCCGCCATTCACGACGGCTATCTGGACGAGATACGCGCGCAGGACAGCTTTACGGTGGACAGGCCATGAGGATATTACTGATCGGCGGCGGCAAGAGCGGCAAGAGCACGCTGGCGCAGCGTCTGGCCGCAGCGCTGTCCGGGGCCGCACCCCGGTATTACTGGGCCACCATGACGCCCCACGACGACGAGGATCACGCCCGTATCCGCCGCCATGTGGCAGATCGGGCGGGCATGGGCTTCGTCACCGTGGAGCGGAGCTTCGACCTGCCCGGCGGTCTGAGGGAGATTGACCGGAACGGCACGGTGTTGTTCGACAGCATCACCGCCTGCCTGTCCGAGCGCATGTTCCCCGACGGGACGCCCAACGCCCGCGCCGGGCGGGAGATCACCGGCGAGCTGCTGACCGTCAGCCGCTCCTGCCGCCACTTCATCGCCGTGTGCGACGATCTGTGGCACGGCGGCGAGGACTATCAGGACTGGACGGAGGTCTACGTCCGGGAGCTGGCGGAGATATGCCGCGCGCTGGCATCGGAGTTCGACGCGGTGTGCGAAATGACGGCGGGGCTGCCCCGCCTGTGGAAGGGAGAGCTGCCCCGTGTCTGAGTGGATCTACGGCTTTTTCATGGCGTGGGGCATGTTTCTGGCTATCCCCTGCCCGAAAAAGATATGGAGCGAGAGCGCCCGCCGGCGCATGCTGGCGTGTCTGCCGCTGGTGGGGCTGATCGCCGGCGGTGTATGGGCGCTGTGTGCATGGCTGGGCGGCTTCCTGCCCCGTCCCATCAGGGCGCTGCTGTGCGCCGCCGCCCCGTGGCTGGTGACGGGCTTCCTACATCTGGACGGCTTTATGGACGTGTGTGACGCGGTGATGAGCCGCCGGGATATGGAGACGCGGCAGCGCATCCTGAAGGACTCCCACTGCGGTGCCTTCGCGGTGATCTGCATGGTGCTGCTGGCGCTGGGACAGTGGTCGGTGTTTCTGTCGGCGGAGGGCATCGCCCTATGGCCGCTGGCGCTGGTGCCGGTGGCCTCCCGCGCCTGTGCGGCGCTGGCGGTGCTGACGCTGCGTCCCATGACCACCAGCCAGTACAGCGCCATGGAACGCGGCGGCGCGCCGGTGGTATTCGCCGCGCTGGTGCTGGCGGCGGCATGTATTGTCTCCGTGCTGTTGTGGGGCAGCTTCGCCCCGCTGGCAGCGGCGGCGGTATACGCGCTGGCGGCGTGGTATGGCGTAAAGCAGCTGGGCGGCATGTCCGGCGACGTGTCGGGCTTCGCCCTGACGCTGGCGGAGCTGGGCGGCGCGGCCGCGCTTGTATGTTGGAGGTAACGGTATGGACTTGATCATCGGCGGCGCGTTTCAGGGCAAGCTGGCCTACGCGCTGGAGACTTACGGCCTGACGGAGAGCGATGTGTGCGATCTGGCGGTCTGCGACCCTGCGCCGGGGTACCGGTGCTACCGGCACCTGGAGGCTCTGAGCCGCCGGGAGCCGGACGCGGAGCGGTATCTGCCCCTGTTTGAAAACGCGGTGGTCATCGCCCGGCAGGTCAACGGCGGCATCGTCCCCATGGACGGCGAGGAGCGGGCGTGGCGGGAGCGCTACGGCCTGCTGCTGCAAAAATTCGCCCGGAATGCGGCGCATGTGACCCGCATTTTCTGCGGGCTTTCGGAGGTATTAAAATGAAGCTGACACTCATACGTCACGGTGAAACGGAGGGCAGCCGCCGTGATCTCTACTACGGCGCGGCGGACATTCCGGTGCTGCCGGATTCGCTGAGGGCGCTGGAGGAAAAGGCAAAGGCGGGCGTCTAT
>UMHE01064405.1_pt1 | contig 10623 bp, 6 predicted proteins | sample 1965451 | NCBI WGS metagenome assembly UMHE01 (sample SAMEA4836090, study PRJEB28245) | human gut metagenome | biome: gut microbiome; material: fecal sample | place: Denmark | collected 2008 | reverse complement strand
TCCCGACGCGAGACGCGTCGCCCCCATTAGAGCTTGCGTTTGGGGCTTGAGTCCGTTCACTTGGTTATGTTTTACCACAATATTCTCAAAATGTACACAAGAGTCGTTGTAACGCTACGGCGTCAGCCCGTTAGCATATTACGCGCTGCCGGATATGAGAAAAGCCAAGGAACACCCCTGGGGGGAGATCCTTGGCTTTTCAGCTATTATAATGATTGTTTGACGCGATACTAATGCGCGGCTTACTTGCCAAGCTTGGCAGAAAGCTTTTGCAGCATGTCCACAGTCATGCGGTCGAGGTCGTACTCGGGCTTCCAGTCCCACTCCTGACGGGCACAAGTGTCGTCGAGGCTGTTGGGCCATGAGTCGGCATTGGCCTGCTTGAGAGGCTCTACCTTGTACTCCATTTCGAACTCAGGCTTGTACTTGCGTATGGCAGCAAGCACACCCTCGGGGTCGAAGCTCATGGCGGCAATGTTGAATGCGTTGCGGTGAACAAGGCGTATGGGGTCGGCCTCCATCAGCTCAACAGCTGCGCGCAGGGCATCGGGCATGTACATCATGTCCATGTAAGTGCCTTTGGCAATGGGGCATACAAACTTTTCGCCACGAACGGCTGAATAGTAGATGTCGCAAGCATAGTCGGTGGTGCCGCCACCAGGCAGTGTGACGTATGAGATGAGGCCGGGGAAACGCACGGCACGGGTGTCAACGCCATACTTGCGGTAGTAGTAGTCGGAGAGCAACTCGGTGGTTACCTTTGACACACCGTAGATGGTGCGCGGGCGCTGAATGGTATCTTGTGGTACGTGATTGGGAGGCGTTTCGGGACCGAACGAACCGATTGAGCTTGGGGTGAACACCGCACACTCGTGTTCGCGTGCTACCTCGAGCACATTCCAAAGGCCGTCAATGCCAATTTTCCATGCCAACTGCGGACGGCCCTCGGCCACCACGCTCAACAATGCGGCAAGGTTGTAGACGGTGTCGACCTTGTGCTTGAGCACTACTTCGGCTATCATCTCGCCATTGGTAACGTCGCAGATTTCAGCTGGACCACTTTCGGCCAATTCGCCCTTGGGGGCTGCACTGGGAATGTAACCGCACACTACGTGGTCGTTGCCATAAATGCCGCGCAACTTCATGGTAAGCTCAGAACCTATCTGTCCTGTAGCACCAATCACCAAAATATTCTTCATCTTTTTTGTATAAAGGATTTTGTTAGTTTGACGTGTCTGTTATTACACACGTGCAAAGGTGCAATCTTTTTTTGAGATTTATGCGCACTCTGTGGTTATTTTTCAAAAAAAATACGTTACTTTGCGGTGACTACGGCAAGGGGCGCATGGCGCGCCTTGCCGCTGCTTGGTGAGAAATCTTTTTATAAATCACACTTATACAAATGTACGGTAAATTTCAAGAACATCTTCAGCAGGAGCTGAAGGATATTAAGGACGCTGGCCTCTACAAGGAGGAGCGCCTGATTGAAGGCCCCCAGCAGGCCGCTATCCAGGTTAAGGGCAAGGAAGTGCTCAACTTTTGCGCCAACAACTACCTTGGTCTGTCAAACAACCCGCGCCTTATAAAGGCTGCCAAGGACATGATGGACCGCCGCGGCTACGGCATGTCGAGCGTGCGCTTTATTTGCGGTACACAGGACGTGCACAAGGAGCTTGAGGCTGCCATCTCAAAGTTCTTCAAGACTGAGGACACCATTCTTTACGCTGCTTGCTTCGATGCCAACGGCGGTGTGTTTGAGCCGCTGCTCACTGCCGACGATGCCATCATTTCGGACGCGCTGAACCACGCCTCTATCATTGACGGTGTGCGTCTGTGCAAGGCTAAGCGCTACCGCTACGCCAACGCCGACATGGAGGATCTCGAGCGCCAGTTGCAGGCTGCACAGGAACAGCGTTTCCGCATTATCGTGACCGACGGTGTGTTCTCAATGGACGGCAACGTGGCTCCTATCGACAAGATTTGCGACCTGGCCGAGAAGTACGACGCTCTGGTGATGGTTGACGAGAGCCACTCTGCCGGCGTGGTAGGCCCCACTGGCCGCGGTGTGAGCGAGTTCTTCAACACTTATGGCCGTGTAGACATCTACACCGGCACACTGGGCAAGGCCTTTGGTGGTGCCATGGGTGGCTTTACTACTGGCCGCAAGGAGATAATCGACATGTTGCGCCAGCGCTCACGTCCTTACCTCTTCTCTAACTCTGTTGCCCCAGCCATTGTGGGTGCTGCACTCGAAACGTTCAAGATGTTGGACGAGAGCAACGAAATTCACGACAAGTTGGTTGAGAACGTGAACTACTTCCGCGACAAGATGATGGCTGCCGGCTTTGACATCAAGCCTACACAGAGCGCCATCTGCGCCGTGATGCTTTACGATGCCAAGCTGTCGCAGGTGTATGCTGCCAAGCTGCAAGAGGAGGGTATCTACGTAACGGGCTTCTACTACCCCGTTGTGCCTAAGGACCAGGCCCGTATTCGTGTGCAGATTTCGGCCGGCCACGACCGCGAACACCTCGACAAGTGTATCGCTGCCTTTATCAAGGTGGGCAAGGAACTGGGTGTGCTGAAGTAAGCCACTGCCCATAGACGCGACACATATATTTATACTATTAAAGCCAGAAAGCGGCATCTCTTGCTAAAGATGCTGTTTTCTGGCTTTTTAGGTTGTTTGCAGATTAGGTTGTTTACAGAGCCGATTTTGTTCAGTTTGTGCATCGTATTGAATAAAAAACATACTATTTTATTCAATACGGCGTGCGAATTGAACAAAATCGGCGTTTTTTGCAGGTGCGCTGTTGCGTAGGGTGTTCAAGATTGACATCAAGAACAAGACCGTTTTTGGGGGATTTTTAAGTTGCCTGAAATGCGCTGCAAAAGAACGCAAGCACTAACGAGGACGATGCGTCCCAAGGCTGCTGAAAAATGCCCCGACGCGGGACGCCTCGCCCCCATTAGAGCGCAATGCCCTGGCACAACAGTTCTTTCCTTGGTTTCAAATCCGCTTTTTAACCTGTCAATCTGATAGAAAACGCTACCACTAATGGGGGCGACGCGTCCCGCGTCGGGCATTTTTCAGCAGCCTCGGGACGCCTCGCTCCCATTAGTGCTTACGTTTTTTATAGCGCGTTTGAGGCAACTTATAATCTCCCCCAAGCCGGCGGCACGTACACAAAGAAATGGCGGGAACAGATGCGCTGCCCTGTGTGGGGGGGGCAAGGCTTTCTGTTTCCGCCATTATAATTTAGCCAGTGGCTACGTCAAGGCGCGCATCAGCACACCTTTTCGAGTTTCTTCATTACGCTGAAGATGAATATGAACGAGATGAGGCAGAGGGCTACCAACACGCCCCACACGACTACCAAGGGTACTTTGCCCCAAAGGAAACCGGGGATTGACACGAGCATGTTGCCGGCAGCAGTGGCTACAAACCAACCGCCCATCATGGTGCCCTTGAGCTTGGGAGGGGCTACCTTTGACACAAACGAAATGCCCATGGGCGAGAGCAACAGCTCGCCGAAGGTGAGAATGAGGTAGGTGAGGATAAGCCAGTTGGGTGACACACGGTCGCCTTCGCCCACACCGATTGAGGCCAATATCATGACTACATAGCCAATGCCGGCCACGAGCATGCCGAGCCCGATTTTGCGGGGTGCCGAGGGTTCCTTGCCCTTGCTGGCGAGCCAGCCGAAAATGGCCATGCTCACGGGGGTGAGACCTACTACGAAGCAGGGGTTGAACTGCTGGAAGATGGGGGCCTGAATGCTGATGCCTTCGGGGCTGAGGGCGGTGTACTTGTAACCTAAGGCTGCAAGGCATGCCAATATGACGATGCCCGAAATGCCCTTGCCCTTGCCCGTTTTGCTTTGGAAGAGCGAGAAGAGGGCGTAGATGATGACGATGCACAACAGGAGGTTGGTAACATCGAAAGCCATGCTCTCAAGGCCGCTGCTGTGAGTGGCGGTGTATTCCTCGGCAAAGAGGGTGAGGGTGAGGCCGTTCTGGTGGAACGCCATCCAGAAGAAGATGACTACGGCAAACACGAGGCAGAGGGCCACGATGCGGTCCTTGGTGTCCTGCTTGCTAAGCTCGGGCTCAGACTCGGCAGTGGCGTCCTTGCTGGCAGCGGTCTTGGGGGCCGGTGCTGCAATGACTTGCTTGAAGGTGCTCTGGAAACCGTAGTAGATGCCTATTGACACGATGAGCGAGATGCAGGCCACGCCAAAGGCGTAGTGGTAGGAGTCGGCCTCGCTCACGCCAAGGCTGTGCTGGGCATACTCCATAATTTTGACTGCAGCGGTAGGTGCAAAGAGGGCGCCGATGTTGATGGCCATGTAGAAGATGGAGAAGGCGGAGTCGCGCTTGCCTTGCATCTCGGGCGAGTTGTAGAGGTCGCCGACCATTACTTGCAGGTTGCCCTTGAAAAGGCTGGTGCCGACGCTGATCATGATGAGGGCGCCGAACATGATGGCTGCGGCCAATGTGCCTGCTCCAGCTGGTATGGAGAGCATGGCGTAGCCAAGGAACATGACGATGATGCCAGTGGTGACGCAACGGCTATAACCGATTTTGTCGGCCAGCATACCGCCAAACAATGGCAACAGATATACAAGGGCCAGGAAGCTGGAGTAGACAGCTCCGGCGGTGCCTGCCTCCCAACCGAAGTTGGCCTTGAGGAAGAGCACGAACACGGCTAACATGGTGTAGTAGCCAAAACGCTCGCCAGTGTTGGCAAGGGCAAGGGCGTAGAGCCCTTTGGGTTGTCCTTCGAACATAGATGGATGATTATTTGTTGTTTGAATTTATAAAATTGTCGGTTTGTTGTGCAGTGTGTGGCGGTGTGAGTTCGGCTTTGAGGAATTTGCCTGTGTAGCCCACACCGCTCTCGGCCAAGCCCTCGGGGGTGCCCTCGTAGAGCAGTTGGCCACCGCCGCGTCCGCCTTCGGGCCCCATGTCGATAAGGTAGTCGGCCACCTTGATGACATCGAGGTTGTGCTCAATGACTATCACCGTGTTGCCACGGTTGACAAGGCGCTGCAGCACGTCCATGAGCACGCGTATGTCTTCGAAATGGAGGCCTGTGGTGGGTTCGTCGAGTATGTAGATGGTTTGTCCGGTGTCGCGCTTTGAGAGTTCGGTGGCCAACTTTACGCGCTGGCTTTCGCCGCCCGACAGGGTGGTTGAGCTTTGCCCAAGCTTGATGTAACCCAGGCCGACGTCTTGCAACACTTTGATTTTGTGCAAGATGTTTGGCACGTTCTCAAAGAACTCTACGGCCTGGTTGATGGTCATGTCGAGCACATCGGCTATGCTTTTGCCCTTGAAGCGCACCTCGAGTGTTTCGTGGTTGTAGCGCTTGCCGTGGCATGCCTCGCAAGGCACGTACACGTCAGGCAGGAAGTTCATTTCGATGGTTTTGTAGCCATTGCCCTTGCACACCTCGCAACGCCCGCCACGCACGTTGAAACTGAAACGGCCAGGCTTGTAGCCGCGTATTTTGGCCTCGGGCAGGTTGACGTAGAGCGAGCGTATGTCGGAGAACACGCCTGTGTAGGTGGCGGGGTTGGAGCGCGGGGTGCGCCCAAGGGGACTTTGGTCGACTGCTACCACCTTGTCCACGTGTTCAAGGCCTTCGATGCGGTCGTAGGCCAACGGCTCGCGCAATGAGCGGTAGAAGTGCTGCGAGAGTATGGGCAGCAGGGTGTCGTTGATGAGGGTGCTCTTGCCCGACCCCGACACACCGGTCACGCCGATGAGAGTGCCGAGCGGAAAGTTGACGGTGACGCCCTTCAAGTTGTTGCCCCTCGCTCCCACCAGACGCAACACATGGCCGTTGCCCTTGCGGCGGGTGGCTGGCACCTCGATGGCGCGACGGCCGTTGAGGTACTGCGAGGTGAGGGTCTGCGTCTGGAGCATTTGGGCGGGTGTGCCCTCGAACACTACTTCTCCGCCCAATCGGCCGGCGCGCGGCCCGATGTCGACCACATAGTCGGCGGCGAGCATCATGTCCTTGTCGTGCTCAACGACCACCACGGTGTTGCCAAGGTCGCGCAACTCCTTGAGCGAGTTGATAAGGCGCACGTTGTCGCGCTGGTGGAGGCCGATGCTGGGCTCGTCGAGTATGTAAAGCACGTTGACGAGTTGCGAACCTATCTGTGTGGCTAACCTGATGCGCTGGCTCTCGCCGCCCGAGAGGGTCATTGAGGAGCGCGACAACGACAGGTAGTCGAGTCCGACGTCGAGAAGGAACTTGAGGCGCGACATCAGCTCTTTGAGTATTTCGTGTGCTATGGCCCGGTGTTTGTTGTCTAACTGTACCTCGACGTTGGACAGGAAGTCGTATAGCTCGGCTATGTCCATGTTGGAGAGTTCGGCTATGGTTTTGCCGGCAAAGCGGTAGGCCATGGCCTCCTTGTTGAGGCGGGCGCCGTGGCATTCGGGGCAGACGGTGGTCTTTGAAAACTGCTCGGCCCAACGCTGCGAGGCGGCTCCCATGTCGGAGTCGGCCATTTGCTGTATGTACTTGACAAGGCCGTCAAACTCTACGTAGTAGTCGTCGGTGGTGTGGGCTACCTGTGCTGGTATGCGCAGGCGGTCGGCACGGCCGTTGAACACCTCGTCGAGGGCCTCAGGCGGGAGGTCGCATATGGGGGTTTTAAGGTCGCAGTCGTAGTCGGCAAGCACCGACTGTATCTCCCAAAATATGAGTGCGTTGCGGTATTTGCCCAATGGGGCAAGGCCGCCCTCGCGTATGCTCAACTTGTCGTCGGGCACCACTTTGTCGTGGTCCATCACGCTCACATAGCCCAGGCCCTTGCACTTGGGGCAGGCGCCTTGGGCTGAGTTGAACGAAAAGTTGTGCGGGGCTGGCTCGCGGTAGGCTATGCCCGACGCGGGGTCCATGAGCTGCTTGGAGAAGAAGCGTGTTTGGTTGTCGGCAGCGTCGAGCACCATCATCACGCCCCCACCCTGCTGCAGGGTCTGTGCCACACTTTTGTGCAGTCGTTCAGCGTCCTTGGCCTTTACCGCGAGCTTGTCTACCACCACTTCGATGTCGTGGTTTTTGTAACGGTCGAGGCGCATGCCGGGTGTGGCCTCGCGCAGCTCACCATCAACGCGTACGGTGAGGAAGCCCTTGCGGCGCACCGTTTCAAACAGCTCCTTGTAATGCCCCTTGCGACTGCGCACAAGGGGGGCGAGCAGGTATACTTTGTGCCCTTCGTAGGCAGTAAGTATCATGTCGACAATGCGCTCCTCGGTGTATTTTACCATCTTCTCGCCCGTGACGTAGGAGTAGGCTTCGGCCGCACGGGCATAAAGCAGGCGCAGAAAATCGTATATCTCGGTTACAGTGCCTACAGTGGAACGCGGATTTTTACTGGTGGTTTTCTGCTCTATGCTTATGACGGGACTGAGACCGGTGATTTTGTCGACGTCGGGGCGCTCAAGGTTGTCGAGGAAGTTGCGCGCGTAGGCCGAGAATGTCTCGATATAACGGCGCTGGCCTTCGGCATAGAGTGTGTCGAACGCGAGCGAACTCTTGCCCGAACCGCTCAGGCCGGTTATGACGCACAGGCTGTGGCGCGGCAGTGTCACGTCCACATTTTTCAAGTTGTGCACGCGTGCGCCATATATTTCGATGTTATTGTCTGATTTAGTTTCTGACATCAGTGCATTTAGGTTTATTCTGTCGTCGTGCCGCTCTCGGTGTAACCGCGCAACACGTTTATCACCTTTTTGATGTTGTAGTGCTTGCCGTCGGCACCGCGTGCTTGAATGTTGAGGTAGTATCCGCCATCGGGCACTGCATGGCCGGCGCTGCGGCCGTCCCAACCGCCGGCAGGGTCGGTCCATTCATAGAGTTTCTTGCCCCAACGGTCGAACACCATGGCCTTGAACGACACGATGCTCTTGTACCCCTCCTTGACGCGGAACACGTCGTTGACACCATCGCCATTGGGGGTGAAGGCGTTCGGCACTTCGAGCTTTGACTCGGATATGGCTATGCTGAAGGGCTCGTCCATCTCGTAGGCTATGGTGTCGGTGCCCTGCACAAAACTGACGCGCAGCTCAACGCTGAATGTGCCTGACTGCAAGAACTCATATTCGGTGTCTTGGTCGTAACGCACAAGGAATGGGGCTGTTTCGCCGCTGCGCGTGAAACGCCACTCGTAAAGGGGAGTGTAGTTGCCCGTGTGCTCGGGACAAGCCTTGAACGTGGCTTTGAACGGGGCAGAACCGTCGTATTGGGTCTCGCTCACCTCCTGCCCGTCGTCGTCGGTGTAGGTCATGACGGGATTGGCGGTGGGCAGGTCATCGCTCTGCGCAGCTATGGTAATGATGCCGCACACTAACGTGAGCAAAAATGATATGAAGCGCTGCATAAGTGGTTGTATCTGATTAGAGGATTTGTCTTGAAATGCAAAAGTAATAAATTATGTGCAATATGTAAGCTGCACGCCCCCTAAATCTGTCAGAATGAAGCCTTATGAGCGTCTGAGATGCTTGCAAATTTAATATTTAACATTCGGGGTTGTAGGTTGCTACTTCCGGTAGACTATTAAATACTTGTTAACCATCTGACAAATGCCGACTCTGCCCATAAACACAAGGGGTCTGCAAGCTGGGAGCACGCAAAGGGGGACGCTTTTAGCAAGTCTTAAAAATGGGCCTCACAGAACGGCAATGTGGTGATAATCAAGGCGGAACACTTGCGCACCTCGTCAAAAATTCGTACCTTTGCACCCGTAAACCTCACGAGGCGGACATTTGGCAACCCTCCGGGCAAGCCGAAAGTCCCTTGGTGCATTTGCCGTTTTTATCTGCAGATTCCGCTGCAAGCATCACAGGCTCAAAGGCAGTATGGCTAAACTGACCACTATTGGAGCCGGCGGCAATCCTCGTGGCAAAACTTATCAGATGACTATCAAACAAGTAATTCTTATCTTAGCAACTCTCGTAACATTCGCATTCCCCACAACCGCCGCTGCACAGCAGCATGGCAAAGCATCTTACTACAGCAACAGACTGCACGGACGCCGCACCAGCGACGGCTCGCGCTACCATAAAGACAGCCTCACATGCGCACACCGCACTCTGCCATTCGGCACACTGCTCAAAGTGACTAACAAGAACAATGGCAAAGAGGTGGTGGTGAAGGTTACCGACCGCGGACCTTTCGGCCACGGACGCGTGGTGGACCTCTCCATGGCCGCCGCACGCGAACTGGGCATGGTGGGCCATGGTGTGGCCTCGGTAAAGGTTGAACGCATCGGCACTGAAGGACAGGCCGCCGACGACAGACCTGCCGGACTGCCCGAAATGAAATATCTTGACCCCGCTACGGGCAGATACTACTCAATGAAGGAGTGGAAGGCACGTGGCGAGGAACGCCGACAGCAGCAAGCACACTACCGCGTGCTCAACACTAAACTGACTGCTAAAAACGCCACAAGAACGTCTACACATAAACGCAACAAGTAGCATTCCGCTACACATTGTCCTTGTAGGTGGTGCACGGGCGCCTTACGCCTAAAACACCTACCCACAAGCAGCGGAATCTGACTCTTTATAATACAGCCTCTGCCCCACCACGGGCGGAGGCTTTCTTTTTGCACGCCTCACTGTCCCACAGGCCACCGAGGGGTGGACTAACAAGGGGGGCACTAAAGGCTGGACCAAGTTGCACAATATGCAAAATTGTACGTATATTTGCAGAAACAAACCTAACACCGCACATTATGGCCCGCTATATTAACCCTTTTACAGACTGGGGCTTCAAACACATTTTCGGACAAGAAATAACAAAGGACTTGCTCATCAGCTTTCTTAACGACTTGTTCGAAGGTGAGTTTTGCATAGCCTCGCTCGAATTTAAGAACAACGAGCACATTGGTCTGACCGAGGATGCACGAAAAGTTATTTTCGACATCTACTGCACCACCAATGAAGGACGACACCTCATCATTGAAATGCAAAACCGCATGCAGGAGCATTTCATCGACCGCGCGCTCTACTACTCCTCACGTGCTATTATCACGCAAGGGCAAAAGGGCGAATGGGACTACGAGCTGATGCCGGTCTATACCATCTGCTTCCTCAACTTTGAGGATGCACACCTAAAAGAGCGCAAGTTCCGTACAGACCTTGTATTGGCTGACCGCGACACAGGACTGGCTGTTACCGACCACCTGCGCATTGTTTATTTAACGCTCCCATTATTTACGAAAAAGGAGCACGAGTGTAATAACGACTTTGAACGTTGGATATATGTATTGAAGAATATGAATGTATTTGAAAGAATGCCCTTCATGGCCAAGAATGCTGTGTTCCGCAAGTTGGCCGAAATCTCCGACATTACAGCACTGAGCAAAGAGGAACACGAGAAATACGACGAAAGTATCAAAATACTGCGCGACAATTATGCCACCTTCAAATTCGCCATAAAAGAGGGACACGACAAGGGACGTGCTGAGGGACGTATTGAGGGACGTGCTGAGGGACGTGCCGAGGGACGTGCTGAGGGGCAAACTAAGGAGAAGAAGCAGATCGCACAAAACATGCTGAAAGAAGGCATGGCCGTCAGCCTTATATGCAAGATGACGGGAC
>UMHE01047770.1_pt1 | contig 10657 bp, 9 predicted proteins | sample 1965451 | NCBI WGS metagenome assembly UMHE01 (sample SAMEA4836090, study PRJEB28245) | human gut metagenome | biome: gut microbiome; material: fecal sample | place: Denmark | collected 2008 | reverse complement strand
GTTCTCCGAAATTCTGGGGCGAATTCCATCAGAGCCTTTTCAACGGTTTGAGCCGACAGATTATCATGGCTCGCGTCATACAACCATTGAATACGATACGCAGAATCCAGGTAGCCGTGCCATCACGAGCAGAGTTTGAACCAGGCTTTTACCGCTGGCTTGAACGCCTCAGTCGAATGGCAGGAAATCTCGACTGTCGTATCCAGTTTCATGGTCGCACCGAAACCTTGGCACTCATCAATGAGTACATACAGAACCGCCATCATGAAGTGCGTGCCGACTATGCCTTGATGAACCATTGGAACGAAATGCCACAGTTGGCAGCCCAGATTTCCAACGACCACATGTTGGTAGTGATTACTGCCCGCAAGGGAACAGTATCCTACAAGACAGCCCTGGAACGTCTGCCAGAGGAGATCACCCGCTTCTTCTCGGGCACCAATCTGATGATTATCTTCCCAGACCAGCATGGCGATTCATCGGGTGATCAACTTACCTTCGCTGAGCCACAGCACCAGGAGGAAATCAGTGCTTATGAGGCATTCAGTCAATGGCTCAGAAAGAAGATGAGACGGTAAAATAGGGAGCTAAATCCTTCTTCACGTCGAAGCAGGGACAGGCCTTGGCGGAAAACTCGTTGTGACCGTGGATGGTGGCGTGAGGGAATTCCTCCTTCAGCTGACCGATGAGTTCCAGCAGGGCAGCCTTCTGTTCAATGGTACGGGTGTCCTTTGGCTTGCCATCCTTGGATAAACCACCGATGTAGCAGATGCCGATGCTGATAGCATTGTGCCCCTTGCAGTGGGCACCGATTTCAGACAAAGAACGGCCTACGTGAATGTCGCCGTTGCGGTAGATAACAAAATGATAACCGATCTTTTTGAAACCGCGCGCTCTGTGCCAGCGGTCGATGTCGGCAACTGTGTAGTCCTTATCTTCTTTGGTAGCACTACAATGAATGATGATTTCCTTGATAATACGCATATTGTTATGAATTAAATTTTAGAAAAGATATACAGAACTCAGAGGGATTTCATTCTGCTCAATGTCCTGAATAATCAGCCTGATCTCTTCACCTTTCCCTATAGCTCCTTCCAATACCTTATAGAGATCAAGGTAACAATCAAATGTATGAAGCAACAGACCTGCTGGACCTGCCTTCCCGATGATGATGCTACCATGTTTCAGCGTGAAAGCCCCATTGCCAGGCATGAAGAACGGGATGCGAGATGCAGTCTTTATGGGGCGGGCGTCTATCTTTCTAATCACAGGAACATTGATAAGCTCCTTATCAATCGGAGAATCCATCCATTTCTTCCTGTAATTTTTGTTAAACATGATTTCAACCTTGTATTCACCAGCAGGCAAATGGCGAGTAGGATGCTCTAATGTTCTATACACAAGTATCCCTTCTACAAGTATAGTGCCCATTAAGCCCCAGGGAGAACCAATTTGACGATAAATATTTATTTCCATGATTTTAAAATTTTGAAAGTGATATTCGGGGGAAATAAATCCCCCGAAAACGATTTTGACCGAAAATGACCATGACCGGAAATGACCGGTTTCTATACCGAAGAATAGCAGTTATTGAGTTGTGTTAACTTTCTGATAACGCTTGTCTTTCATCATGATAACCAGTCCCTGTTTTCTCCAGTTCTTCAACATCTGCCTTGTAGATTCCCGGCTTGCACCTGTTCCTTTCACGGCAATGCTCTGCTGCACTGCCTGTTCGAATGTGAATGTAACGTCCAATCGCTCAAAGATAGAATCATTCTTTCCACGTTTGGAGCGCTCTAAAGAAGCCTGTCCGTTGTAGTTTTTGGAAGAAAAAGCATCCTCTATACGCTGACGGAAGAAGTAGAGAGCATTCTCCAACTGATAGTCGGCTAAGGTGTCGAAAACAGAAAGCATCGCTGGTGTCTGCGTTCTTACGATCATCTCTTTCCACAAGTTGGGATGCTCCTTCAACTTCTTTTCCGCTCCATTCAATCCATGTTTATGAATCAATATCTCAGCCACTTTGCAGAGCATCAGGCAGGTCATCATCCTCATGGTGGTAGGGCAGATACGGAAACGCTGGCGAGCTTTCACCTTGTCGTCATTCTTCATCGTTTCCAGTCTTATCAGCTCCAGCCATTCTCTACCTTTTTCCTCCAACTTGGGCAACTCCACTTCTCCGTTCATCAGCGGCAGCAGATGGGCTATCTGGATGATGCGTTCCTTCTGTCGATCTTTCAGAACATAGAGATTTTCCGTGAGCGGTGTGAAGGTATTGTCGGGAGTTCGAGCCACTACGATACGGCTTTGAAAACCATCCGTGTAGTTGCTCACTACACGATAGAGCGCATCAGGCGTTCCGCACATCACCACATTCCACAGAAGCCTTTCGATATGCACATTCACCGCCTCAGCACTTCTTGCCTCACGTTCATAGCTGGTGCCGTCGTAAGCCTGACGGAGCATCACGGAGAAGTCGCTCATGGCCGATTTCCACTTCTGCGCCACGGTGTCGGCTTCCGGAGTGAAGGAGAAGGCGTGTTTGCCTTCGGTGTTGGCAAGACGTTCTGCGAGATTGGCCACGGTATTGTTCAGCGTCAGACATCTGATAGGCAATTTCGGTTCTTCAGGCTGCTCCTTCTTGTTCTTTGCCGCACGCTTCTTGACTCTCCAGTCCTCCTCCGTCTGCAGATACATCTTGTCCATATCCTTCAATTCTTTCGTCCAGGTGTTGATAATCGGGTCAATACTACCCTTTCCTGAGGCGAAATCTCCTGCAATATAGGAGATGAGATTGAGCGAGTTCATCTTGCCGTGCACGCTTACCTTTACACCTGTGGCAAGCATTCCGATGACCGGGCAGATAGCAGAGATGACAGGCATGGCGAGGGCTGGGCCCACAGCATCAACCGATTCCTTGATACCTTGCGGCAGTTTCGGCAGGGCATTATAATAGAACTGGTCGTCCTGCGCATTAGCTTCATCCAGCGCATTGATGAAAGCTTCATCGTCTTCATCCGTTCCAGTCGCTCCCGTTGCCGCATTCTTGTTCAGTTTTTCTTGTCGAATGGCAGACAATACGTCTTTCAGACGTTTCGGCATTTGCGTGATTTTCTCACTGAGTGCCGAGTTGATGCAAGCCATCTTCTCCTGATCAGGGAAACCATCGTAGCAGGGAATCACCTGAGCCATCAGATTGCGGTCGAAACCGCAGATATGACGGAGATTAACGGCAAGCTCGAAAGTCAATGTGTTGCGATTGGATTTCACGGGTTCCTGACCATCATTATACATCTGCCACCATTTGGCGATGATGTCGGAATAAGGAATTCCGAGATATTTGAGATCGGATGGAGCAGAAACTTGGGGAGTTCCAGCAGATGGGCTTGGAGCTTCATTCTTTCCTGTAGAAGCTGCAGGAGCAGTCGATCCTGTTTTCTTCTCTGCAGAGCCAGTAGAAGCGTTTCCGGCAAAAGTCGTAGCAGGGGCATTCTTTATCGGATTTTCCCAAGGTTTGTAATGCTTGTTCGCCTTGTGAGCACCCTCATTCAACTCCTCTTTTCCAAATCTCTCCCGATCCTCCAAAATCTTTGCTTCAGCTGCCACAGCAGCCTCGTCATAAGCATCCTGAAAGAGTCGTGGAGAGAGGAAGAGCAAGTCTTCATCATCCGAAGTAGTGGTGAAATAAACACGATTAATGTCGTGAGCCGACGTATCCATTTCACACTCCAGCATTGTAGCAATCCTCACTTGATTCTCCAAGATGGTCTTGCCCTTTTCACGTTCAAATACCGCATGACCGCCCTGTCTTGCGCTGCGTTCCAACATCAGAAGTCCGTATTTGCCCGGCTCCTTCAGCAGCAGTTTGGCAGCTTGGGCAAAAGCCTCCGGCTCATCCATATCAAAGCCGAAAGCCTGGCTTGGCAGTTTCATGCCTTTCACTACACCATTGGGATAATGCCCGGAATAATTAAACTGCACCAGTCTGCGTTTCGCAGCATCGCTTCCGGCACGAGCCTGACGCAAATTCGCCTTCTGCTCTTTGCTTCCACGCAGCTGCTTATATTCCTCTTCCGAGGTAATGGGACGGGCAACCTTGTGCCCGTTCTCCACCTTAATTAAATAACAGCTCATTCTGTTTCGTTCTTCATGTTTTAGTTCTACATGGTTTAAACATAATCATCATTTAAACTAACTCATCGTTTAAACTTATACCTGTTTAGACAAACTTACTGCTTCAACTGTAGCTCTACCACGGCATCAGCTGCCTCTCGTGCTTCCTTTACGAGTGCTTTGCCGATATTGACCCCCTCGTCACTATACACTTTGAGGGTAAGCTGCACGGCATTGTCCTTCGTCTTGCTCACACGTCCGTGAGCCAACTTCTTGATGAGTTTAGACTGAGAGCGCGGCTTCACTTTCGCAACGAAATCGAATGTGCCGTCGCTCAACTGCTGGGCAACGCCCTGCGAACGGAACCCTGGCACTTGGTCTCTCACGCCCTGCTGGTCAGGTGTAAAGAGAAAACACTTTCTCTCGTCATAGAAAGCCACACCGCCCAACTGTACATGATTGCAACCGTTATTCTGTTGCACCTGCTCGCAACCATTATTCTGCTGGTTGCAGTTTTTAGAATTATCTTTCTTCATATCTGAATTGAAATTTACGAGGAGAAACATCAGGAATGTTGCGCGCTTTACTTAAGAAAATCCTCCGTCCGTCCCAACTCAGATTAATAACTATAGAATTTCCGCAATATATGCGAAGCTCTTTTTACCTTTTTACTTTTTTACCCTTTTACCTTTAAAAACGCCTTTTCTATGTCCGTAACCAGAATATCCTGATAAACCTGACCATTGTGCTCATGGGTAGTAAAGCGGAGCGTAACAGCCACCAAATCGCCAGGATAGAATTTGCACTGAGCCGCATTCCCCAACATTGCCGCAGCGTACTGGTTCTCATACTTGCCACCCATCTCCTGCAACACGATGTTGCACTTCATCATCTGTCCGTTCTCACTTTTCTGACTCTGCACAGCGAAGGGCTCGCCCTGCTGCACCACTCGCATAATTTTTGTTTCCATAATAAAAAGAAACAAGACCTCGCCTTCCTTTTAAGGCTCATTAGTTAGCAGCTCCGATCTTGCTGAAAGCTGGTGCAAAGATACGGCAGCTATCTGAGGGAAACAACCGTTTTCCCAAAGGTTCCCCGAAAAACCCACGTTTTTGGGAAAAATCGGGCATTTCTTGGGAAAAATCTGTTTGAAGGGAAAAATCGAGTAAAAAGCGAAGACAAAATCACATTCCTTAACATTAAAAATCCCCATTTTTCCCAAAGGCTTTTTAAAAACTCTCTCTTTCCTGACGTTTTTCTTGTCGTAAAGTACTGATAATGTGACACTTATAGAATTACCATCTGTTTTCCCAAGAAATTCCCAACCCTTGGGAAAAATGAAGGGAATAATAGAGGAAAAGCAATTTATCACACACACATTAAAGGATTATTGCTTTGAGTTCAAGTCCTCAATCAAAAATCTACACTCCAAAAGTCTATAATTCAAAAAAAATACTTATATTTGCATCGTTTTAGCATATCATTTAATGTTAATGATATAATGCAACAACCATGATTATAAAAAGAGAACAATATTCCCTTTCATCATTGGAGTTGAAGAAATAAATCACTTTTAATATAACATATTTAATTATGGATAAAGAGAAAAAAGCAGAAATATCTTATTATGTGGGATGTATCGTATTTTTCGTTTCATGTATAGGAAGAAATAGTTATAACGAATCTATACATGATGTAGAAGATAATTGCCAAGTTAAAGTGCCTTTTGAGACCATATTTGTTTCAAGTATAATTACGGCAGTTATCTTTGCTATTGGTTCCTGGTTGTTATTAACAATATATGATTGCTATACAAGAAAAAAGAAAGAAGGAATAAGTTTTTGGAAAGCATTTAAAGAAGAGGTTTTTTGTAAGAAAACGCTTCTAACTCTATTTGTAATAACCGCAGCTTCTGTTCTTATGGCATTTATAGGAATACTATTAATTGGTTTAGCTATTTTCTTAATACCGCTATTAAAGGGGAAATTTAAATGATGGCAGAATATCTTCATTCTGCCATCTATATTTAATCAGCCTATATTCTTTCACCAATGACAGGAAAACTTTTGTATGGATAAAATTCTATATAATGACACCATAATCTTTTGTAACTTTTCCTCTCTTCTACAATAAAAGCATTAGTAATAGAAATTAAGCTCACAGAGATTCATTCTCACTACTTGCCGTTTTATCGAATATATTTCAATTCATTCTGGTTTATACGCATAGTACTACCATCCATGTATTCGATGTCAATTCCTGTAAGGATTAACTTCTTTGCGGAATAATTGTACCATAAACATTCCCAACATCCATCGTATCCATCTGTTGCACCAGGTTTAATTGGACCAGTAACTTTACCACCACTCTCTGATATTCTGCGAATTTCGCACGATACAGGATCACCTACGGCGTTGATTGGATATCCACTCCAAGTTAAATATTTGATAGTTTTCTTTGAAACATTTTTCCATACCAAATGAGCATCTACACCACCAGCACTATTGGGAGCAGACAGATAAGCCTTTATGATTTTTATTGAATGTTTGACCTTATCTATTCTGTCAGCCTTTCTGATACTATCAATACGAATAGAATCAGCATCCTTTTGAATGTTCTCTCTTGCAGCTGACACTTGCTCGTTTTTAGGAGTATGATCTATAGTCGCGAGAATAGCTATTAAAGCTATAAGTATAAAAATACATAAACCAAATAAGCCTTTTTGTATAAGTTTATCAGATTTACTTTTTTCAATTTCCCAATTGTTAGGTTCTGGAGTATCAATAATATCTGCCTCAGCTCTAACCTGATCTGCTGCAATACATTTTTGATCAACAAGTTTAGCTTGTCTTTCAGACTCTTCTTCCTCCTCCTTTTGCTTCTTCTCGGCTTTCCATTGTAGGAATTCCTCGAACTCTTTCTTTTCTTCTTCTGTCATAATCAAATCGTATAAAGTTATTTATTTTCAAACATATAAGCTTTTGTAAATATCAATCAATACTTATTTGTACAAAGTAAGCATTTGGGGATTGTAACTAATTGCAAAAATAAGTATTTTTTTTGAATTATAGACATTTTTAGAGAAAAAGTCTATTTATCTTCTAAAAATATTATTCTCTACTCAAAATATACTACCATTTGATAAAAAGAGAAACGGCAATCCTACTATCTCTAATCTCTTCCAAGTAGCCGAAGGCATAGGCTGCGACATTACTGATCTTTTCTATTCAGAAACAGAAGAGACTGCTGAAGAATTACCGGAAAATGATAATAAAGCTGAACCAATACAAGAGGTTGAGTTGGAGAACCCTATCATTCAAACAGAAACTTTCTGCCCACATTGCGGCAAAAGAGTGAAAGTAGGAATCGTATAGAGGTAAAAAGAAAATAGCCCCATTCCATAAAAAGCCATGCAAAACAACATAAACATACAAAGAAAGTTAAAATACAAAATGACAATGACGCTATTATTGCATTATTATGGATTTTTGTATATCTTTGCAAGCAAATAATTATAATTATAAAATTTAAAATTATCAAGATATGGCTAGAAAGTGGACAAAGGATACAGTCTGGCAAGAAAGTATGAAGTATTCTTCTAGATCAGAATTCAAAAAGAACAGTTCTGGCGCATTCCATATTGCATATATAAATGGTTGGTTAGACGAAATGACTTGGTTGGTTCACCCTGCACCAAAACCAAACAAATGGACGAAAGATGCAGTTTTTGAAGAATCAAAAAAATATTCGTTCTTTAGTGATTTCAACTGCAAAAATGCGTCAGCATATGCAGTTGCAAGAAAAAAAGGGTGGCTTGACGAAATGACTTGGCTTAAAAGAACAAGGGTTGTACGTGGGTTTTGGCAATCAAGAGAGAATATCTTTAATGAATCTCATAAGTATAAAACTTTAAAAGAATTCAGAGAAGCATGTTATACTGCTTATAATTTAGCAAAGGATAACGGATGGCTGGATGAAATGACTTGGCTTGCGAAAGCAGAACGCAAACCTGATGGATATTGGAAAATCAAAGAAAATGTCTTTGAGGAATCCCATAATTATCAATCAGTAAAAGAGTTTTGTGATGCAAATTACCTTGCTTACAAGACAGCAAGCGATAACAATTGGCTAGATCAAATGACTTGGCTAAAGAAAGCAAATCGTATAAAAAAAGGGCATTGGAAAAATAAGGAGACTGTCTTCAAAGAAGCCAAAAAATATAAGTATAAAAGTGATTTTAGCCGTAAAGCTCCTTCTGCTTATGCTACCGCATGGAAAAACGGGTGGCTTATAGAAATGACGTGGTTCCAGCCAAAGGGGTATGAACGTGCCATACAAGGACCTATACATAAGATTTATGTTTATATTGATGAGGACAAGAAATATGCTTATGTAGGAGCCACCAACAATATTGACCGCAGGGATTACGAACACAGAACTAATAGTAATGATTCTGTGTTTAAATATTTCGCAAACGAAGGTAAAGATGTCCCTAAATATAAAATATTGAGGGAAGGACTTACTATCATAGAAAGACAGCGTGAAGAGCGAATACAATCCCTTTATTACAGAGATATACTCAACTATACATTGCTTAATAATATCAATGCTACTGGTGAGAATATTGGCTCTTTGGGTAGTCTCGTATATAAGTGGACAAGAAATAAAGTAATAAAAGAAGCAGAAAAATATAAAACGCCTACAGAGTTTTTTACAAAAGCTGCAGGTGCTTATGATGCAGCTCTTAAATACAAGATGATGAATAAAGAAACATTTCCATGGTTCTACAGCAAAAGAAAACCGCCTCGTTGGTGGAATGTAAAAGAACATGTCTTTGAAGAATCGAAGAAATATAAAACTTGGAATGAATTCTTTTGGAAGTCATCTGCTGCTCATTATTCTGCAAGGAAACATAAATGGGAATCTGAAATGACATGGCTAGCTCATGATCAAGCCGTTCAAGGTTATTGGCAAAATGAAGAACATGTCATAGAAGAATCTAAAAAGTATTCAACGAGAACTGATTTCCGCAAAGGTTGTCATGCTGCGTATGATTATGCATTAAAACACAATCTATGGGAAAAAATGCCTTGGATAAAAACTAAAGTGAGAGAACAAGGCTATTGGACAAAAGAACGTGTATTCGAAGAAGGTGCCAAATATTCAACTAAAATGGAATTTAAAAAGATGGCGCCAACTGCATATTCAAAAGCTGTAAAATACAAATGGATAGAAGAGATGAATTGGTTCGTTTCTAATGTAAAGCCTAAGGGCTATTGGCAAAATAAACAGAATACATTGGATGAATCTCATAAATACTCTTCACGCAGCGAGTTCAGATGGGGGAATCCTGGTGCCTATAGGGCTTCTATAGATAACGGGTGGATAGAAGAAATGACATGGCTAAAGCGCCCAAAGAGCTATAATTATAAATGGTCACGTGAAAATGTATTCATAGAATCACATAAGTATGAGTCTCGTGGTGCATTTAAAAAAGGTAGCCCTGCTGCATACAGAGTTGCGTTACAGAATGGATGGTTAGCATTAATGGTGTGGCTTAAAAAGTAAGAGTCCTATATATAGAAAGATTTTATCATTATGTATAATCATAGCTAATTAATGGTTAACATAATAAGTATAAATAATATTTTAAATTAATAATTTACAATGGAATACAAACTGAAATGGCCTGATGTAAAAGGCCGCAAAGAGATTAAAGCTATTGACGTTAAATATGGTGACGTAGTGGCAGTTGCTGAATTTTGTAGAAACTCGTTTACAAACGAAATTGAGTTTGGAAGAACAGGCTTAGCCGTTATGGAAAGTCCTGATTGGGCAATATGGTACATTAACCTATGCAAAGAAGAAGGGCGAGAATGGGTTAATGACCCACTTCCAGACGATGTAATGTTATTTGAACCAACCGAAGAAGAAGAATATTTCGGTAAATTAATTTTGTTACAAGAATTATTTAATACATATTCAAATCCATTTTTTAATGGTCAAGTAATAACAGATGCGACTATAGATAAATATCTAAAACTAGAATTTTCTAGTGTTATCGAATACATAAAAAAATATTCTGAAAAATGGGGATATAGATTTTGGGATGATGCTATTGACGCTATTGCTGAAGCTAAAAAAGAGAGAACGGCACAATTAGCAAATCTAAAATTAATCAAGAAGAGGGTGTAACTGCACACTATAATGAAATGACTATCTCTAAATGAGGATAGCGTAATGTAATAAGAATTAGTCTAGATTACGTTCCAATTGGAGAGAGGTTGGGGAATGTCCCACCTCTCTCTAAGTAAGATAGTCTTCCCCTCCCTCAAATACTTCTCATATAACCATCCCTTTTCACCAGCTTATAATACAGATCCTGGGCGGTATGATAATCGGGATCGGAGCCTTCAAGCCACTCAGAAAAATGGTGGTTGTGGTTCTTCTGCGTTTCCTGCTTGCGAGACGACTCCACAACGCACTACTTTCCCCAATATCTTTCAGCCATAGGCTGCAACCTTTCCTTTATTACTTCCATAAC
>UMHE01001602.1_pt1 | contig 10691 bp, 9 predicted proteins | sample 1965451 | NCBI WGS metagenome assembly UMHE01 (sample SAMEA4836090, study PRJEB28245) | human gut metagenome | biome: gut microbiome; material: fecal sample | place: Denmark | collected 2008 | reverse complement strand
AGATTTTAAGCCAGCTAAAACAATTGCATGACAGAAGAATCCAGCTGCAATTCCTAAAAATCCAGCTACAAATGCTAAAATAATATATAAAAATCTATATATTCTAAAAGTAAATCCCATAGAAAAATCAGGAATAGCAAAAGAACAAATACCAGTAATAGCAACAATTATAATTAATATAGGACTTACTAAGTTTGCACTTACTGCAGCCTCTCCGCAATATTAATGCACCAACAATTCCGTATTGTAGGACCAATAGGTGTAGGAACTCTTAAACCTGCTTCTCTAATTAATTCAAAAGAAAATTCCATTAGAAAAATTTCAAATATAACGGGAAATGGAACGGTATTTCTAGAAGCGGCAATTGTAAATAATAATTCTGTTGGTAAAAGTTCTGTGTGATAGTTAGTTATAGCAACATAAAAGCCAGGTAAGAATAGAGTTATTATAATTGCAATAATACGAATAAATTTTAATAAGTTAGAATACCTAAACTTTAAATTAATATCTTCAGGAGAAGATAAAAAATCAATAAAAACAGCAGGCATAATTAAAGAGTATGGACTACCATTTACTAACACAACAACTCTACCTTCTAAAATATGGTTAACAGCTTTATCTGGTCTTTCTGTTGCAATCATTTGTGGAAATAGAGCAAGGCTATTGTCTTGAATAAGTTGCTCCAATTGACCAGAAGAGATAATATGTTGTACATCAAGATTATTAATTCTGTATTTTACTTCTGCAACCAAATCATTATTAGCTATATTCTTTAAATAACATATAGCAACTTTAGTTTTAGTAAGAGTACCAACAGTGGAGTTTTCAATAATTAAATTTTCATTATTAACAAGCCTCCTTATCATGGAAGTATTAGTTCTTATCTTTTCAACAAAAGCTTCTTGAGAGCCTCTTATAACAATTTCATTTTTAGGTTCAGAAATACTTCTAGTTTCAAAGCCTTTTACATCTAAAACAAATCCAACATTAAGAGTATCTACTATTAATGCACAATCCCCACCATTTACAGCAGAAAAAATCTCCTCAAAAGTAGTTGCTTTTTTTATTGAATTTTGGGGAAGTAAAGAGGTATATATATAATCTTCTAAGTTGAACTTTTTTACCTTTTTTACAGTTATGTTATTTGTAATTGCAGAAGATATAGGTTTAGAAGATTCACAATTTTTAGACATTAGAGGCCTCAAAATAAAATTATCAATAAGCTCAGAATCTACCATTCCATCAATAAAAAGTAAACAAGCCTTATATTCTTTGTTTCTAATACTTAGGTTAAATTCTCTTAAAATAATGTCACTATTAATTAATGTATTGTATTTAACTTTTATAAAATCAATATTTACAGAAAGGGTATTATATAAATTTTGATTATTTTCTTGTTCATCAGGATCAGATAAACTATTATTTGTATTTAACTTTTTAGAAGCCTCTTCATCATTCTTTTCAGGAAGAGAAAACTCATAAGTATCACGAGGCTCATGGTAAAAGAATAATGATTTAAAAAAATGTTTTAATCTTTCCACAAAAAAACCTCCTATACAGCATTTTTGTTGAATAAGAAAAATCGAAGATTTTCCTATTCAACAAAATAAGTTTTTCCCAAAAATGCAAAAATATGCAAAACAAAAACAAAGCAAAAATTTATAAAACATAAAAAACATTGACATGAGAATAAATAACATATAAAATAATGCATATAGAGGTCGCACTCATGGGCGACCCGAAAGAAAAAGAAAGAAGGAGAAATACAAATGAAAAACAAAAAACGGAATTACACTAATAGCACTAATAATAACAATAATTGTAATGCTAATATTAGTAGGCGTAACAGTAACAGTAGCAATTAATGGAGGACTATTTGAAAAAGCAAAAGAAGCAGCAAAAGGAACAGAAATAGGAAGAGAAAAAGAAGAACTAACATCAGCAATAGCAACAGCATACAACGTAGAAACAGGAAAAGTTGACAAGACGAAGCTAAAAGATGCATTAGGTACAGGCTGGAACATAGAAGGAGATACAGCCCCATATACAGTAACAAGTCCAAAAGGAAATAAATTTACAGTATCAACAGATGGAACAATAACAGATAAAAATGGGACATCTGGAACAAAACTTGCAGATATGTATTGTGCTATTGAAGGTTGTACAGAAGAAACACACTTACACAAAGGAGACTATGTGGAATATAAACCAACAACAGTAGCACAAGCATATGCCCCAGATAAAGGAGAAGGTATAGGCAAGTACACAGGATATACAAAAGGAGAAGCAGAACAAAGTATTTCACAAGAAAACTTAAATTGGAGAGTATTAGGAAAAGAAGGAGACCATATATTATTAATATCAGGAGCACCAACAAATACAGTATTAGGCTTTAAGGGATATGTAGGCTACAATAATTACGAAAAAATATTAAATGATACATGTGAAGCTCTATATAGTAATACAACGATAGGAGCAACAGCAAGAAACATAACAATGGAGGATATAAATAAATATTTGGGAGGAAGCAACTATAAAAAAGAAGAATTTGGAGGAGGTAGTAACACGGAATTTGGTTATGGTTACCAAAATGAAAATGCAATAACTTCAAAATTCGGATATGATAAAGGAACTAATATTTTGATAAAAGAAGACTGTACAATACCAGCAAAAGATTTAACAAGTAATGGATATTACTATATAATAGATGATTATATAAAAAGTAATATAGATAAAGAAATACTTATGGGAACAAATGAAGGAAAATTATACTACAATTGGATTGCTTCTCGTGCAATCATAGTAGGTAGTAATAAGGCTGTATGGTACGTTCATTGTGTTAATCCAAGCTATGTCATTGTGAGTGATTTTTGTTATATTAATGAGGATGGCGAAAATACGACAAACTGCTTGCGCCCTATAGTTACTCTACCATCTAACATTACAACAGACCAAGTAAGCAAGAAAAATGGAAAAATAATAGAAAATTGGAATGATCCGCTTAACATGAATTAATAGTAGAAATATAAAAACAGGAAGACGCAAAGCCTTCCTGTTTTACATTAAAATGCATTTTTAAATGCTCCACATTTTTTTGGAAAATTTTGTTGTAATATAAAAATCCATATGGTAGAATATATTTGTTAAAATAGAAATAAAAGGAAAGATATTTTTGAAGAAGAATATAAAAGATTATAATTTAGACGAATTAAAAAATGTAATGGTAGAATTAGGAGAAAAGCCATTTAGAGCAGAACAAATTTTTAAATGGATATTTGTAGAAAATGTTACAAGCTTTGATGAAATGACTAATTTATCATTAGAATTAAGAGAAAAATTAAAAGAAAATTTTGATTTACACATATTTAAAATAATACAAAAACAAGAATCAAAAGATGGTACAAAAAAATATTTATTTGACGTTTTAGATGGCAATGCAATAGAATCTGTACTTATGCAATACAAATATGGAAAAACAATATGTGTTTCATCTCAAATAGGATGCAAAATGGGATGTAAGTTCTGCGCTTCAACAGGAGTAAAATTTGTAAGAAACTTAACATCAGGGGAAATAGTAGAACAACTTTTAGCAATAGAAAGAGATGAAAATATTAAAATATCAAACCTAGTATTTATGGGAATTGGAGAGCCATTAGACAATTACAATAATGTTATAAATGCCGTACATATATTAAACAATCCAAAAGGAATAAATATGGGAGCAAGGCATATTAGTATATCAACAAGCGGACTAGTTCCTAAAATATATGATTTAGCAGATGAAAATTTACAATGTACACTTTCAGTATCACTACATAGCCCAACAGACGAAAAAAGAAGTCAAATGATGCCAGTAAACAACACATACAACATAGAAGAATTAATGAAAGCATGTAGATATTATATAGAAAAAACAAATAAAAGAATATCTTTTGAATATGCACTTGCAAAAGAAAATAATGATAACATGCAAGACGCAAAAGATCTTGTAAAACTATTAAAAGGTATGCTTTGCCATGTGAATTTAATACCAATAAATAAAATAGAAAATGGCAAATATACAAAAAGCACAAATGAAAACATATTAAAATTTAGAGATTATTTAAACGAAAAAGGAATTGTTGCCACAGTTAGAAGAGAGCTGGGCTCAGACATAGATGCAGCCTGTGGTCAACTTAGAAAAAAAGAGGTGGAAAGATGCGAGTCTACGCAAAAACAGATATAGGTAAAGCAAGGGAAATGAATCAAGATTTTTACTATGTTTCTCAGGTAAACGAGAATATGGCTTTATGTATTTTGGCAGATGGAATGGGCGGATATAAAGGCGGAGAAATAGCGAGTAGTTTAGCAACGAATTCATCAAAAGAATATATAGAGGAAAATTTTGATAAAATAGAGCATTCAGACGAAGAAATTATGAATTTAATAAAATCTGCAATGGATTATGCTAATATAGCCGTTTATAAAAAAGCAAAAGCAAATGAAGAACTAGAACAAATGGGAACTACTCTTGAGATTTGTATAATATATAACAACAAAGCTTATATTGGTCACATAGGAGATAGCAGAATATATAGAATACGAAAAAATATAATTAGAAGAATAACAACAGATCATAGTTATGTAGAAAAATTAGTAAAAGATGGAACAATAACTAGAGAGGAAGCATTTTATCATCCAAAGAAAAATATGCTTATGAAAGCATTAGGATGTAATGAAAGCATAGAACCAGACATATTAGTAAAAGAGTTCTTAGAAAATGATATTATGCTTATGTGCTCAGATGGATTAACAAATATGCTAACAGAAGAGGCAATATATGACATAGTTCAAGAACAACCAGAAACAGCATGTGAAAATTTAGTAAAAAGAGCAAATGAAAATGGAGGATACGACAACATAAGTGTTATACTAATAAAAAACTAGTAATTTTGTATATTATATAGTTTTAGAAAGAGGGATTAAAATGAATTTAGAAGGGAAGTTACTTGGTAACAGATATGAAATAATAGAAAAAATAGGTAGCGGAGGAATGGCAACAGTATACAAAGCAAAATGTTTGGTACTAAAAAGATTTGTAGCAGTAAAAGTATTAAGAGATGAATTTACAACAGACGAAGAATTTATAAAAAGATTTAATGTAGAAGCACAAGCTGTTGCAAGTTTAACACATCCAAATATTGTTTCTGTATATGATGTAGGACATGAAGGTGATTTATATTATATAGTAATGGAACTTGTAAAAGGAAAAACATTAAAAGAAATAATAGTAGAAGATGGTGCATTAGGCTGGAAATGGTCTGTAAAAATAGCAATGCAAATAGCTTCTGCTTTAGAAACAGCACATAGAAATAATATTATACATAGAGATATAAAACCACACAACATAATTATAACAGAAGATGGAGTAGCAAAAGTAACAGACTTTGGAATAGCAAAAGCAGTTTCAAATTCAACAATTACTGCTTTTGGTACAACAATTGGTTCAGTACACTATTTTTCACCTGAACATGCAAGAGGTGGATTTACAGATGCAAGATCTGATTTATATTCACTAGGAGTAGTAATGTATGAGATGGTTACAGGAAGAGTACCTTTTGATAGTGATACACCTGTTTCTGTAGCATTAAAACATATGCAAGAAGAACCAATAGAACCAATAAAAATAAAACCAGACCTACCACAATGTGTAAATGATATTATTATGAAAGCAATGAGAAAAGATGCAAATGAAAGATATCAAACAGCAACAGAAATGATAAAAGATTTAGAACTAGCATTAAAACACCCAGAAGAGAAATTTGTTTCTGCACCTAATATAGGAGATTTTCCAACACAAAAAATATCATTAGATTATGCAGAAGAATTACAAAAACAAGAAAAAGGAAAAAAACCAGGAAAATTTGATAAGATAAAAAAATATTTTGAAGAACACCCAGCAGTAAAAGTAATAGCTATAATAGTTGCTTGTATTTTAGTATTTTCAATTGCAATGGGAGGAACATATTTGGCGTTATCATTAGGTAGAGCAAAAGAAGTGCAAATACCTAATTTACAAGGATTAACAAAAGAAGAAGCTGAACAAAAAGCAAAAGAATCAAAGTTAAAGATAGAAGTTAGTGAAGAAAAATATCATCTAGAAGTTCCAGAAGGACAAATAATAGAGCAAGATCCTAAATACCAAGACAATTATAAAATAAAAGAAGGAACTACAATTAAAGTTGTAATAAGCAAAGGACAAGAAATAGTAGAAATGCCGAAAGTAGTTGGCAAAACAAGAGATGAAGCAACTAAAATGTTAAAAGAAGTAGGCTTAGAAGTAAAGGTTGAAGAAGAATTTAGTGATGATGTAGAGAAAAATTATGTAACAAAACAAGAAATTGCGGAAGGAGAAAAAATCCCAGCAGGAACAACTGTTACAATTTATTCAAGCATGGGAATAGAACAAGTACAAGTACCAGACTTGTCAGGAAAAACAGAAAGTGAAGCAAAAAGTGCAATAAGCAGTGCAAAACTAAAATGGAAAAGTACTGATAAAACATCAGATTCTAGCAAACCAAATGGTGTTGTAGTAAACCAATCGATATCAAATGGAAGTATGGTAGATAAAAACACAGAAATAACAATAACAGTAAATGAATTTGATGAAATAAAGACAGGAAAAGTAACAGTAAATGTTAAATCACTTGGAAATTATAAAAAACAAGTAGATGAAGAAACAGGAGAAGAAAAAACAGTATATGTACCATTGAAGGTAACAGTAAATGGAGAACAAGTATTAAGTGAAAATGTAAACACAATGACAACAGATAAGTCTGTATCAATACAAGGAATTGGAACAGTAACAATAAAAGTATATCTAGATGGAAACTTAAAAAGAACAGAAAATATTAATTTGAATACACAATCATCAATAACAATAGAATAATATAAGTATAATTTGGGCGCAATTTATGCGCCTGAAAATATGAATTTTATATGATAGGAGAATTAAAATGGTAGAAATATCAACATCTATACTAACAGTTGAAAAAGAAAAAGCAACAAAAACTTTTTATGACTTAGAAGTAGCAGGAACAGATTATTATCACATAGATATAATGGACGGAAAATTTGTAGAAAAAAATACAGAAGAATTAATGTATGAATATGCAAGCACAATAAAACAAATATCAAACATACCATTAGATGTGCATCTTATGGTAGAAGATATTAAGCCACATATAGAAAAATACATTCCATTAGAGCCAAGTATTATTACATTTCATTATGAAGCATGTAAAAATAAAGAAGAGATATTAGAACATATAAATTGTTTAAAACAAAACAATATAAAACCTGCAATTTCAATAAAACCAAATACAGGTATAGATGAAATAAAAGAATTTTTACCATTCCTACATATGGTTCTTATAATGACAGTAGAGCCTGGAAAAGGCGGACAAAAATTAATTCCAGAAACATTAATAAAAGTAAAAGAATTAAAAAAGTATATTGAATGTAATAAGTTAGATACATATATAGAAGCAGATGGAGGAATAAATAAAAATACAATAAATGAAGCAAAACAAGCAGGAATAGACATAGCTGTTGCTGGTAGTGCCATAATATCAGCAGAAAACTTTAAAACTGCAATAGCAGAGCTAAAATAAAACAAAAGAGAGGATATAAAAATGCTTCAAGAAAAACAAAGAGAAAATACTATTAATACTGAAACATATAAAATAATAAAAAAGACAAATAAGCATCCTATAATAACAGGAATAATAAAAGCAATAATAATTATATTTTTATTGCTTTTAATTCTTGTACTTATAGCAGGAGGATATGCGGCATATAAAGTATATAATATTGTAAAAGATGCACGATTAAGCAAAAATGATTTAACAATTAAATATGAGAACTCAGTAGTAAAAGATATGGGAAATAATACTATAGGAATTTTAAATGGCAATGAAAATAGAGAAAGCATAAGCATAAAAGAAATGTCAGAGTATTTACCAGCAGCATTTGTATCAATAGAAGACGAGAGATTTTATGAACACAAAGGGGTAGACGTAAAAAGAACATTAAGAGCAACATACACATACATAAAAAATAAGGGGAAATCGCCATTTGGAGGAAGTACAATAACTCAGCAGATGGTAAAAAACTTAACTCAAGAAAAAGAAGATACATGGCAAAGAAAAGTAAGAGAAATGGCAAGGGCATATTATGTTGAACAAGAAATGTCAAAAGAGCAAATTCTAGAATTATATTTAAACCTAATATTTTTAGGCGATACAGTATATGGTGTAGAAAAAGGCTCAAACTATTATTTTAGTAAAAGTGCAAAAGATTTAGACTTGGCAGAGTGTGCTTTCTTAGCAGGAATAAACCATTCACCTAATTCATATAATCCATTTGATAATAACAACGAAGAGGTTATGGATAATATAAAAAAGAGAACAAAAGTTGTTTTAAATAAAATGAAAGAATTAGGGAAAATAAAAACAGAAGAAGAATATCTACAAGCAGTAAAAGAAGTTGAAGCTGGATTAAATTTTAATAAAGGAGCATTCCCACAAACAGTATTTTCTTATCATACAGATGCAGCAATAAATCAGATAATTGCACAATTACAAAAAGAGCATGACTGGACATACAAACAAGCAAAATTATATTTATCTAGTGGAGGCTTTACAATATATACTACTCAAAATCCAAAAGTACAAACTATAATTGATGAAGAACTTAGCAAAGAAAAGTATAAGCAAACATCAAGAGACAAAAAAGGAAATCCACAACAATCACAAGCAGCAGTAGTATTAATTGATCATACAACTGGATATGTGTTAGGAATTTCAGGTGGAATTGGAGAAAAAACTACAGCATTTGGTTTTAATAGAGCAACAGATGCAGTAAGACAAACAGGTTCATCTATGAAGCCAATAGCAGTATTAGCACCTGCTATAGACCAAGGAATAATAACAGCAGCGACTGTTTTTGATGATAATCCAACATCTTTTAATAATGGAACATATAATCCAAAAAACTTTGTAAACAAATATATGGGATTAATTACAACAAGAAAAGCAATTGCAAATTCACAAAATATACCTATGGTAAAATCTATGTGTTTGTTAACACCAGAAAAATCAATAAAATTTTTAAAAGAAATAGGAATAACAACAATTGATGATGAAAAGGATAATGTATTAGCATTGGCATTAGGAGGGCTAACATGGGGAGTTTCACCAGTACAAATGGCAGGAGCATATGCTACAATTGCAAATGGAGGAGTATATCAAGCACCAACATTTTATAGTAAAGTAGTAGATGAAAATGGCAATATAATACTAAAACCAGACCAACAACAAAAAAGAGTAATGTCAGAAGAAGCGGCATATGTAGTAAAAGAAATGTTAACAGAAGCAGTAAAAACTGGAACTTCAACGACTTGCACAGTAGAGGGAATGAGTGTAGCTGCAAAAACAGGAACAACAAACAATGATTATGATAGATGGTTTTGTGCATTTACTCCATATTATACATCGGCGGTTTGGTATGGATATGACGATAGTTGCACAATAACTGGATGGGCAACTAATCCATCAGGCCAAATATGGACATCTGTAATGAGACAACTTCATGACGGATTAGAACCAAAAACTTTTGCAGAAACAAAACCAGAAAACGTAGTGGAAAGTGTAATATGCGAGAAATCTGGGTTCTTGGCAACATCAACATGCAAAAATTCTAGAACAACAAGAACAGAATATTTTGTAAAAGGTACAGAACCTATACAAACATGCCCATATCATTCAACAGCAAAAGTATGTATAGATAGTGGGTTACTAGCAACAGAAAAATGTACTAGAACAAAAAGAGTGTATGGTAGAGGAGAATACATAAATAAAAACAATTTATGGAAAACAAGATCTTCTTATGGTTCACCTAAAAATGTGCCATTACAAAGATGCACAATACATCAATAAAAATAGTAGGAGAATATAAATGGATATGATTAATACAATAGATGAAATTACATATGAATTAATGATTAAGCTAATGAGTAGTGGAATGACTAACTTTATGCTTTTTATGTCACATTTAGGGTCAGCAATAACATTAATTGTATTAACAATAGCATTTATCTTATTACTAAAAAACAAAACAAATTCGAAATTTATTGCAATAAATTTAGTTTTAGTATTTGTTATAAATAGAATACTAAAACTAGTTATTGCAAGACCTAGACCAGAAGTTTTGCAAATAGTACAAGAAAGTGGATATAGCTTCCCAAGTGGTCATAGTATGGTGGCAACTGGGTTTTATGGCTTTTTAATATACTTAATATACAAAGAAGTAAAAAACAAAAAAATAAAATACCCATTAATAGTATTTTTATCTATTTTAATATTATTAATAGGTATAAGTAGAATATACTTAGGAGCACATTATGCAACAGATGTAATAGGAGGATGGATAATAGGTGCTGTATATTTGGCTTTCTTTATTAAATATGGATATAAAAAGATAGTAAAAAAATCAAAGAAAACTTTTTAATTTTTCAACACTTTCCTCTTGAAACTTAACGAAGTCATTTAGTAGCTTATCAGTTTCCGTATCTAAATTTTTATTATGATTCAACAATTTTCTGCCTTCAATAATTCCCATATTTGTTCCCTGAATAAGAAGTTCTGCAATTT
>UMHE01021633.1_pt1 | contig 10710 bp, 15 predicted proteins | sample 1965451 | NCBI WGS metagenome assembly UMHE01 (sample SAMEA4836090, study PRJEB28245) | human gut metagenome | biome: gut microbiome; material: fecal sample | place: Denmark | collected 2008 | reverse complement strand
GCGCTGCTGCTCCCGCTGCTGAGGAGAAGACCGAGTTCGATGTGGTTCTGACCGGTTTCGACGCCGCTCAGAAGATCAAGGTCATCAAGGTCATCCGCGAGGTCATGGGTCTGGGTCTGGCCGAGGCCAAGGCTGCTGTCGAGGGCGCTCCCACCACCATGAAGGAAGGTCTGTCCAAGGACGACGCCGAGGCTCTGAAGAAGCAGGTCGAGGAAGTCGGCGGCAAGGTCGAGCTGAAGTAAGTTTCTTACAAGCACATAAAAAACAGGAGATGCATCGCATCTCCTGTTTTTGTGCTTTCCCTAATGGAAGATATCAAATGCTCAGCCCGGCAGCTCTCCCGCTGCTCCACGCCCATTGCAGATTATACCCGCCGCAGTCGCCGTCAATATCCAGCACCTCGCCGCAGGCGTAAAAACCCGGCACGAGACGGCTTTCCATGGTGCGGGGATCAAACTCGTCGCACCGCAGGCCGCCCGCCGTCACCTGTGCCTGATCGAAGCCGCATACGCCGGTGATGGGCAGCGCAAAGTCCTTTGTCCGTGCCGCAATCCGCCGCAGGTCGCCGTCGCTGAGATTGGCGGCGCTCTGGTTGGTAAAGCCGGCTGCTTTGCATATCATCTGGCCCAGACGGCTGTGGAGGGCTCCGGTCAGCAGCGTGCCCGCCTCACGGCTTCCTGCATTGTCGCGCCGCTGCCGCAGCCAGTCCAGCACCTCCTGCTGCTCCCAGTCCGGCAGCAGATCCAGCGTCACCGTCAGCCCCTCGCCGCCAGTGGCGACGGAACGGGAGATATCAAAAATCGCCGGGCCGCTGACGCCGTACTCGGTGAACAGCACCTCACCCCGGTTCTGTGCCAGCACCTCGCCGCCTCGGTGGATGGTGACGCCCGTCTCGGCCTTCACGCCCTTCAAGGCCCGGGGGTAGGTGGGATCGGTCTTGACCTGCACCAGCGAGGGATACAGCGCCGTGCGGTGATGCCCCAGCCCCTTTGCCAGCTGATAGCCGTCCATAACGCCGCCTACCTTGCCGCCTGCCGCGCCGCCCGCCGCAAGGATCACCCGGTCGGCGGTAAATTCTTCACCGGATTCGGTGCGAACAAGAAAAATGTTGCCTTTTTTGCGGATACCCGTTACCGGACAGGCGGTATGCAGGTCAATTCCGTGGTCTTCCAGCGCGAACCGCAGCACGTCCAGCACGCTGCCGGCCATGTTGCTGAAGGGATATACCCGTCCGCTGTCCTCTGCCGTGGTGAGCAGCCCCAGTCCGGCAAAGTACAGCAGCGTATTTCCCACGTCGAAGGCGGCCAGCGCATGGTCGCAAAACCCCTCGCCGCCGTGATAGTGGGCGGGGGAGACGTGGTGGTTGGTCAGGTTGCACCGGCCGTTTCCGGTGGCCATCAGCTTGCGGCCTACGCGCCCCTGCCGCTCCAGCAGCGTCACGGCGTGGCCGTTCTCCGCTGCCGTCAGCGCCGCCATCATCCCGGCGGCTCCGCCGCCGATCACCAGTACTCTCATGTCTGCTTCTCCAGTCGTTTCCGAGTCAGATAGCCCTCCAGCATCAGCGAAGCCGCTACTGCGTCCACGGTTTTCTTCCGCTGCTTGCCGTTTTTGCCGTTATGAAACAGGATGGCGTGGGCCTCCACGGTGCTGCGCCGCTCGTCCCACAACGTGACGTTCAGCCCCGTGGATTCCCGCAGCGTATCGGCGTAGGCGGCGCATTTCTCGGCGCGAGGCCCCAGCGTGCCGTCCATGTTCTTGGGATAGCCCAGCACCAGCTCCGTCACGCCGTGCTCCTGCACCAGACGGCAGATTTCCGCCGTCACCACGTCGGCCTTGCGGCTGTCGATGACGGTGGAGAACCCCGCCAGCGTACCGGTGGCGTCGGAAATGGCCACGCCGGTGTGGGCGTCGCCGTAGTCAATGGCCATGATCTTCATAAAAACCTCCTGATGGGGGAAATGTTCCCGTTTATCATACCGCGTTTTGCCGCTTTTCGCAACAGGGAAAAGGGGAGATGCAGGTAAAAATGCGGAGAGACGCTGCTGGTTTTTTCCGAGGCGCTGCACGTGACGGAGGGCGCGGCAGGGCCGTATTGACGGTCTGTGTCCGCCGGTTTTGTCAGATTTGTGCAATCGGGGCTTGAAAATTTGGCTACTTTTGTAAGCACTGACACTTTACATTAGTGTGGTAAAGTGGTAGAGTATTACCATACTAAAAACAACAAACGACGCCGACAAAGGCGCCAACAAAAAAAGGAGAAAAGTAACATGAAAAAGTTTTTGGCAATGCTGCTGGCACTGGTTATGGTGCTGAGCCTGGCCGCCTGCGGTAATCAGGCGACCCCCGATGCGAACAACAATGATGCAAGCGACGACAACAGCGATACCCCGGCTGAAGTGACCTACGCCGTGGAAGCCGGCTCCGCCGGTGAGGAAGTGGCCAACGAAAAGGGCTGGAAGATAACCTCTGTGGGCTCCCAGGCTGACGCGCTGATGGAAGTGTCCTCCGGCACCTCCGATGCCGCCATCATCGACCTGCTGATGGCTGGCGCCATGGTGGGCGAGGGCACCAGCTATCCCGACCTGAAGGTCACCGATGAAAAGCTGACCTCTGAGTTGTACGGCGCCGGCTGCCGCAAGGGCAGCGATCTGGCCTCCTACATCAACAGCGTGATGTCCGCGGCTTATGCCGATGGCAGCATGCTGGAGCTGGCCAAGACCTATGGCGTACAGGAGGCTCTGCTGGAGCAGCCCGCTGCTGAGTTCACTGCTTCCGAGTCCGACAGCGATGTGGCCTACATCCAGGGCAAGGGCAAGCTGGTGGTGGGTATCACCGAGTTTGCACCTATGGATTACAAGGATGACAACGGCGAGTGGATCGGCTTTGATGCCGACATGGCCAAGCTGGTAGCCGAGAAACTGGGTGTTGAGGTTGAGTTTGTGGTCATCGACTGGGACATGAAGGTCAACGAGCTGGACAGCAAGAACATCGACGTGGTGTGGAACGGCATGACCTTGACCGAGGGTGTGACCGCCGCCATGGAGTGCACCAACGCTTACTGCGAGAACGCGCAGGTTGTCATCACCAAGTGAGTTGCCAGACGGCAAAAAGTGTGCTATAATACAGTTTCCCATGGCAGAGGGCGTGACGCGTCCTCTGCCTTTGGGCGGCTTTTGATACGGCTGATCCTGTTACTTTTTCGATAGATACGATAGACCCCCACTATACATTAAAGGAGTTTTACCATGTTCTGGACCGTCACCCTCTCCCTGCTGAGCGGTATGGGGCAGCTTTTGAAGCTGTTTTTCCTGACGCTGCTGTTTTCCTTGCCGCTGGGACTGCTGATCGCCTTTGCTCTGCGCAGCCGGTGCAAGCCGGTGAGCTGGCTGTTCAACGTGATCGTGTGGATCATTCGCGGCACGCCCCTGATGCTGCAATTGATCATCATTTTCTATGGCCCCGGCAAGTGGTTCGACAATAATATCTGGGCGTATTTCTCTGATGGCCGCATGGCGGCCTGTGTGGTGGCGTTTGTCATCAACTATGCCTGCTATTTCGCCGTCATCTACAAGGGCGGCATCGAGGGCGTCCCCGTGGGGCAGCAGGAGGCCGGTCAGGTGCTGGGCATGACCAAGAGCCAGATCTTCTTCAAGGTGACGCTGCTGCAAATGGTGAAGCGCATCGTGCCTCCTATGTCCAACGAGATCATTACGCTGGTAAAGGATACGTCCCTTGCCCGTATCATTGCGGTGACAGAGCTGATCAAGGCCGGCGAGTCCTATATGAAGTCCGCCGGTATCATCTGGCCCCTGTTCTATACGGCGGTGTTCTATCTGGCCTTTGTGGGCATCCTGACGCTGCTGTTCAACTACATCGAGCGCAAGCTCAGCTACTTCAGATAAGGAGGTTTCACCATGGCGATTCTGGACGTACAACACATTGAAAAGCACTTTGGCGACACCTCTGTGCTGAAGGATATCAGTTTTTCGCTGGAGGAGGGACAGGCCCTCTCCATCATCGGCTCATCCGGCAGCGGCAAAACCACGCTGCTGCGGTGCCTGAATTTCCTGGAGACGCCGGATCAGGGCGTGATCTCCGTTCGGGGCAAGACGCTGTTTGACGCTGCCGACCCTGACACCCGCCGTGAGGCGGACATTCGTAAAAAGCGCCTGCATTTTGGTCTGGTGTTCCAGAGCTTCAACCTGTTCCCTCAGTACACGGCACTGGAAAACGTGACACTGGCCCGTAAGCTGATGGCGAAAACGGAAAAGACCGGCGAGAGCGAAGATGCCATTCTGGCTGACGGCAGGGCGCTGCTGGAGAAGATGGGCCTTGCCGACCGCATGGAGAACTATCCCCACCAGCTGTCCGGTGGACAGCAGCAGCGCGTGGCCATTGCCCGCGCGCTGGCCATGAAGCCGGATATCCTGTGCTTTGACGAGCCTACCTCCGCACTCGACCCGGAGCTGACCGGCGAGGTGCTGAAGGTCATTCGCGGCCTTGCCCAGCAGCATACCACCATGATCATCGTGACCCATGAGATGGCCTTTGCCCGTGATGTGGCCGATCAGGTGATCTTCATGGATGGCGGCGTCATCGTGGAGCAGGGACCTGCACGGGAGGTCATTGACAATCCCAAGCAGGAGCGTACCCGCCACTTCCTGGCCCGCTACGCCGAACAATAATAATGGAAACAACAAGAGGTATGGTCTTCGGCCATACCTCTTGTTGCTTTTGTGGAGAATTTACGGTACTGTTTTTGATTTTTGCGAAAGAAGCCGCGAATCTTCAGCAGCACGAACGTCGTCAGGGCAATGTAATACACCGGCAGCGCCACCGCCCACCCGCTTTGCGGGAGCAGCTGCTTCACGGCCGCCACATTGATGCAGCCGAAGAACACCAGCGCAACAGCATTCATGCCAAGCACGGAAGTCACCTCAATTCGCGAACCAGCCCCATACATGCCAGAACTGGAGACTTCCGGCGGACAGGGCACACACCACATAGGACAGAACGAAATAGGCGGCGAACAGCGCCAGTGAGATCAGCGCTGTGACGCGCAGGCGGCGCTTTGCTTTGGCGGAAAACTGCGGGCTGATGGGCAGCGGCGGCAGCGCGGCCAAACCGGACGCGTTGGCCATCGCGTTGTGCTGGAAGCGCCCGAAGGAGCGGATCAGCTGCCGCAGGAACGCACCGTAGTAGACGCAGCCTACCGCGAACAGCGCCGTAAGCCCCAGCAGACTCAACCCCAGAATCACGCCGCACCAGTAGGGCATGGCGGGCAGCAGTCCGTGGATATTCAGCCCGCCCAGCAGGCAGACCGCAGCCACCCCGAAGGACAGCGCTGCGGCGGCCAGCACGATGCCGAAGCCCGCCAGCAGCAGGAAGAACAGCCCTGCAAATACATCGGCAAACCCAAGGCAGATCACGGTCAGCGGCTTGCTGCCGCTTTCCTTTTGCGGTGCGTGCTCCGTCTCGTCAAACTGTGCCGCCAGTATGGCCGGGTCGCCCAGCCGCGCGGCGATCTCCTCCTCAAAGAAGCCGTCCGCCAGCTTCAAATCAAAGTGCTGCTCATACTCCTCCAGAATGTCCGCGCGTCGGCGACATTTCGTTTTTCCAGTTCTTCGTTCAGCTTATTCAGAAACTCAGCTTTCTTCATGATCGTCATCCTCCTTCAAAAGCTCACGGACGGTCTCGGCGAACCGCAGATACTCCGCCCGATCCATGTTATATATTTCCGCTTCCTGCTCCTCGGTCAGAGAGGCGACCGCACCTTGCAGAATTTGCTCCTTCTGTTCATCCGTCAGTTTGGCCACGGCGGCGTTGAGGATCTGTGCCTTTTGCTCCTCGGTCATATTGAAAACTGTCTGCGCAACAAGCGTCTGCCCGTCGGCGGTTTGCAGATAAGCGTCCGCCTGCGCTTCACTGTATCCGCTCTGGATCAGCTGCTCACGGACGGCCTGTGCCGCCACCTGTGCATAGAGGGCGTCGGCCTGCGTGGTGACATAGGCCAGATAAATGCTGCCGGCCTGAGATTTCACATAGCCCAGATACAGCTGGTCGGCCTGCTGGTTCACCTGCTGCGTCACCTGCTGTAAAGCGGTGTCATAGGCTTCCTGATAGACCTCGTCGGCATCCAGCTTCTCCAGCAGCCCTATCAGTACGGCTGAGTAGGTGGAGGGGGTGAGGGTGACGGCGTCCATGCCGTTGGCCTCCAACTGGGCGTTCAGCGCGGCGGCAGCGGCAGTGCACAGTCCCTCGTATGCCGTGTAGGCCCCGTCGGTCAGCTGCTGGTTCTGGGCGGTGATGTCGTTCAGTCGGGTGTACAGATCACCGGCACCCGCTGTCAAATCGCCCACGCCGGAATGCAGGTCGCCCACCTTGCTGTTCAGGGTCTTGGTGGCGTCGTACAGCTCCTCGGTGCCGTCATGCAGCTCCCAGGCGCCGTCGTCCAGATTACCGATGGCGGAGACCAGCTCGTCTACCTTGTCCATCAGATCCGTGTCGTCCACGTCGACATCCAGATTCAGCCGCACGCCGTTGATGGCGGCCGCGTCCATCTCGAAGTCCGTCACATCGGCGGTGATAACTGTGTCGATCCCCTTACCGGGCAGAATGGTGTAGGTCAGCTGCTTGTCGCTGCCCACATTGGCAACGGTAGCGCCGTTGCTGACAATGTTCTGGCAGCGCTCGGTGTCCAGCGTGAACGAGGCCTGCAGAGCGTAGTCGTCATAGAAGCTGCCGCCGCAGCTCTCGTTTTTCGTAACGGAGAACCGGATCTCCAGCGCACCGCTCTTTTCCGCCACGTCCTGCGGGGCGTATTCCTTTCCGTCCAGATAGTACCGGATGGAGATATTCCACGGCAGCGCGGCGTTCTTCATCGTCCCCTGATAGTAGACCTTATCGGCAGTGGAGGAAAAGGCGATCTGATCCCCATTCTGGGTGATCGTGTCGTTGGTGTTTAGGGGTTTGACGGCGGAGTAATCGCCGTAGTCCACGATATCGCCGCCGGCGAAGATGTTGACCGCCTCGGCGTCCGTCACCTTGCCGGAGGCGTCTGCCATGGCGTAGATGACTTCCTCCTTTGCGGAAGGCGCGGTTTCAGCGAAGGCCGGTACGACTGAAGAACCCAGCAGCAGCGCGGCCAGCGCCGCCGCAGTGAATTTCTGCATGTGTTTCATTGAGAAAGAACCTCCTTGGATGATTTGTTCCGGATGATAAACCTGTCAAACAGATACAGCAGCCCCGGCAGCACGAACAGCACGATAGCCAGAGAACAAAGCGTTCCTCTCCCTAAAAAGTAGCCTAGCTGCGAGAGCAGACCGTGGGTGGAGAGCGTGCCCATCAGGAAACCCACCACCGCCATCACGCTGGCCGAGGTCAGCACGGAGACGGACACAGCGGAAACGGTCTGCACAACGGCTTCCTTTTTTTCGTAGGTCTGGCGCATCTCCTTATACCGGTCGGTGAACAGAATGGCGTAGTCCACCGTCGCGCCAAGCTGGATGGAGCTGATGATCAGATAGGCGATGTAGAAGATCGTCTGGTCGCTGAAATAGGGGATGGACAGGTTGATCCAGATGGCTGTTTCGATGGACAGCACCAGAATTATGGGCGCGATCAGCGATTTCATGGTGAACAGCAGCACCACAAACACCGCGCCGATGGCCACCAGATTTACCTTCACCATGTCGGCGGTGACGGTGTCCATCAAATCGTAGGTGGACACGCCTTCACCGGCCAGATACCACGTGCCGGGATAGTATTCCTCCGCCGTGTTCCGGATGGACTCCACCAGAGAGAAGGTGTCGTCGCCCTCATACGCGGTGTCTACCGTCAGCACCATGCGGGTATAGCTACGCGCTGCTGAAGTGGATGCTGGAGGAGGAAGCCGTCGAGGTGGTCAAGCAGTTTGATCTTCTTGCGGACTACCGGGAGGCGGTGCTGTTCGTGCTGAACTACGTGCAGGCCAACAAGCATCTGCTGTGCTGCGCCTACGACAGTATGGGCCGGGAGGAGATGAAGCGCTTTTTCTACGCGGATTTCATCGGCATCACCCAAAGCGTCATCTGCGATACCGAGCGGCAGATGGGGATCCACGCAGAGGAGCAGTTCAAGGAATTTCTCTCTCATTTTTATACCGAAGCCATCGCCGGTTTGCTGATCGGGGAATTTACCAACAAGGAGGCACATGATCCCGAGCAGGTGGTGGAGTACCTCTCCCGCGTTCTGAAAAACTCTCTGCCCAGCCTTCTGGCAAGCGCCATAGTGCCGTAATGCTTCTTATTTTGCAAAAAAACCGTCTCAAGCGCACCGCTTGAGACGGTTTTTTATCGGTGGTCGCTCCGGTGCTATCTCTCGAACACGGTCTCACCATTGAACGTCAGCTTGCGGATGGTCTCCGGCTCGATGGGCTCGTCGAACCGTGTCAAGAACATGCAGCTGTCATCGGTCTGCGCTGCGATAAAGCCCCACCAGCTGGGAATAAGATCGCCGTTTGCGTCAAATATTTCCAATGTCCAGTTATCGGCGGTGGAATCCACATAGCTGTCAAAATAGACTGCCATGGACAGCTTGGAGCACGCGACCTTTTTTACCTGAAGCGTCTCACCTGCGTAGGCCAGGGGAACATTCTCCGCCAGCACCTCGCTCTCGATGGTGGTGGGGGTTTCGTCCAGCGTGACCTGCCAGTGTCCCGACAGCACGGTGGTAAAGCTCTCGCTATCAAGCGGCTTCTCCTGCCAGTCGGAGAAGCCTATCACAAGGCCATTGGCACTGTTGCTTGGCTGCCAGTCGGCCAATACGACGCCCTCCAGTTCGTTCTCCGGCACGCCGTCCCTCCGCTCCAGAAAGTACGACACGTAGGCGCCGGACATCATCTGGCCGGGAAAATACAGGTCGAGCTCGGCGAATTGACCCTTGGGATCAAGAACCGCGCCATCATTGGCCTTCACGGAGTAGAGAATATACAAGGTTCGCTCGTCGGAAATCACTTTCTCCAGCTTGATTTGCAGCTCCTCTGTAGCCGCGGCCTGCTGGGAGACTACCGGTTCCTCGTCCCCGTCGCCGATGACAGTCTGGCCGGGGGAGAAAATGTCACGCCACGACAGTGGGATCCTGCTGATGGCAAAGGCTGTCACGGACAGGCCCAGTATGACCAGTGCCGCCACCAGCGCGGCAGATAATTTTCGGGGGTGGACGGCTTTTTTTCGGCTCGTTTTCGCGCCGTCAAAGGCAAGGGCTTCTTCCAGATACGCCGTATCCATGTCTCCGATGGCGGAAATCAGCTTATCGATTTTGTGATCCATCATAGCGCTGCCTCCTTCAGATGTTGATGTAGTTTTCCCCGGATTCTGCTGAGCCGGACAGATGCGTTGTTCTCGGTGATGGCAAATGTGTCCGCGATCTCGGATAACGATTCCGAGAACCAGTAGCGCTTTACAAACATGACTCTGTCGTCCCTCGGTAAAGCGGAAAGAAATGCGTTGATCTGCGCGGTCAATTCGCTTACGGCGAGTTGCTCATCCAAAGAACTGCCGGAGATGCAGTCCTCCAATTCGGATAGGGACACCTCAAATTGGCTGCCCCGCTTTAATGCGGTGTTGGCTCGGAGCTTCTTCAGAGAGTGGTTGCGAACGATGCGGCAGATATAGGCTCTCAGCGGGTCGGGGGTTTGGGGAGGAATGCTGTTCCATGCGCCGAGATAGGCGTCATTCACGCATTCCTCCGCGTCCTGATGATCGTTCAGAATGTTGTCGGCAAGCTGGAGACATAGCGCTCCGTATTTCTGGGACAGTTCGGTGATGGCCTGCTCTGAGCGCTCAAAAAACAGACGGATAATTTGCTTGTCATCCATATGGCGGTGTGCCCTCCTTTCTTCCTTTGTCTATATAACTACCTTTTTCTGCGTGAAAATTACATTATTTTCAAAATTTTTATGGTTTTATCAAAAGGAGAGAGACGGGTAAAGGTCTGCGGCGGCATGGGATACATAATAGAAAGGAGCAACACATTACGCGTCACTCCTTTTGCCATTTATTATCTCACACTTTTCCGATTCAGCAGCTTCGTGACCCGCTGCCGGTTATAGCGCTGCATGATGACGAAAACCATGTCGCACGCGGCGGACAAAACGGACGTCACGATAAACACCGGATACTCGCCGAACCAGATACCTGCCAAAATCGGCAGAAAGCTCAGCACGGCGATCGTCTCGTGGACAAGCTCCGCCTGACACATAGCCTGTACGATCTCCTCCCATGTATGCAGCCGCGGATCGAACAGCGCGGGATCGTAGGTGGGCATTCTGCGCTTCCATTGCTTTACCTTCAGCTTTTCGTATACCGCCATTTCCCGCTTGCTTACCTGATACCATCGTTTCCGGTAATCCGCTTTGTTCCGCATCGTAGCGTGAAACGCCAGTCCCACCATCAGCCGCATAACAAAATGGTAGGCGATGGTTCCGCTGGTAATGGCAAGGGGAAGTAATATTCCGCTGGATGTCACTTTATATGAAATGGCCAGAATGACCGTCGCCGCCAGAGAGAAAGCGGCGATTCCCTTTACGATCTTTGCCATGTCCGTCTCCTAACACTCATAGTTTGGGCTTCAACAACGTGCGGCTTATTATAAAGTGGACGGTTCTTTTTGTCAAGAATGAGCGGACTTTCGAGCGGGAAAGGACAATTTTGGCACGCTAAAAAATGAAAA
>UMHE01026449.1_pt1 | contig 10715 bp, 5 predicted proteins | sample 1965451 | NCBI WGS metagenome assembly UMHE01 (sample SAMEA4836090, study PRJEB28245) | human gut metagenome | biome: gut microbiome; material: fecal sample | place: Denmark | collected 2008 | reverse complement strand
TCGGCGAATGGCTGGGATGGCGGGAGATGTTTATCATAGCTGCCTTCGTGATGGTGGTTTGCATGGGAATTATGCTGCTGATGATGCCTGAGATGAAGCGCAACTATGTAGGAACCTATAGGGGGCTGATGACCACGATAGCAGAAATTTTCGTTTTCCATCCTTCTATCCGCATCTATTCCACCCGTGCAGCCTTCGGGTTCGGCAGTATGATGGCAATATGGTCTTGTCTGGCCTTCCATCTGGCGCAGCCACCTTTCAGCGCAGGAAGTGATATGGTAGGAATGCTCGGACTTTGCGGAATCATGGGAGCCGTTGCTGCCAGTGGTGTGGGAAAACTGGTTCCTAGGTTTGGCATTCGAAAATTCAATCTGTTCGGAGCAGGAATGCAGATCATCGCCTGGGCAATAGCCTTGCTTTTCGGCGACACTTACGCCGGACTCATCGCAGCCATCATCCTGGTTGACATCGGTCTGCAATGTCAGCAGCTCAGCAATCAGAGTGGTTGTCTGCAGGAGATTCCGCAGGCTTCCAACCGCGCCAACACCATCTTCATGACCAGCTATTTCATCGGTGGTTCGCTAGGCACTTTCTGTGCCGGTTACGTCTGGACGCAAGCCGACTGGCTTGGCGTCTGCATCGTAGGAATCGCCTTCGCCATGATTTCCCTGCTTATCACGCTAAACTGCAAGAAATAAACATATAAAAGAAAAGAGATTATATTCCCGACTTACAGGAACATAATCTCTTTTCTTATTTTGATAGAGACTGAAGCTGGCATTTCTGCCGAGGCTTCAACTACATCTTTTCATCTCCGTACATTTCCGTCCACCAGGAAGCATCATCCTGCAACCACTTGGCAAACCAGGCAAAGATGGTGTTCTGCCATTTCAGTCGCTTCTCGTAGTCGATGATGTGATGATCCTGACCATCTACCAATACCATCGCCGTAGGACGGCCAAGGAGTTTCAGCGCTGTATAGAGCTGGATACTCTCGCCCACAGGCACATTATTATCTGCCGTGCCGTGGACAAACAGCAGCGGAGTATGAATCTTGTCGGCATTATAGAGTGGACTCTGATCTACAAAGAGATGCTTGTTGGTCCAAGGATATTCGTTCGCCATAGAAACTTCGCTGTAGCTGTAGCCCCAATAGCCCTCACCCCAATAGCTGGTGTGGTCGCTGATGCCTGCATGCGAGATGGCAGCAGCAAAGAGGTCGGTCTTGGTCTGAAGATACTGAGTCATGAATCCGCCGTAGCTGGCGCCGATGCAGCCTATCTTCTTGCGGTTTACGAAAGCATGCTCATCGCAGAAAGCCTGGGTGCTGGAGATGATGTCTTCAGCCACTCCCTCGCCTGCCGTATCTACATGGCGGGCTGAGAATTTCTGACCGAATCCGGTGGCTCCACTAGGATTCACAACCAGCACTACATAGCCCATCGCCGCATAAACATGATGAGGATAACGGCTCTGGAACATGCGGCTCGTAGGACTGCATCCGCCATAATAATTCACTATCATCGGATACTTCTTGGCAGCATCAAAATGAGGTGGCAGATAGTAACGGCAGCAAAGGGTGTCGCCTCTTGAATTGACATAATTCCAAGCCTTGCATTCGCCCAGTTCAACATCCTTCAGTTCGCGCGCACTCAAATCGTCAACCAATTGCGATTTCAGCGCCTTCGTATTCATCTTATAGAGTCGGTCGGCATTGGATGCACTCTGACCGGAGAAAGCCATTTCTGCTGCAGAAGATGCAAGCGAGAAACTCTTGATGTACTCTTCAGGAGTCTTGAGAAGCGTAAACTTACCCGATTTCGGATTGAACTGGAAGAGATGCACGCAGTCTTTATCTTCAGCTGTAAAATAGATGTTTCCATCGACCTTGCTCCATTCCACACTCTGCACGTTCGGATTGAAATCCCTGGTCAGCGGACGAACCTTCTTATCCGACAAGGTCATCAGATAGAGCTGGGTGTCGATCATGCTAGGTATCTGTCCTTCTTCCACATTCTTTCCAATGCCATTGAATGCCTCTGGCGAAGCACTCACGAGAATGCTCTTGCCATCTGGCGAGAACTGGGCGCTGTTCAGAAATTCGCCCTTTTCTATCAGGGTTTCTACCTTTGGCGAGGCTCCAGCAGATGCATTCATGCTGCCTAAATCCAACCGGTAGAATGATGTTAGGGTTGTTGGACGCTTGGTGAGTCGCTCCTCTCCCTTGCCTATCAGCAGATAACGCGAATCGGCAGAAATATCCATCAGGTAGATGTTGTGGTAACCGAAGGTAAGCGGCTGGAGAATGCCCGAAGCAAGGTCGTATTGGGCTAGATTGCTGCGCTCGCGCCAACCAGGCTGTCTGTCTTCCGGTTCTTTTACATCATAAACTTGCGGATCCTTTTTTCTGCCTTCAGTAGTGAGCGTATAGATGAGCTTTTTCTCATCGGGTGTAAACTGGAACCAGCCTTCAGGAAGATTGCTTGCCAACACTTCGCGATCCATCGTCAGCGGATTGATGGTGATGAGCTGCAATGTGCCATCCTGCTTTTCTTCTCCGGCAATACTGCTGTCGCTCGCCTTCTGCGTGAAATACAGTTTATTGCTTGAAGGCATCCATTTCACGCTCTCCTCAAATGTAGCCATCAGTCTGTTAGTCTGAGAGTTGCGCAACTCACTAATGCTATGGTTATTACCTTTTCTATCTACCCAGGTTTTCCGAACTACGATAAACTTTCCGTTTGGCGAGATAGAAACACTCGGATAGTTAGGCGCACAAATCACATCATAAATGTTATAGGCACGCTTTACCGTCGCATCGCCTACAGAAAGCGGAGCACCGTTGGCTGCGGTTACGGTCAACTTGATAGATTTCTTATCAGCAGATGCATTCTTCCGGGTAAGATATTTGATGACAACTGTATGCTGCGAAGGAGTCAGGATGGTTTCAGCCTTATCGCCGTTTACCTCTACCTGTTCGCCGTCTACGAACAGGCGGTATTGCTCCAATCCTTCTACCGCGATGGTTGCTTTAGTGCGCTGGGTGTTAGATACGCAGAAAGAAGCCAGATGGAGCGCATTCTGCTGCTTGTCGGCAAGGAGTTGGGCTGCACTCACCTCCTTGCCCTTATTTAATAAGGTGAAAGACAGTGGCGAATCGAGCAGCTGCTTAAGGTCGAACGCTTCGCCCTTGATGTTCACACTGTCAGCCATCCAAGGCTGTGCTACGGCATAGGGGCCTGCATATTTCAGCGTTTTCACCTCTATAGTTTCGGCACTGGCAGAGATTGAAGCCATCAGGGCAGCTGCCAGCAGTCCGCTTTTTGTTGTTTTCAGAATCAGTTTATTCATAAATGTCCTTATTTTTGTTTTTGGTGCGAAATTACAAATAAAATTCGAGATAAACGAATGTTTCTGTTACAATTTGCTTTTTTTGCTGCATTTTTGCCATACAAATGTTATCTCTACGTTAACCGGATGAGCCAGTAGGTTATTGTTGGGTTAAACCCCTCTCCCATTCATTGCTGTTTCAAGAAAACACCTTATCTTTGCATCGCCAATCTACAGAAGAAAGGCGCATGAACTTAAAAAGAATAAGAAAAAAGATAGCATTAACATAAGAAAAGAAAAGGAAAAGAATATGAAACAGAAATCATTGATATTGATGAGCACCCTGCTCGCCTGCTCACTCGAAAGTTTCGCACAGAGTGATGTCGAGAAAAACGACTCGATATGGAAGGACTTCGACCTGGCAAGCGTTACCGTGGTTGCCTCGAAACCGCTGGTAAAGATGGAGACCGACAAGATGACCTACAACGTGCAGCAGGATGCTGACGCTAAGGCTTCTACCGTTCTCGACATGCTGCGCAAGGTGCCGATGGTTACGGTGGATGGACAGGACAATATCACCGTGAACGGTTCATCCAGTTTCAAAGTGTATGTGGATGGAAAGCCGAATCCGATGTTCTCAGCCAACCCTTCACAGATTTTCAAGGCAATGCCGGCAACTATGGTAAAAAATATAGAAGTAATCACCAACCCAGGAGCCAAATATGATGCTGAAGGTACGGGCGGCGTGCTCAACATCGTTCTCAACAAGCAAGCTGTGAATGGAGCCGGAGGCAACGACTTCAGCAATGGCTATAATGGCAATATCAGTGCAGCTGCCGGCAACCAGGCACAGCGCATCTCCGCCTTCATCAACGGTCAGCAGGGCAAGCTCACCTATAGTGCCAACGGAATGTACAATCATCAGCGCATGAATGGAACCACCATCTCCTTCGACCGATTCCAGAAAGATGGCAGCACGATGAACTATTACCAGAAGTCGGATATGAAGCAGCCTTTCTCAATGGGCAACATCAGTCTGAACTACGAACTTGATTCACTGAGCAACATCAGTGCTACGGCAGGACTGACCACCTTCAACCAGAAGATTAAAGGCCATCCACTCACAAAGATGACAGGCGAAATCTACGGCAAAGGATTCGAATACGGCAATGAGATGAAGCAGAATCTGGGCAATACCTCCTTCAACGGAAGCATCGATTATCAGCGATTTTTCAACAAGGAGCGCACGAACTACCTCATTCTCAGCTATCTCTTCAGCACCAACCCATCTCACACAGACAACTATACGTTCTACGACGACATCAGCCATGTAACGGCTCTCCAGCTCAACGACCTACTCTCGAAGAGCAAGATGCGCGGCACAGAACATACTTTCCAGGCAGATTTTACCCATTCGCTCAGCGCCACCCAGCACCTGAATTTCGGAGCCAAATACATAGCCCGCATCAACAGAAGCGATTCACGCTACTACGATGTGGCGGCAGATAAAACAGAGACGCTGAACCCTGCCAACAGTATGGAGTATAAGAACACCCAGAACATTCTTGCCGCCTATGCTGAATGGAAGGGAAACTTCGGAAAGATAGGAACCATGCTGGGAACCCGATACGAACAGACCTGGGAGAAAGTGAAGTTTGAACAGGGTAAGGGTGATGATTTTGATAAAGATTACGGCAATCTCGTACCGAGCGCCAGCATCTCTTACGCCATCGCTCCAGGCATGAATCTCGGTGTGAACTACAGCATGCGCATCACCCGTCCAGGAATTACCTACCTTAACCCTTATGTTGACCGCAGTAATCCTACCGCCATTAGCTATGGTAATACAGACCTCGACGTGGTGAAGTCGCATCAGGTGAACATGGTATTTAATTATTACAATCCACGATTCATTCTGAGTACAACTCTGGGCTACGGATTCTGTAACAACAAGATAGAGCAGTATTCGTTCATCGATGCAGACAACCTGCTCAACACCACCTACGGCAATGTTTCGAAGACTCGCAACGCCAGTCTGAATGTCTTTGCCAACTGGCTGGTGTTCAAGAAGACGAGATTGATGCTGAACGAGAGTTTAAGCTACAATGATTTGCGAAGCGAAGTATTGGGATGGAAGAATCATGGCTGGAACAGCAGTACGATGATCAATCTGCAACAGACACTGCCTTGGGAGCTGCAATGGACAGTAGGAAGTATCATTCAGAGCAAACAGCACAACCTGCAAGGCTATCAGAGCGGAATGTCATTCTTCTACTCCACCCTCTCCAAATCTATCGTCAAGGATAAGCTGGACTTGAGTCTGATGTTCCTCACACCAACAGATGACAAGCTCAACATCAAGCAGAAAACCGTGGGTTCAGACTATGTACAGAATATGACGGTAAAGGTGCCTCTGCGCCAGATCAGCCTCACACTCACCTGGAAATTCGGCAACACCAAGAAGCAATTCCAAAAGGCGAAATCCAACATCAAGAACGATTTCCAGGAAGAAAAGCAGGGCATTCAGACAGGTGGAATGAACAGCCAGCAGGAAGACAAATAACAGGACATAATCAATAGGAATCCACAGGCTTCCTTCCTCGTATGGCTCAACTGCCGAGACCTGCATCTTTCACACGATGCGCTTCTCGACCTATTCATCGACAAGGCTCATCTGGCATTGAATGATGGGGAGATGTTCGGTCCTGGCGGTGAAGGCTTCATGCGATTGAATGTGGCTGCACCAAAAAGTGTTATCAAACAGGCTTTACAGCAGTTGGAAAAGGCTGTGAGCCAACTCTAGATATTTTTTAAAAAAATAGCCGTAACTACTGCAAATATAGTTACGGCTATTATTATAATATAGTGGAAGAAGACCTTTATTCCCCCTCCATCAAATCATGAACCAGTTTGATTTCGTAATAATCAATACCAGCTCCCAGAGCTTCCTTTATTTCGCTAAAATGCTCCAATTCAGGATGAGCCTTCATGAAATCACGGATTTTCTTTTCATGGGCACTTGAAATCAGCGCCCGCAGTCCAATCTTTCCTTCTTTCACATACGAAGCAAGATGACCTGCAATCGTATCCTTGACAAAACCCCGTTCTGCAGCTATCTGCTCCAGCGTCATTCCCTGCTTGTAAAGGTTATAACTGATTTCCCTTGTAGGGGTTTTCGGCACCTTCGGTTCATTCGGTTTCTTCTGTCTCCTTGACTTTCTGCCCGAACCGCTATCTGATGAGGCATCTGCATCCAACAGCAAGAACTGCGCCTTCTTTTTCAGATAATCTGTTACCGTGAATTCGGCACTACATTCATACTTCAAAAGCCGTTCTTTTAATTTTACATCCTCTGAGAAAACAGAGAAGCGGTCTTCAAACTGTTTCCTAGCCACCTTGTTGTCTGTATCAAGATTCGACTTTCTGATTAAATCAATCAGAATGCCGATTTTATCAAGAAAATACATAGCTCCCTTATGAATACGGTCTTGCAGTTCAGCCTGTCTTACATCAGGATTTCGGGCAAGCATACCCGTATACTGCACACGGAATTTATCCGATACGGCTATCAGACTCTTCAGCACCACCTGCAGCTTCTGATACTCGCTTACCACGCGCGGATATTTACCATTAAAAAACTCAACCAGGCAGCGCATCAGATGCTCATAGCTGGCTCTGATGGAATAAAAATCGAAGAGTTCGCTGATGCAATAAATGATATATTGCAGCTCCAGACTGCTGATTTGCTCCTGACTAGGCGCAGCAAGCTGGCTGGTGAATGCATCCACCGTCTGACTGCTGATAATGGCTCCGCGAGAAAGCGGTTGACTGAGCACCATGCCCTCCAAAGTCTTGCAGCGGCTCAGTGCCACATAGGTCTGACCATGGGTAAAAGAATGAGAAGCATCGATGATGGCATGTTCGAAAGTAAGTCCCTGACTCTTGTGGATAGTTATCGCCCACGCCAGACGCAGAGGATACTGCATGAATTTTCCTTCCACCGTCTCCTCTATCTCCTTGGTTTTCTCGTTCAGCGTATATTTCGCATTGGTCCACTCCATTTTCTCCAGGTCAAACTCCTCGCCCGAATCCTTACTGCGAACGGTAATCTTGCTGCCGTCTTCATCGGTCCTAACCCCTATCACCTCGCCTATCATACCATTATAAAAACGGTGCTGCGGGTCGTTCTTGATGAACATCACCTGTGCTCCCGGCTTCAATGTGAGCTTGAAATCGGCCGGATAAGATGTTTCAGGGAAATCGCCCTCTATATCTGCCGTAAAAGAAAATGACTGCGCAGGCAAGGCAGCAAGCTGCTGTTCGTTGATATACTGGGCAGGCGCATTATGGGTGGTAAGCCGGATATAATTACCCTCCTTTGGTGGTACAAAATTTGGAATATAGCGCTGGTTCAGAGCCTGCAGCGTAGCTTCAGAAGCCTTGTTCTCCCTAATCTGGTTGAGCAGCGAGATAAACTGTTCATCCTGCTGCCTGTACACCTTTTTAAGTTCGATGGTGAGATAACCCACCTGCTTCAGAGCGTTGCTGCTGAAGAAGAAAGGAGTATCATAATGCTGCCCTAAAAGATGCTCTTCCTGTGGCGTAACAACAGGTGCCAGCTGCTGCAAATCGCCTATCATCAGGAGCTGCACACCACCGAAAGGCAAATCGTGGCGCTTGCGATACTGGCGAAGCACAGAATCTACAGCATCGAGCAGATCGCTGCGCACCATACTGATTTCGTCGATAACGAGCAGGTCGATACTGCGGATGATATTGCGCTTGAGCTTGCTGAACTGATAGCGTTTCTGTTCGCCGCTGCCAAAGGTCGTGCCCGGCACGTATGGCGAGAAGGGAAGCTGGAAGAACGAATGGATGGTCATTCCTCCGGCGTTGATGGCTGCAATGCCCGTAGGAGCAAGCACAATCATTCGTTTGGGTGACAGTTCTTTCAATCGCTTGAGGAAGGTCGTCTTACCTGTGCCCGCCTTTCCAGTAAGGAAGAGATTGGCATTTGTTTTTTCTATGATATTCCATGCCAGGATGGATTCTTCGTTCATTTCCATACAGCTTCGTTTTATACCAGTTTTTATACCAGAACTAGATTTCTTCTTATATTCAGATCTAGATTTCTTCCGTGATTTCGCTCATCTCCTTGCGCTTTTTCTCTGTGCGTGGACAGTCTTCAGCAATATGACCTACAGGAATGATTACCACCGCCTCATAGCCCTCGCGAGCAAAGAACTGCTGCATCTTTGCCGTATCGTAATTGCAGACCCAGCAGGTGCCCAGTCCGCACTCTGTTGCAGCCAGACAGAGATGCTCTGCCGCTATCGCCACATCAATATCGCCATGCGGTTTCTCATCATATCTGCGCACCCAGTTCTCATTCACGTTTTTCATACCTATAATATATATAGGAGCCGTCTTGAACCATTCACGGTCATAGCACTCCTGCAGTTTCTTCTTCGCATCTTCCGAGCGCACGATGAGCCAGTGCCAAGGCTGCCTGTTCACTGCCGATGGTGCCAAGCGCACACACTCCATAATATAGTCCAAATCCTCCTGGCTAACTGCCTCTGGAGTAAACTTGCGAGCCGAGAAACGCTCCTGGCTCAATGCCAACATGTTATTCTTATGATTCATATCGTTCAGTTTTATGATGTTTCAATACTAGCTTATGACCACAAAGGTAAGAATAAATCATGAAACGACAAAAAACTTGAATGAAAAACTATCGTTTTCGGATTATTTTTTGTATTTTTGCACATCAAACCAGGATTTCTGGTGATAACAAGAGATGTTAATTATAAGATATGATAGGACTGGCAGACTGCAACAACTTCTACTGTTCGTGCGAGCGAGTGTTTCGCCCCGACCTGATAGGAAAGCCCGTGGTTGTATTGAGTAACAACGACGGGTGCGTCATTGCGCGCTCTGAAGAAGCCAAGGCATTGGGGTATAAGATGGGGGACCCGTTCTATCAGGTGAAGGAAAAACTGGAGGCTGAGGGAGTGGCTATCTTCTCCAGCAACTATACACTCTACGGTTCGCTCTCCAACAGAGTGATGTCTATGCTGTCGCACTACTCGCCCCACATCGACCAATACTCTATCGATGAAAGTTTCTTCGATGTGGATCAGTCTATGGCAGAGCGCTTCTTCCAGGATAATCTGAAAGAAAACGATACATTTTTAAATAATGAATCCCTGCTCCACCAATATGGTGCTAGGATTTCTGCCGATGTGCTCCGAGCCGTAGGAATCCCTATCTCCATCGGCATTGCAGAAACAAAGACTCTGGCAAAAATCGGTTCTAAATTCGCCAAGAAATACAAGGGTTACCAAGGCTGCTGTCTCATCGATACTGATGAGCGAAGACACAAGGCTTTATCTCTGTTCCCGATAGAAGATGTATGGGGAATCGGACGACAGTTTTCTAGGAAACTCGATTATATGGGCATCCGAACTGCTGCCCAATTTGCCGACAAGAAAGAAAGTTGGGTGCGCAGCCATTTTAACATCACCACGGTGAGAACGTGGAAGGAACTGAATGGCGAAAGCTGCATCAGCATCGAGGAATTGCCGCAGAAGAAGAGCATCTGCACCAGCAGGAGCTTTGCCGCTGAAGGCATCAGCGATAAGGATGTGGTAGAAGAAGCCGTGGCTAATTTCGCCGTGCGCTGCGTCGAAAAACTTCGACACCAAGGCAGCGTGTGCCAGGGAATCACGGTGTTTGCCTGGACTTCCAGGTTCAATGAGAACGTACCGGAATACACCATCCACGATTCCCTTACCCTGCCCATCGCCACTAATGCGCAGGAAGAAATAGTAGGTGCTGCCCTCACCATTCTCCGGGCTAAATACCCGAAACCGATGGCAGACAGCAGGCCCGATTGCCCCGACATGTCGTTTCACTTCAAGAAAGCTGGCGTTATCCTGTGGCAAATCTCACCCGACCATCCTCGCCAGCAAGACCTCTTCGACCCCATCGACCGAAGCAAGCAAAAAAAGCTGATGGAGGCTATCGACGCCATCAACCGGAAGAATGGTTATGGCACCATACGCCAGGCCATACAAGGCACAGACTGCCGATTCGACCTGAAACGCGAATACATGTCGAAGCAGTTTACCACGAACATCCATGATATTCTGAAAGTAAAAACTCAATGAGAGGCAGAATAAGCCCATTCTAAAGCAGAATAAGCCCATTCTAAAAATGAGCTCCATAAATAAGAAAAAACAAGATGAATAAGAATAACGATAACAAGATAAAACTGACATTTCACCCTGCGGAATTCGGAGCCAAGATGCCTATTCCGCTGGCAGAGCAAAGCGTAAAAGCAGGCTTCCCTTCGCCGGCACAAGACTATATGGAGGGAGAGA
>UMHE01072983.1_pt1 | contig 10754 bp, 10 predicted proteins | sample 1965451 | NCBI WGS metagenome assembly UMHE01 (sample SAMEA4836090, study PRJEB28245) | human gut metagenome | biome: gut microbiome; material: fecal sample | place: Denmark | collected 2008 | reverse complement strand
ACTCTGCTGCTTGAGTGGTTAAGGGAACACGAATATCTCGAATCGCACGAATAAGGTCTGTTGTCTCTGCTGCTTGTGTAGGTTAAGGGAACACGAATCGCACGAATAAAACCTGTGGGCTCTGCAGCTTGAATGGTTAAGGGAACACGAATATCTCGAATGACACGAATAAGAGACCGAGGTCTCTGTAGATGGAGACTTAAACGAACACGAGATTTGTCGTAGACCCACTGACTAACAGGAAGTAATAGGGCGAATCTACACGAAGTTTTAGAAGTGTAAAAAGGTAAAGTGTAAAAAGGTAAAAAGGAGGAAAAACCGAGGAAAAAGTTTTTAAATGAAGGAAAGTTTGGCAGTATCGATTTAATTGCCTATCTTTGCAGAAGATAAAGCTGCGCTCGGCAATTTGAGAGTAAACTCTCATTGCGCTCGCTTGCGCTATCTTTGCAGAAGATTCATACGAGTATAACAGGAGACGGAATTCCGACATTGACGTGATGTCGGAATTCTCGTTTTTTTTACACCACTCGATGAGGATGAAAGGAGATAAGAAAGATTACACATTATTAATATATATAACCTAAGTAAAAAAACATTTTTAATTATGGCTTACATGTCACAAGAAGGCTACGACAAGCTCGTAGCAGAGCTACAGCAGCTCGAATCTGTGGAGCGCCCTAAGGCTTCTGCAGCTATAGCAGAGGCTCGCGACAAGGGTGACCTGAGTGAAAATGCAGAATATGATGCAGCCAGAGAGGCTCAGGCTCATCTCGAAGATAAAATCAACAAGATGAAACTCGCTATTGCGGAGGCTAAGATCGTTGACTTATCACGTCTGAGCACTGATGCTGTACAGATTATGTCGAAGGTGGAGATGACAAATCTCGCTAACCAGTCGAAGATGTCGTACACTATCGTGAGCGAAAGCGAGGCTAACCTCCGCGAAGGCAAAATATCTATTCATACTCCTATCGCACAGGGATTGCTCAACAAAAAGGTGGGCGACGAGGTGGAGATAAAGATTCCTCGTGGTACCATCAAACTGCGCATCGACAAGATTTCGATTGCGTAAAATATATAGTGGATTCTTAAAAGATATACTATTATGACTATTTTCTCAAAAATCGTGGCTGGCGAAATACCAAGCTACAAGTGTGCCGAGAATGATAAGTTTTATGCTTTCCTCGACATCAGTCCTTTGGCTAAAGGACATACATTGGTGATTCCTAAGAAGGAGGTGGACTATATCTTCGATATGGAGGATGAGGACATCGCTGAGTTCCAGGTGTTCGCAAAGCGTGTGGCTAAGGCTATCAAGGCTGCTTTCCCTTGTAAGAAGGTGGCGCAGGTGGTGCTGGGCTTGGAGGTTCCGCATGCCCATATTCACCTCATTCCTATGCAGAGCGAGGCTGATGTTGACTTCCGTAAGGAGCATCTGAAGTTTGAGGCTGACGAAATGAAGGAAATAGCGGAGAAAATCCTTAAAGAATTTAAGTAAAAACGAAGAGCAGGGCTTTGCGTGAGTGGACGCACACGGATAGCACGAAGGACACGGATGGAGCCTAACTCGGCTCTGCTGCTTGTGTGGTTAAGGGAACACGAATATCTCGAATCGCACGAATAAGACCTGTTGGCTCTGCTGCTTGAATGGTTAAGGGAACACGAATATCTCGAATGACACGAATAAGAGACCGAGGTCTCTGTCGATGGAGGGTTAAAAGAACACGAGATTTGTCGTAGACCCACTGACTAACGGGAAGTAATATCTCGAATAGCACGAATAAGGCCTGTGGGCTCTGCTGCTTGTGTGGGGTTAAAAGAACACGAATCGCACGAATCGCACGAATTGAAATATTATTCGGTGGATTTGTGAGATTTGTGTTCTTTTTTTTGTTGTTTATTGTGGATGTGGGGATTAGAATGTGGGGCGAGGATGCAAAAAAGTGGGAGAATGTGATGGAGTTTGCAATCTTTTTGCTATATTTGCCAATATGAGTAAAGAAAAATCTGCTATAAGGGAACGGGCGCGGACTGGATATGACGAGCCGAAGCGCTATAACGTCATTATATTTAATGATGATTTCACCACGATGGATTTTGTGGTGGAGGTGCTTATGAAGATATTCGGTAAGAGCTTTGAAGGGGCTAAAGCGCTGATGCTGAGTGTGCATAATGAGGGTAAGGCGGTGGCTGGAACTTACGGCTACGACCTCGCTGTGTCGAAGGCTTCTGTGGCTACACATATGGCAAGAATGAATAAGTTTCCGTTAAAATTTGAAGTTGAAGAGGAATAACTGCTTATGGATAATATACCCAAGATGACTTTCCAAATGGATAGGGCTGATACGGGGGCTATAGAATTGGGCAAGAAGATGGGCAATATGTTTATTACGCCCGAACATCTTCTGCTGGCGTTTATAGACCAAGGGTATCTCACTTTTCCATTGATGATGTGTGGTGGCGACGACTTTAAATTGAAGAAAGAGTTGGATAGTTATATCGGTGGCTTGGACAATAAGGCTATCGAAGAGTTTGAATTGCCATTTCGTTCTGTACAATATGTAAATATGCTCGATAATGCTTATCGTATGGCATTGTCGTGTGGCAAGGAGGAGGTGGCACGCCATCATGCTATAAGGGCGTTGCTCGATTTGCCGGAGTCTATGGCGGCTTATCTGCTGCATAGTCAGATTGACGATGAGAATATGTTTATGTCACTGATTCCTGCGGTAGAGAATAAGAGTGATGACGAGGAGGAGGATGAAGGCATTGACGAGCCTTTTGATGTTGACGATATGGATGATTACGCTGTTGATGACGATGACGAGATGGCGCAACCAATGTCGTGGCGCAGTTTGGTGACGAATGTGAACGAGGAGGTGGGGAAGCATAATCCACTTATTGGTCGCACAGAGGAACTGGACCGCATAATGCAGATATTATGTAGACGAGATAAGAACAATCCGATACTGATTGGTGAGCCGGGTGTGGGCAAGACGGCTATTGTATATGGCTTGGTGGAGCGAATGATAAAGGGCGAATGTCCGAAGAGGCTCTGCGGATGCAAGGTTTATATGATGGATATGGGCTCGATGATAGCTGGCACTCAATATCGTGGAGAGTTTGAAAAGAAACTGAAGTTGGTGTTGGAGGGTGCTCGCAAGGAGGGCAATACCATAATATATATAGATGAGATTCACTCGATAATGGGTGCTGGTAAAATCTCAGACGGTTCGCTGGATGCATCGAATATGCTGAAGCCTTATCTTGAGGGTGGCGACATAAGATTTATCGGTACTACCACTTACGAGGAATACAATAAGCATATGGCTGGCAGCGTGGGCATAACACGCAGATTTCAGCAGGTGGATATCGCTGAGCCTTCGGTGGAGGACACGATAAAGATAATGCTGGGATTGAAGCAGGGCTACGAGAAGTATCATGGCATTGTGATAAAGAATGATATCATTGATTATGCCGTGAGGGCTTGTGCGCAGCATCTCCCTGACCGCAGGTTCCCTGACAAGGCGATAGATATCATCGATGAGGCTGGCGCTTATTTGGAGTTGCATCCAAAGAATAGACAGACGCAATATCTGGATAAGGCGATAGTGAACATGGTGATGTCGAAGCTATGCAAGATTGATGCTGAGGTTATGAAGACCGAGGACAACTCGCTGTTGGCAACGCTCAAGGCACGAATGCTGAGTAGGGTGTTTGGACAGGATGAGGCTGTAGGTCAGGTGGTAGAGGCTGTGCAGATGTCGAAGGCTGGGCTTATAGATAGCGATAAACCATTGGCATCGTTGCTCTTTGTTGGTCCTACAGGTGTGGGCAAGACAGAGGTTGCACGCTCGTTGGCAGATGAACTTGGTGTGGAACTTGTGCGTTTTGATATGAGTGAATATGCCGAGAAGCATGCCGTGGCAAAGCTCATCGGTTCGCCTGCAGGATATGTGGGATATGAGGATGGTGGATTGTTGACGGATGCAATACGCAAAAAGCCAAACTGTGTGTTGCTGTTTGACGAGATAGAGAAGGCACACTCGGATATCTATAATATCTTGTTGCAGGTGATGGACTATGCTAAGCTTACCGACAACCGCGGACGTCAGGCTGACTTCCATAATGTAGTCATAATAATGACATCGAATGCCGGTGCGCAGTATGCTTCGCAGGCAAGTGTTGGTTTCCTTGGTGGTGTGTCGAAAGGCGAGGCTATGATGAAACAGGTGAAGAAATCGTTTAAGCCTGAGTTTATCAATCGTCTTTCGGCTACGGTGGTGTTCCACGATATGAGCCACGATATGGCAACACGCATATTGCACAAGAAGTTGGCGCAGTTGCAACAGAAGTTGGCTGCCAAGAATGTCACTATCGACATAGAAGGCAACGCCGAGGAGTGGCTGTTGGCAAAGGGATTCACCACGGAATATGGTGCAAGAGAGATGGACCGTGTGATAGCTCGCTATCTGAAGCCGCTACTTATGCACGAGATTTTGTTTGGTAGCCTGAAGAAGGGTGGTAATGCAAAAATAGTAATTAATGATAAAAATGAATTAGAATTATGGAAAAAGAAGAATTAATGCGCCGTGCTATTGCGGTGAGCGAGAATAGTGTTCGTAATGGTGGTGGTCCTTTTGGCGCTGTTATCGCATCTAAGGATGGTGAGATTATTGCTGAGGCTTCTAACTCGGTGACTATCGACCACGACCCTACAGCGCATGCTGAGGTAAACTGCATTCGTAAGGCTACGGCTAAGTTGGGTACTTTCGACTTGGCGGGATATGATATCTATACTTCGTGTGAACCATGTCCTATGTGTTTGGGTGCTATCTACTGGGCGCATCTCGACAAAATCTATTATGCTAACGACCGTAAGGATGCTGCGGCTATAGGTTTTGATGATGACTTTATATATCAGGAGTTGGAACTGAAGAACGAAGATCGCCACAAGAAGATGGAACTCTTGTTGCCTGAAGAGGCTAAGAAGGCTTTCGAAATGTGGACTGAGTCGACGGATAAAACGGAGTATTAAAAGCCTCACCCCCAACCCCTCTCCAAAAGAGAGGGGAGTGATTAGACTTGAAGGCGCTTAGAGGAAGAACTCGAATATTTAGTGTTTAATGTTTAGTGTTTAGTGTGTAGTGTTTAATGTTTAAACTTGGTGTCGCACACGGATTGCACCGAAGGCACGGATGGGAGCCTATTCGGCTATATGTTCCAAACTTTCTCGATGACGAGAGGAATGTTCCAGGCTAAGAGCCATATGGTGACAGCGAATAGCACTAAGCGGAGTGCTATTCGCTGTTTTTCTTTGTATGCGGACAACAGCGAAGCTATGGCTACAGGGAGGGCTAATGCCCAATGGGAGGTCATGATGTAGACTTCGGTGAGAGCGAAGCCAAGGATGATGTGCATGGTCATGTCGACAGCAAACCATGAGAGTATCATAAGACAGAACTTATTCTTTCTGCCAATGATGATGCCACCTATGAACAATGCCACGATGATGGCTTCTATCAGATAGTTGTACCAATGGCGATAGGTTACTATCACAGGACGCGACTTGTTGGTGTCTTCTAACAAGTAGTCTTGGTGTAGTTGGAAAGATTCACCAAAGAGGTTTTCGGTGATGGTGGCTATACGGTTGGTCTTGGTGTCTATCCATTGCAAGATTGTGTTGTCGGTATTGTTGAACGACCGACGGTTTTCCATCCATTTCTTATGTTCGTAGTATTGTTTTGCGAACTTGGCGTCTTTCTTTAGCTTTTTCTCTATGTTGTGTTGCTGTACCAGATTGTCGGGCTTAGCCAAGTATTCGTATTGCAGGAAATAGCCGCCTGCTATTATCATTAATGGCAGGATTGTGGTTAGCAATAGCGATTTCAGATGCCAGAAGTGGCGACCGTTTGTCCATAGCGCAGCGAGCCATGTCTTGGCAACGTTGGTGAGTGTTACTCCGCAAGTGATAGTAGCCAATAGGGCTGTGAGCCATGCTGGCATGTGGCTTTGACGCTTCATGTATGTGCCAGCGATATATGCTGTGAGGGTTATAAGGAATAGCGATATTGCGAAATGGTCGGGCACGAAGGTTGCCGTCATTACATGACCTAAAGAGAAAAAGAAAAGGGTGCAGAGCATAGAGTCGAGCACACAGATGCCTATCACTTTGCGCATGATGCGATAGGTGAAGAGGAAAGAGTAGGTGCCCAATAGACAATATAGGGCGGCTACGATATAGATAGCGCAGTTGACGCCTGTGAGGTCCATAAGCCACCCATTGAGCAAGGCAAGAGGATAGAGCATGGGCGCAATAAGAGGATGGCGCGACAGGGTGTAGTATATCTTCCATCTGGATAGCGACAGATATACGAAGGAGTCGTAGCCCGAGACGATGAAATGGTCATAGAAGATGCTCCAGAAGCCTATGTTGCCACCACGAGTGAAGAGGTCGTGGTTGTAGTCAAGCATCATAATGTTGAGTAGAGCGAGGATTATAAAACCGATTATGAATACTGCAATCTCGTTTTTCCTTATTCTAAATATGTCCATGTGTTTATTCTTTGTATGCAAAGGTAATAAAATAATGTCAGCTATATGGGGCTAAAATCAATAAAACATTAGTTTGAATTGGTTGGTATTGCCAAAAATGGTGAATAAGTAACGAATTTGTGTTAGTTTTGATATATGTTTGATAAAAAATGAGTAATTTTGCATCAGTAATTACGAATTATAATAAAAAATACATCAATATGAAAAAGTTTAGAATTATTTCGTTGCTTGTGCTTATGATGACTTGCACAAGCTTGTTTGCACAGCTTCCTTCTGTAAAGTTGAAAACTCTCGATGGCAAGACTGTAGACACATCGACACTCAACAACGATGGCAAACCTTTCATTATCAGTTTCTTTGCTACATGGTGTAAGCCATGCAACCGTGAGCTCAAGGCTATCCACGAGCAGTATGAGGAGTGGCAGGAAGAGACTGGCGTTAAGGTGGTAGCTATTTCTATTGACCAAGCGCAGAATATTAATAAGGTTAAGCCTCTCGTAGATGGAGAGGAGTGGGAGTACGAAGTGTTGCTCGACCCTAACAGCGAATTCCGTCGTGCTATGGGCGTGCAGATGATACCTCACGTGTTCATCATCGGTGGCGATGGTAAGATTGTTGAGTCGCGCAGCGGATATACCGAGGGTGGCGAGCAGCATCTTATCGAAAAGGTTAGAGAGTTGGTGAAGAAGTAGACACTATCTACACCTTATTATATATATAAGACACATAAAAGGTTTATATGAAATATTCTTTCTACGCTTCCTTGCTTGTTGCCATGATGTCGGTGGCTAATGCCAATGCACAGAGCAATGATGGCATTGCTATACACGGAAGCATACAGAGCGATATCTTGGTTCCACAAGAAGACCAAAAGCTCGGAACTGGCACATACAAGGACGATGTGCTGACAAATACTTATGCCGATATTAGTCTTGATAGCAAATACGTAGAGGCTGGCGTGCGTTTCGAATACAACGAACATCCATTGCCTGGTTTTGAACCTGGATTCAAGGGATGGGGTGTGCCACATGTATATGCTAAGTTTAAGAGTAATAATGGTGTGGACTTGACTGTAGGTGATTTCTACGACCAGTTTGGTAGCGGACTCATCTTCCGTACCTACGAGGAGCGAAGCCTCGGTATTGACAACGCCATTCGTGGTGCACGCTTGAATGTTAGTGCATTGAAGGGCGTACAGTTTAAATTCCTCGGTGGTGTGCAGCGCCGCTACTGGGATTGGGATACCGACCAGATGCTGACAGGTACTGACCTTGAGATAAACCTCGACCAGTATATCAAGTCTTTGCGTGATAAGAATATCACTTGGATGATTGGTGGCTCGTATGTATATCTCGACTACGACCAGAATAAGGATAAGACTATCTTTGCTACAGGTTCTAACAACCGCTTGGAGTTGCCTATGTCGGTTCATGCTTTCGACCTCAGATCAAGTTTGCAGACTGGCAATTACAATTTCTTGGCTGAATATGCTTGGCGCACACAGGACCCTTCTGCCGACAATGGATATATCTATCGTCGCGGTAATGCGGTGTTGGTGTCAGCTTCTTATTCTAACAGAGGTGTAAGCGCTTTGCTCCAGGCTAAGCGTAGCGAGGATATGGCATTCCGCTCTAACCGTTTTACTACCGGTACTTCGGCATTCCTCAACAATATGCCAGCTTTTGCTTATCAGCATACTTATGCTCTTGCTGCTCTTTATCCTTATGCAACACAGGCTGCTCCTGGCGAGTGGGCTTTCCAGGGTGAGTTTGGATATAACTTCAAGCGCCACACACTCCTTGGTGGTAAGTATGGTACAAAGCTCAAGCTCAACGTGAGCCATATCCGCGGATTGGACAAAGATCCTGTAGAACCATTGTATGGTACTACCCTTCGTGGTACCGAGGGCTATACCACAGGCTTCTTCAAGATGGGTGGACTATACTACCAGGATATCAATGTGCAGATGGAGAAGAAGATGAGCAAATCGTTTAAGCTCAACCTCATGTATATGAATCAGTATTACAACAAGACCGTCATTGAAGGTAAGGGTGGCGTGATTAAGTCGAATATCGGTGTTGCTGAGGGTAAGTATCAGATTAATAAGAAGTATACTCTGCGTGGAGAATTGCAGTATCTCTCTACAAGCGAAGACCAGGGCGACTGGGCTTATGGACTTGTTGAGCTCTCGGCTCTTCCTTACTTGATGTTCACCGTGAGCGATATGTGGAATACTGGCGAGACAGACATCCATTATTATATGGCTTCTGTTACAGCTTCGTTTAAGGCTCACCGCCTAATGGTAGGCTATGGCAAGACACGTGCAGGATATAACTGTTCGGGTGGCGTATGCCGTTATGTGCCTGCAAGCAAGGGTCTTAACGTTTCGTACAATTATACTTTCTAACATCAAGGTTGAGCAAATATTATGATACATACATTATTTAATATAAAGAAATCAATCCTCGGTATTGCTGCCGTGGCTTCTGTCCTTGCTTTCGGATTTACAGCTTGTGATGAGCTTGACGAAAACGAACGCTTCGTTGAGATGCCTGCACAGGAGAGCAAGCGCAATGTGCTTGTTGAGGAGTTTACTGGTCAGAAGTGTACCAACTGTCCTGATGCTCACAAGGCTCTTGCAGCATTGTCTGAGCAGTATGGTAGCAACCTTATTGCTGTGGGTATTCATGCTGGTTCTTTCGCTATTGGAGAAGATGAAACAAATAAGTTCTTCCCTGTAGGTTTGAAGCAGCCAGAAGGCGAAGAGTATGCAAACAAATGGGGAGACCTTGACGCGTTAGGATACCCTTGTGCAGTATTCGATCGTAGAGGAAGTGCTGCTCTTCTGACATCAGGAACATGGGATACTAACATCTATGAGGAGATTCAGCGCCCAACAAATCTTGATATCGACCTCGCTGCTCGTGTAAACGCAGCCAACGAGATTGATATTAACGTAGAACTGAAGCCTTATGCTGATATGAAGGGTAAGTTGCAGCTTTGGGTAGTTGAAGATGGCATCGTAGCATCGCAGATTGATCATGGCTCTTTGAAGAAGAACTATGTTCAAAATCATGTATATCGTGCTGCCGTGAATGGCACATGGGGTGAAGATGTGACTTTGATGCCACAGATTAACCAAACAAAGACTGCTTCTATAGCAATTAAGGATAACTGGAACGCAGCTAACCTTCATATTGTAGCCTTTGTATACAACGATAAGGACGGAGTATTACAGGCACAGAAGGCTGAGGTTGTTAAATAATAAAAACGTAAGAAAATGAAGAAACTTTTATCTATTGTAGCTTTCTTGGCTCTCGCCATAACAGCTCATGCCCAGCTTTCGTTCGTTTGCGATGGCAAGGAGATTGCATCTGGTGCGACATTTACTACTTCGAAATGCGATCCTGATATGTTAGAAGACGGAGCTTATGCTTTTTGTCCTGATGTTAGCATAAAGAGCACAGAGAATGCTAATGTTACGGTTAAGGCAAGCTCTACAACGTCATTCAAATTCTGCTATGGTGGAAGTTGCGCTGTTGATCGTAGTTTCACAAAAGCTCAAGATTTGGAGGCTAATAAGCCTATCAGCTTACTGTTGGAGCCAGGTGGTTTTTACGAGACTACCGTAACTTTTAAGTATAATATCGCAGCTTTTATCACAGGCAAAGAGAGCACTACAAAGATTACTATGACTCTCGTTGTTACTAACGACCAGGAGGTGCTTGGCGTAAACAACATCGTGGCAGACAACGAGATAGTTTCTTTCGCTAATGGTGCATTGAACTATAGCTTCGCTACTGCAGCTCCACGTACCATCAGCCTCGCTACTGTTTCTGGTGCTGAGGTTGCTAAATGGAATGTGGCTTCTGCCAATGGCTCTCTCTCACTATCTGCTCTTAAGCCAGGTCTCTACGTATATTCTGTTAGTGGCAGCAAGGCTAAGGGAAAGATTGTGGTGAAATAAAGCCTCACCCCCGACCCCTCTCCAAGAGAGAGGGGAGTGGTTAGACTCGAGGGGACAATGATAGGGAACACGAATCTCATGAATCGTACGAATTGAAATATATTCGATGGATAGAGTGAGGTTCGTGTTCTTTTTTTATTGAATGTCATCGATGACGAAGCCTGCAGGGCAGACGCATTAAATTGCGCGGCCCTCCAAAAGTTTTGACAGGTACTCTTCATCCCAGCCTGCC
>UMHE01042376.1_pt1 | contig 10765 bp, 13 predicted proteins | sample 1965451 | NCBI WGS metagenome assembly UMHE01 (sample SAMEA4836090, study PRJEB28245) | human gut metagenome | biome: gut microbiome; material: fecal sample | place: Denmark | collected 2008 | reverse complement strand
CCAGTGCTCACACTGGCGTGGGAATCCGTCTCCTCGCAGGGGCGGACGACTCTGTCCGCCCCGTATCCCCGCCGCAAAAAACACATTTGCCCCCCGTCCCGGCGGCGCAAAAAAGTGACCGGCAGGCGCCGGTCACTTGGCTTTACAGATGAAACTGCTGCTTGTACTCCTCGAAGTACTGGGCAAAGGAGTGGGACTTCATGGCGCGGACGCTGGACAGGTACTCGTGGGTGTCGAAGGAATCGGATTCCAGCTCGATGATGGCCACGGCCACATTGGAGCAGTGGTCGGCCACGCGCTCGTAGTTGGTCAGCAGGTCGTTGAACACAAAGCCCTGATTCAGCGTGCAGGCGCCGGATTGCAGCCGATCCACATGGTGGGACTTCATCTCGTCGCACAGGCCGTCGATGATCTCCTCCAGCGGCTCCACCCGCGCGGCGCGCTGGGGATCGTTGTCCACGAAGGCGCTGACGGCGATGTTCAGTATCTCCTGCACGGCGGACTCCATCACGTCCAGCTCGTGGCAGGCCTCCGGCGAGAGCTGCAGGTTTTTGTCGTGTATCTCCTTGGCCGCCTCGGAGATGTTCAGCGCGTGGTCGGAGATACGCTCGAAATCGGAGATGGTGTGCAGGAACTTGCTGACCTCCTCGCTCTGCGTCTCGGACAGCGACTTGCTGGTGATCTTCATCAGATAGGTGCCCAGCTTATCCTCGTAGCGGTCGATGATGGATTCCGTCTCCGCCACCTGCCTGAAATCCTTGTCGGAGAACCGGCTGCGCAGGGACATGGCCATCAGCAGGTTCCCCTCCGCCCGCTGCGCCATGGCGTTCGTCACCAGGCGGCTCTGCTCGATGGACAGCGCCGGGTGCTGCAAAAAGCGCTCCTCCAGCCGATCCATGTCCTCCTCCTCCGGGTGGGAGCCATTGTCGGGGAACAGCGTCTCCATCAGCCGCTCCATCAGCCCGATGCACGGCAGCAGCACGATGACCGTGGCCAGGCGGAACAGGGTGTTCATCAGGGCGATGGACACCGAGGACATGACGGTACTCATGAATGTAAAGTGCACGATGGCGTTGACGCCGTAGAACAGCAGCGACCAGATCAGCACACCCAGCACGTCGATCAGCAGATAGATGAACGCCGTGCGCTTGCCGTGCAGATTGGCGCCCAGCGCGCTCAGCAGCACCGGCACGGCCGCGCCGATGGCGATACCCATGATGATGGGCAGCGCGATCTCGAAGGTAATGGCGCCGGTGACGGCCAGCGCCTGCAAAATGCCCACCGCGGCGGACGCGCTCTGGAGGATGCTGGTGAATACCACGCCCACCAGAATGCCCAGAATGGGGTTGGAAAAGCTGGTCAGGATGCGGATGAACGCCTCGCTCTCCCGCAGGGGCGACACCGCACCGGACATGGAGGACATGCCGTACATCAGCACGGCGAAGCCCAGCAGGATCTCGCCCACATGCCGGTTGGACGCCTTGCTGTTGAACATCCGCAGGATAATGCCGATCACGGCCACCACGCCGGTGAGCACCTCCGTGCTCAGCAGCTGCACCACGCCGCTGCCGCCCTCCAGCGAGGACAGGCAGAGGATCCATCCGGTGACGCTGGTGCCCACGATGGCGCCCATAATGACGCCGATGGCCTGCCGCACCTTCATCATACCGGAGTTCACGAAGCCCACCACCATCACGGAGGTGGCGGAGGAGGACTGGATCACGGCGGTGACGCCGGTACCCAGCAGAACGCCCTTCAGCGGCGTGCTGCTGAGCTTGTACAGCACCAGCTCCAACCGGCTGCCGGCCACCTTCTTCAGCCCCTCGCCCATCAGGGACATGCCGAACAGGAACAGCGCGATACCGCCAAGCAGTGTGACCACGTCTGCGATGCCCATAGCCCATTTCCTCCCATGATAATTCTTACTAATAGGTAGTATAACAGGTTCGCGGGGGATTTGTCGACTGTAACCGTAAAAACAGTGGTAGAATTTTTACATTATTCTTTCCGCCGGATTGTGGTTCTTGTCAAATGGCGGCAAACCGGGTATAATCGCCGTAGTATGTAACGATAGGAAGTAGATGTATGTTCAAGCATTGTGTGATCGTTTTTCTGGTGTCCATGGTGCCGCTCATCGAGCTGCGGGGCGCCATCCCCTACGGCGTTGTGTACGACCTTCCCCTGTGGCTGACGTATATCATCGCCATCGCGGGCAATATGCTGCCCGTGCCCATTATCTACCTGTTCGCCCGCCGGGTGCTGCTGTGGGGCAAGGATAAAAAGCTGATCGGGCGCTTCTTCACCTTCTGTCTGGAAAAGGGCGAAAAGGCCGGGCGGAAGCTGCAGGCCAAGGCCGGGCGGGGTCTGTACTGGGCGCTGCTGCTGTTCGTGGGCATTCCGCTGCCGGGCACCGGCGCGTGGACGGGCACGCTGGCCGCCAGCCTGCTGGACATGGACTTCAAAAAAAGCGTGCTGGCCTGCATGGGCGGCGTGCTGCTGGCCGGCATCATCATGGGCGCGCTGAGTCTGTTGGGTGTCAGCGTCTTCGGCGGGTAAATTTATCTTGCAATCCCGCACTGTTTACGGTATAATGTGCGGGTAGCATCTGCCGGTGTGATGGAATTGGTAGACGTAGTGGACTCAAAATCCACCGCTGGCGACAGCGTACCGGTTCGAGTCCGGTCACCGGCACCATAAAAGGAAACAGGGCAAGCGGCGCGCCGCCTGCCCTGTTTTTGCCGTTCACGTCTGCTAAACGCGTTGCCGCACCGAATAACGGCGGGGCGATGCCCACATCGCCCCGTAGCGCAAAGCGCTGTCATTCCGAGTTTGTAGGGGCGGACGACTCTGTCCGCCCGTGTCACTGGTTCGGAATGACAGGGGCGTTGGTCACATTTCAACTCTTTCCGTGTATCTCGTTGCCGCAGCGGGGGCAGGTGATAACGATGCGTCCCTTCCCTCTGGGTACGCGGCACACCGCGCCGCAGCTGGGGCAGGTGAAGTACCGGTGCTCCTTGTCCATCCGCTGCTGGCGGCTTCCGGCGATGCGCCGGCTCACCGGCCACCAGACCTTCTCCATGAACCGTGCGTTCTCCCCGCGCCGCTTCTCCAGATTCCGGGAAAACATCCGGAACAGCGTCCACAGCATCAGAATACCCGACGCAAGACTGATGACGCTGTATACCGCCGGCTGGCTCTCCCGCAGGAACATATTGATGAGGTTCAGCAGGATCGCCGCCCACAGCATGGTCAGCCCCAGCTTATCCACACCGTTGCGCCCGTACATGAAACGCGACAGCGCGTTGCCTATGCGTTGCAGAAAGTTCATAGCACCGTCCCTTTGCGTCCTGCGGCCATGCCGCAGGTTTTCTGACATGATATTTTACAGGAAAAATCGGCAAAGGTAAAGCCCTTTTATGGAAAATTCACAGAATAGACAAATTTTCCGCGCCTTGCAATCCCGCGTATATCTATGGTATAATATTTTGAATATACCCGCCGCCCGCTGCGGCGCGAAAGGAAGATGCACCCATGATCAAGATCGCCCCCTCCATTCTGTCCGCCGATTTCGCCTATCTGGCGCGGGACATTGAAAAAATCGCCACCGCCGACTACGTCCATGTGGACGTGATGGACGGTCTGTTCGTGCCCAACATCTCCATCGGCATCCCGGTGGTCAAGTCCATCCGCCCCACCACCGACCTGCCGCTGGATGTCCACCTGATGATCGAGCGCCCCGTGCGCTATGTGGAGCAGTTCTGCGACGCCGGCGCGGACATCGTCACCTGCCATGTGGAGGCGGACACCGAGGAGAACATTCTCGCCGCCATCGACAAAATACACGCCAAGGGCAAGAAAGCCGGCGTGGTGGTCAAGCCCAGGACCCCGGCCAGCGCCGTGCTGCCCTTTATCGACAGGGTGGAGCTGATCCTGGTGATGACGGTGGAGCCGGGCTTCGGCGGCCAGAAATTCATGGCCGACATGATGCCCAAGGTGCAGGCCATCCGCGGCTATATCGACGCCATGAACCCCGCCTGCGAGCTGGAGGTGGACGGCGGCGTGGACGGCGACACCTGCAAGGTCTGCATCGCCTCCGGCGCCAACGTGTTGGTGGCCGGCAGCGCCGTGTACAAGGCCGCCGACATTCCCGCCAAGATCAATGAGCTGAGAGGATAAACACCTATGGAATACTTTCCCGCCCCGCTGGAAAAATTGGTGGAGCAGTTCGCCCGTCTGCCGGGCGTGGGCTACAAATCCGCCCAGCGGCTGGCCTTTCACGTGCTCTCCCTTCCTACGGAGGAGGCGCAGGCCTTCGCCGATGCCATCACCGATGCCAAGCGCAGCGTCACCCTGTGCCCTGTGTGCCAGAACCTCACCGCCGGCGGCCTGTGCCCTATATGCGCCGACCAGAAGCGGGACGACGCCACCATCTGCGTGGTGGCCGATCCCCGGGACGTGATCGCCATCGAGCGCAGCCGGGAATACCGGGGCCGCTACCATGTGCTCCACGGCGTGCTGTCCCCCATGAACCACGTGGGGCCGGACGACCTGCACATCAAGTCTCTGCTGGATCGGGTGGCGCAGGGCGGCATCGGCGAGGTCATCATGGCCACCAACCCGGACACCGAGGGCGAGGCCACGGCGCTGTACATCGCCCGGCTGCTGAAGCCCTTCGGCGTGAAGGTCACGCGGCTGGCCTACGGCATCCCCGTGGGCGGCCATCTGGAATTCGCCGACGACGCCACGCTCATGCGTGCGCTGGAAGGGCGGCGGGAGCTGTGAAGCGATTTGCCGCCACTCTGCTGGCCTGCCTGACGGCGCTGTCCCTGACCGGCTGCGGTGCCGCCCAGCCCGCCGAGCTGTCCCTGTTCGCCATGGACACCTACATGACCTTCGTGGCCATTGGCGACAGCGCGGACGACGTGCTCTCCGACCTGAGCCGCACCGTCAACTCGCTGGAAGCCTCCCTCTCCCGCACGGTGGACACCAGCGAAGTCTCCCGCCTGAACCGCGACGGCTCCGCCGTCTGGGACGAGGACGGCGCGCAGCTGCTGTCCTGGGCTCTGCAGCACAGTCAGGAAACGGACGGCGCGTTCGATATCACCATCGCCCCGCTGGTGGAGCTGTGGGGCATCACCTCCGACAGTCCCCGCGTCCCCTCGCAGGAGGAGATCGACGCGCTGCTGCCGCTGGTGGGCTATGAGCACGTCCACCAGTCGGCGTATTACAACATCTCGCTGGACGAGGGCTGCGCCGTCGATCTGGGCGGCATCGCCAAGGGCTACGCCTCCGACTGTGCCGCCGTCCTGTTCCACCGCAGCGCCCTCACCGGCGGCTGCGCCAATCTGGGCGGCAACGTGTACGTCTACGGCACCAACGCCCAGAACAAGCCCTGGTCGGTGGCCATTCAGGATCCCGCCGACAGCGAGGGCTACGTCTGCACCCTGAGCCTGTCGGACGCCTTTGTGGTCACCTCCGGCGGCTACCAGCGCTACTTCACCGCGCCGGACGGCACCGTATACCAGCACATTCTCGACCCCAAGACCGGCTATCCCGCCCAGAGCGACCTGACCAGCGTCTCCGTCATCACACGGGGCGGCTTCGGCGGGCAGGGCACCCGTGCCGACGCCTACTCCACCGCCCTCTACGTTATGGGCGAGCAGGCCGCCGTGGACTTCTGGCGCGGGCAGGACATGTCCTTCGACATGGTGCTGGTCACGGCCGACGGCCGCGTGGTCTACACCCCCGGCCTTGCGGACTGCTTCAACGAGAGAGAGGGCAGCGCCTATGTCTACCAACCCCTTGCATCCTGAGCTGAAATGGAACCGGTTCGACACGCTGGTGGCGCTGACCGTGGCGCTGCTGGCCATCGTCTCCGCACTGCTGTTCTACCTGCCCAAGACCGGGGGCGGCGACCAGCTGACGCTGGTCATCACCGTAGGGGGGCAGGAGCAGTCCCGCACACCGGTGACGCAGCTGCCGGACGGGCCTGTCCGCATCGAGGGCCGCGGCGGCTATACGCTGACCCTCTCCCCGTCGTACAGTGACCTGCCCTTCAGCCCGGAATGGAGCGTCCGCGTCTCCGACTCCGACTGTCCGGGGCAGGACTGCGTCCACACCGGGGCTATCTCCCGGGCGGGACAGTCCATCGTGTGCCTGCCGGCGCAGGTGGTCATCTCGCTGGTGGGCGCGGCCACCCCGGACGCGCCGGACGTGATCGTGGGGTGACGGCATGAAGTGGACTACAAGAAATATCGCCCTGTGCGCCGTGTTGGCGGCGCTGGCGCTGGGGCTGAGCACGCTGGAGGGGCTGTTCCCCCTGTCCCTGATCGTCCCCCTGCCCGGCGTCAAGCTGGGGCTTGCCAACATCGTCACCGTGTTCGCCCTGTACCAGCTGGGCGCAGGCGCGGCGCTGGCCATCCTGCTGACCCGCTGTCTGCTGGGCGGTCTGTTCGCCGGCAACGTGTCGGCCATGCTGTTCTCCCTGCTGGGCGGCGTCACCGCCATGCTGGTGATGATCGCCCTGCGGCGCTGCCGCCGTCTCAGCGTCTACGGCGTATCCGTGGGCGGCGCGGCGGCGCACAACATCGGCCAGATGGCTGCCGCCTGCATCACGCTGGGCAGCACCATGGTGCTGGGCTACCTGCCCTTCCTGCTGGCCGTCTCCCTCGTGACCGGCACCCTGACCGGCTTTGTCACCGCCCTGCTGATGCGGGCAACACAGCACATTCAATTTCGCTGAGAGGTGGAACTATGGATAAAAAAGACCAGATCATTTTGCAGCAGCTGGACGTGATCCGCTCCATGACGGAGAACAACGTCCGTCGCATGGGCAGCGACTTCTGGGGCACGCCCTTTGAAAGCGTGGGCAAAACGCCCGCCGCGCCCGCCGGCAAGGACGCGGAGAAGAACACCCCGCCCACCGCCGATGCCAAGCCCGGCGACAGCGTCCCCGACAAGGACGAGGAACTGCCGCCTCCGGAGAAGATCGAGGATCTGCTGGCGGAGTTGGACAGCTACATCGGCCTGAAGGTGGTCAAGGACGAGGTACATGACCTGATCAACATGGTGCAGGTCTACAAGCTCCGGGAGCAGCACGACCTGCCCACCACCGACATGTCCCTGCACATGGTGTTCACCGGCAACCCCGGCACCGGCAAGACCATGATGGCGCGCATGATGGCGCGCATCTACCGCAGCCTGGGCATCCTGTCCAAGGGACAGCTGGTGGAGGTGGATCGCAGCGGCCTTGTGGCCGGCTATGTGGGGCAGACCGCCCTCAAGACCCAGAAGGTCATCGAAAAGGCCATGGGCGGCGTGCTGTTCATCGACGAGGCCTACGCCCTCAACGGCCGCAGCGAGAACGACTTCGGTCAGGAGGCCATCGACACCATCCTCAAGGCCATGGAGGATCACCGGGACGATCTGGTGGTGATCGTGGCGGGTTACACCGACCTGATGGATAAGTTCATCCACTCCAACCCCGGTCTGGAGAGCCGCTTCAACCGCTTCCTGCTGTTCGAGGACTACACCGTGGACGAGATGATGGGCATTTTCAAGATGCGCTGCGGCAAGGGCTACGTTCTCTCCCCCGACGCGGAGCCGCTGGTGCGGGACTATATCGCCGAGGAGAGCGCCGACGGCAGCTTCGGCAACGGACGCGGCGTCCGCAACATCTTCGAGCACATTCTGGTAGCGCAGAACAACCGCCTTGCCAAAATGGACTCCGTCACCCGTGACGATCTCATGACCCTCACCGCCGACGATGTGCTCCACGCCCGCGGCAAGCTGGACGACTGAAAAAAAGAACCGCCGGAAGGAGGCACTTCGTAAGGAAGTGTCTCCTTCGGCTTTTGTAGTCAGCCAGAATGATTGGATTGTAGGTAAAAACAATCATATTGGAGGATTACAAAGTGGAGATGTCCATTTATGACGAGAAGAACGGACTTTGGTATGAACTGCAGGGCGATTACTATCTTCCCTGTTTGAAACTACCTAAAGAAGAATCAAGGCGTATCGGCATATGGGGACAACGGCACCGCCGATACATCAAAGGCCGCCACAAGGCACTATATGCCTCTCTACGCACCAGCGGCAAGTTGAGCAGTTACCTTGCTGACATGGATCGGCAAGCAGAGGAAATGTTCTCTCGGCTGGTAGAGCAGATGGCTGAAGCTGAGAATATTAACGAGGAATTCAAAGCTGCTGATTCAACGGCGTGGATAGGCAAGATGAACAATGTCAGAAACCGGGCAGCGGAAGTCGCAAGCGAAGAGAGTATCTATAAGTAAAAACTGTAATCGGAGGGTAAGGCAACGAGCTTTATCCTCCGATTTTTCAAAACTGCTTGGCAAATCCGAATGACAACAGTATAATGCAGCTCGACAATGATAGTTGTCAAATAGGCAAATAAACTTGTCAGACGGAGGTGCTGTATGATGCTGCGAAATCGGTTGAAGGAACACAGAGCCACGCTGAATGTGAATCAGCAGGAAATGGGACGCTTATGCGGTGTATCACGGCAGACGATCAGCCTGATTGAACGGGGCGATTATTCGCCGTCGGTCACCCTTGCTCTGACGATTGCAAAGGTATGCGGCGTCACAGTAGAAGAAGTCTTCTATTTACAGAAGGAAACTGAAAATGAAAACTGATGAAATCAAAAACGCCAATCATAAGGCTCTGCCAAAGTTCTTGCTTGTTGCAGTCGTATAGGAATATGCTTTATCTCCCGCTGATTTGATGTGCTGTGTACCGGCTCTTTTTATCGTTGCAGACATCGTCAAAATTTTGCCGAGAGGGTTAATTTCCGGCCCTTCTCGCTGCCTACCTATTGCGCAAGGGACTTTGTGGGGGGCGCAAATCCCGTGAGCTGCCCAGGAGGATATACAGCAGAACACCCCCTTATACAAATAAGTGCTGGGGCAAAAGGCTCTATTAGGCCTTTTACCCCAGCGCTCTTGTAGGGCCCATTTTGCAGCAGGCCCTTTTGGGTGCTGTTCGCACATTCGGATCCCGCCGTTTCTCCTGCCATAGTAGCTGCAAAGAAACAGAGGTAAGGAAGAGAAATAGTATACATGGCGGCCGGAAGCCCCTCTATAATACAGAGAAGTGGACTCAATATCCCCGGAGGGAAATGTGCTTCAGCCCCATCAGCCCTGTAGGCAAGAGAGCAGGACAGAGCCGTCAATATTGCCGCCTGAGCAGAGTAGAACGGTTTGCTCCGTCAAGGCGCATTTACCGGAGGTCACAGCAGCTAACGCCAGCGAGGCTGCACCCTCCAGCGTCAGCTTGGCGTACAGGCAGGCCAGCTTGATAGCCTTGCGTAGCTCGTCCTCGCTGACAGTCACGATGTCATCCACATATTTCTCGATATAGGGATAGAGATACGGTTCGCCGGTCTTGCGCACCACCGCGTCGGCAATGGAGGCGCAGGAATCCAGTGTCACCAGCTTCCCGGCCGCCCGGGATGCCACATAGACGGCGGAGCCCTCCGGCATCACGCCGACGATACGCACACCGGGTTTCAGATGCTTCATGGCGTAGGATATGCCGGTGATAAGCCCGCCGCCGCCAATGGGCACCACGATTTGGTCCACATCGGGCAGCTGCCGCAGCAGCTCCAGGGAGATGGTGCCCTGACCGGCCACCGTATATCGGTCGGATGTAGGATGCACATAGTACATCCGCTTTTCCTCCGCCAACGCCACCGTGGCGGCGAAGGTCTCGTCATAGGTGGCACCGATCTCCAGCAGGTCGGCGCCCATAGCACGGATGCTGCTCTTCTTGATTTCAGGCGTAGGCTCCGGCACAACGATGGTAGCGGGGATGCCCAGGCGCTTGGCAGACAGGGCACAGGCCATGCCGTGGTTGCCGGAGGAGGCGGTGATGATTCGCAGGGAGGCACCCACCTCCTGAGACAGGGCCATGATTTTATTGGTCGCGCCGCGGATCTTGTAGGCGCCGGAGGGCAGCAGGCTCTCCGCCTTCAAATATACAGGTGCCCCCAGCTGCTGGTCCAGCGGTGCCATGCTCAGCAGCGGAGACGGCGGAAAGGATTGCCTGAGTCGGCGCTCCGCCGCAAAGAAATCAGATATCTGAACAGGAGAAAGATCTTGGCCTAACATAGTGTTGTTCCCCTCCCCCATCAATCCTCGTTGATTTCAAAAATGGACTCGACCTCCACCGTCAGTCCCAGAGGCAGACTGTTGGTTCCGATGGCCGAGCGTGCGTGGCGTCCCTCCTCGCCGAAAGCATCGATAAACACCTGGGAGGCACCGTTGACCACCTGCGCCTGGCCGGTAAAATCATCGGCACCGGCCACAAAAGCCAGGATTTTCACGCACTTTTTTACGCGATTCAGATCGCCGAGATACGCTTCCAGGGCGGACAAAGTGTTGATGGCGCACACCCGGGCAGCATACTGCGCCTGCTCCACGGACACATCCACGCCCACACGGCCCGTGAGATGCACGCCCTTATCCATGCTGCCCTGTCCGGATACGAACAGCAGGTTGCCGACCCGATTCACAGGCTTATACAATCCTGCAGCGGCCAGCTTCTCCGGCAGCTCAATACCAGCCTTTTTCAGGTTTTCATAAACATCCATAATTAGCCTCCTAATCGATAACATTCTTGCCCGCGCCGGCTCCGGGGCTGTGCATCCCGGGGCCGGCATGGCAGGCAGCGCTATGGAAAGCAGTTTTACTTAGCGGCCTTTTGGGCCTTGATGGACTCGATCAGCTCGGGAACGACCTTGAACAGG
>UMHE01032887.1_pt1 | contig 10766 bp, 10 predicted proteins | sample 1965451 | NCBI WGS metagenome assembly UMHE01 (sample SAMEA4836090, study PRJEB28245) | human gut metagenome | biome: gut microbiome; material: fecal sample | place: Denmark | collected 2008 | reverse complement strand
CCCCTTCGCTCCATCCCCATTACAGAGACTTCAACACTACTACAAGGTAGTCCGCCACAGACATGGACATCGGTACTTTCTGCCTTGCGTTTAACGGCTCTCAGCATTTTCCCTTGGCATTCTCTCCTGTTCCTCCAAAGAGCCCATGTCAAGTTCATGCCACCTTTACACCGTACACCCAGCAGACAGTAAACAGGTTTCCTCTGCCATTATCCCAAGATGTAGAAAAGACCTTGGTTCTGATGTGACATGCTAAATTTGCTAACGATGCTTCATCAATGGTTCACTTTCGTTCATCTCCTTGACACATACCTTGCCATCCTTACGGAAGGCTTTCAATTGTCGTTCACTACCCTTCTGTTTCCATCAGAGCAACACAAAGTGGTTTGCAATCAGCACCTGCATGCCGAATGCGGTGGGTCTGCCACCATCTCTTTAGAAGTTACAACAGAAATTTATCAAATATAGCCAATATCAGACTTCATTCTGTCTCAGGACACACCTTCTGTCGCAAAAATACGCTTTTTCTTCGAAACCACCAAGAAAATCACAAGAAATCTGCAAGTTATCAGCAAATTACTAAAAAATCAACTGTAAACTATAAACTGCTTTCCCCAGGCGGTCCCAGCCCGCACAAACACGGCGAGGGCTTTGATGCCCCGCCAACCTTAGAGCGAAGCGGTTCTGAGCACCGGAGGGCGGTTACATCCTAAAGTTTAATCTTTGTTAAACTATAAGCCATCTTGTGCCATTTTACGCCATTATGATGTATATTTGCAGTCAAAATGTATAACTTTATAATTATCGGCTTATGGCACAGACAGCAATGACAGTCCGTATGGACAATCAGCAGAAAGCACAGTTTGATAAACTCTGCGAACAATTCGGTATGAGTGCGAATACCGCCATCAACATCTTTGTAAAGGCAGTAATTCGCAGTAAGAGCATTCCATTCTCCATTCAGGCAAAGAATGAAGAAGATGATAAAGTGACTGCAAAAACAAAGGCTGCGTTCCAATACATGTATGACACAGCTAGAGAGAATAACATTGATATGTCACCTGATGAGATTAATGAAGAAATCAGAGAAGTCAGACGATTAAGAAAAGGGCGCAATGGTATATGCAGTCATTGATACGAACATTATCGTGTCCTTTTCTGTAAATATTGAAATTCCAAAGTTCTTAATATTGGACCCATTCAATGAATAATAGCCAAAAGAATATGGCTTGCTATTCGCTACGATATAGTTCCAAAAGATATTTGATTCAAAAATCTGCTGTAATATCCTCATCTTTCTTTCATCTTCATCCACAAAAGCCATTCAATTGTAAAGGAATCCTCACAAAGGTTACAAAGTCTTTTCCTACCTTTGCGACCCAAGAGCCAATCTTTTTGAACCCAGCATCATCATTGCTCACCTTAATATGAGCATTCTTCCAATCAATTGTTTCACCATCATAATAAGCCAGATCAAGTGTCTTCTTGGAGACATCTACGCCAAAATACAGTTCTTCATCCATATTATTAACATTTTAGAATTTAATGGAATCAAGAAAGAATGGTGGTAGGCGAAGGACTGAATCGGTGAATAGAGAATATCCAGAACACTTACTAGTACATCTTAACACCCATTAACCAATTGGCTTTAAACGTGATTCCGGGTGCAAAGGTAAAAGAATACTTACTTACCAATTATACACACGTTCAATTTTTGTTTTACGTTTCATTGTCACTTCTGTTTGTACCTAAGTGACAACCTTTTTCAGGGAAGTACAGCAGGCTAGAGAAAACAATCAATACAGTTTAGCGTATTTATCCCCAAATATCTTTATTTCATTTTTGAATTTGTATAATTGCTCAACAACTTCCTTCTCCCCATGAAAAGGCTTATGCATTCTTAAACTTTGTATCTCTTTAGAAGTCAATAGTTTTATAATTTGTACCAGTCCTTCTACAGTCTGTTCACTTGTAAAAGCATAATACAATGCATATTTTATGATTTTTACTATCTTTCCTTTATATATTGCAATGCACCTCTTCGAAAAATTTGCCTGTTCTTCGTAATCCGTAGGAATATTTCCAAATCCCACAAAGGTTTTAACTCCAGCTTCTATTGCTAATCTAGCAAGACTTTTTGGGGAATTTCTGTTTGAATTACATGAAAAGCAAAAGAAGACTTTCCCCTTAAATGCAGCAATGTTACTTGCATCAATGAACACCTCTTTATTGAAAAAATTAGTATTTTCACTACTTGCAGCTACATCCACGGACATTTCCCCATACACAGCACAGGCACCATGTAGTTTGGTCTCACCACCGTGTCCCATGAAAAAGATAAAACGGCTACCACTCGATTGTTTTATGCAATCCTCATGCTCTTCATTTGAAAAGTGCACTTTATAACAATGCCAATCACTTTCTAAATTTGAGGTCAAAAAAGTATGAATACGATTAAGAAAAGTAGTATTACTACTCTTATCTATTGGAAAGATAGCAAATATTTTACTCATAGCCATTTATAGATGTTATATACGCTAAAATATGATCTACGATGTTCTTACGCAGAGCAACAACATCACTTCCTTTCTTTAACAACAAATCTCCTATATCACTAATTTTTTTATCAGTATATCCAGGAATTGAACATTTCAAATTATCACAGTTCAATGTATGCAAAGAATCAATAAGTCTTGAATCAATAGTTATATCGGGTTCTTTGGCAATAAGACTTTTAAACTCATTTTCAAATTCCCCCTCACCACTCAGATAATGTATATCAGTTTGAGCCAAAATCTTTAACATTTCAACTTGCTGTTTAAATCCTTTAGCCCTTTTTGTAATAATATCATCTATAACTTCATCAATCTGCGCAGAATATATTACAACTTGTTTACGATAATGCGGTTGTAGAGAATATAGCATCTCTATCATATCAATACCTTTAAGTTCATCAGTCACCAAATTATAATCAGTCGCAAACACATCTAGATGAGACAAGAACGATATTGATGCCAACTTATTCTCCAAAGCAACTTTATCCAAAGATAAATCCCCATTATCCTTTCTTACAGAACATTCATTTGGATTAATCTCCTCATAGACAAGCAAAATGCCCTCATTACGCAAACTTCTAGCAATTCGTTTTAGTCTATCCTCCTGAGACTGTTCATCTACTAAAATCAAATATCTTTGTTCCATTACTTAAAAAACATTTTAAAATGAATACCTACTCCATTAATTGGAGTTGCAATTTCAATTGTAGCACGCAAGCTATTGAGGGTTTCTTTTATCAAATACATGCCAAAACCAGAACCTGTTGGTTTACCAGACTTCGCAAATTCAAATATCTGATTAGGATCTTGACGAAAAGAATCTATAAGTCCCTCTCCATCATCGTAAACATCCAACTCTAAATCATTATTATGACGCACACAAGAGAACCAAATATTAGAGGCATGCCAATCTTCTGAATTTTTTATAAAATTATCAATTAGCAATGCTAAGTCTAGCTTACTTCCATATATGGCAAATAAATCCACATCGGTTGAGAAATGGCATTTCAAAGTAGTTTTTACCTCCTCAGCCAAATAGCCCTTCAAGAACATAGGTAAATTTATCTTTTGCGAATCAGATTTTGCCAAATCACAATTGAGAATAAGATCTGTAGCTGCTAAAGTTTTTTGCGACAGTTTTTTTATAATCGAGAGCGAAACTAACACTTCCTCTTTTTTGTCGAAATCTTCCTCATCTACTACATACCTAATTAATTCATCTACCTTATCATTTATTCTGCTATTATTATTTTTTACATGATGTATTAAAGCATCAGTATCTGGGTTTGAAGCTTTTTTATAGAACTCAACTTTTAATGTTTCCAGTTGCTTCTCCTTTTCTACCTGCTTTCGTTTTGTTGCCTCTTCTTTTGTTTTCTTTTCTGCTATAAGTCGAGCATTATCTGCTTTAATTTTTTCATTTTCAGCACGCAATCTAGCGAGTTCCGCAGAACGTCTTTTTTCCTCTTCTGATTTTGCCCTAGCTTCAGCTTCACGTCGCATTTCTTCAGCTTTAAGAGCCTTTTCTTCGGCCTCTCTCTGACGTGATTCAGCTTCAGCAGCCTTTCTCTCTGCCTCTTCTTTTTGACGTGATAATTCTTCTATTTTACGTTTTACCTCTTCTACCGAATTTTCCAATGACTGATTTCCTGTTCTTCTTGCAATTGTTTCTAAATCGGAGATAAACTGCAGCTTTATATCTTGAGGTTCCAAACTTGAAGTAACAAAATTTGCTAAATCAGAATTATAAGACAACACCTCGACATTATTATCTGAAGTTAACGTTTTTACAAGTCGAACAAAATCAATTTTGCTACCAAAGCTAGAATGTAAAACGAACGACGGGTCTTCAGAATCTTTATCTACTTTTTGAAGTTCCTTTCGAGCATTCCAAGCCACTTCTTCATTTTTATAATATTCGTTTCTTAAAAATGACTCACCCCACAAAACACCAACAACATATCGTTCTAATCTTTTGTGACACTGCTTGTATAAATCTTTAACTTGCCGAGCCATAGGAGTATCTACCAGTCCACTATCACGACTAGACACCTCTTTTAATTCACTTACATCTTCAACTGTGACATCTACTCTTCCCATTAGATCTCGGCTACCTAGATATCTAGCACGTCCTTGTTGAGCCCTAAAGTCAATCCCCCAACTATCATCACCAGTCTCACCAAACGGCAATATACGGAAACCATTTCTAAACAAGAAAACTGAACCGAAGTTAATAGAGTCCACCCCCATTAACCTAGTAAAATTGTATTTAGCAGCTCTATTTAAAAAAGACAAAGATACTGTTGCATTTTTAATCATAGGGAAATGAATATTATGCTCTCTTATTCTATATATATCCACTCCACGATCGGTTAATGTGGTATAAACAAAACCATCAGATATTCTTACATCTATTTGTGTTGTCTTTAGCTTTAATATTTCCGTTATGCTATTTTTTAATGGACCATTAACAATATCCCTATCAAATCCTACCCCATCATGAAGTTTCTGCAAATCCATTTTTTGTTCTCTTTCACAAACAATTTCAATTACAAAATCATTTGTCTCAGAATATGGATTAATAAGTTTTTGCAAAGAACGCTTTAATTCAAGAATATGCTTTCTAGTCCAAGGCGTTTCTTCATCGTGAAGATCCTCTATTTCAATAATTGTTCCATGTGATTCTTGATCAGGAAACACATTATCCACATTAAGAGTACGATGTTCGACATCAACATTATCAAACTCAATTTTTTGGTCAACTTCAAAATTTGCCCAGTCCACAAGTATTTGCTCAGCCAAAAGAGAGTCACGTGTTTTTGTCGTTATCGTTAAAAGACGCCCCAAACGATCACACGAAAATCTGCCAATACCTTTTGCACCAGCATAAAATCTTCTTATTTTATCCCTATAAGATTTTTGTTTATCATTTACTTCATCTTCTGTTCCGTCTTTTTTGGCAGAAAAACCCAAGAACAACCATTTATTCTTCAAATCAGACAAAGACATACCTTTACCATTGTCCGCAATGGTAATTTTATTTTCAGTAAAAGTGATAACAACATGATTTGCATATGCATCATATGAGTTTTTAACCAGCTCAAAAATGGCCACATTATCACTAGTTATTAAATCCTTACCAACCAAATCTTTTAAGGCTGAGCTAATTTTGAATTGTAAAGAATCTTCCATACTATATCATTTCTTTTAACACTAATCCTGCTTGCAAAGCAAACAATGGTGGGATTGCATTACCCACTTGACTATATCTTGGCACTTCCTTTTTACGCATTTGTCCACCAGTTGTATATTTGCTTTTAAACTCATACCAATCTGGAAAAGACTGAATCCTTGCACATTCACGCACAGTCATTATCCTTGGCTCACAATAATGCAAGTAATCATCAGGCATATTAGTTATCGTAGGAGCCAACTGATTCGGATCCAAAACGGTAATGCCCCTTTGTTTTATGCCCCAACCTTCACGAGCCTTACCATCAATACGCTTTCCTTTTTGAGGATAATTTAATAGCAAGTTTTGGAAACACGCCACCTTTTCCGGTGTATGATGAGCAAAGCTATGGCTGTTAGGAACCATTTGTCTCTTACGGATTCCTTGACGCAAATATCGCTCATACTTAGACTCCACATCACCATATAATCCAGACATAAAGCCCTTTCTATCTGGAGTTTCCATCTGTCCATTCTCTCTTAATAAATCTGAAATTGCATCACGGACACAACAAAAAGAATCAAGCTTGTTATCCTTCAAAAAAGATGTTTTCTGTTTATCTATCTTTTCAAAGAATAACTCAGCGTCAGATTCATTTCCTCCCAATACTCCGACCATGATAAAACGCTTCCTTCTTTGGGGAACACCATAATGAGAGAAGTCTACTACTTGCGCATGAACTCCATACCCTAAATCTCTTAACTTTTTCTTTACAATTTCAGAATATGGGACAGCACTCGTATCTTTTATCTTTTTAAATGCATATGTAAATCCTTTAACATTCTCAAAAAGCAAAAGTTTCGGTCGCACCATATCAATAAAGTCTATATAAGAAAATACCAGTTGGTTACGGACATCATCCTCCACTCTTTTTCCTGCCATAGAAAAACCTTGGCAAGGTGGACCTCCAGCAACAAGATCAACCTGCCCCCTTAGTTTTCTCAGTTGCGTTTTATACTTTTCATTTACTTCTAAAATATTCAAAGGACCAATTGGCAGCCACTGAGGCCAGGCAAAATGCTGCTTTCCCTCAATTAAGTTATAATCAAGGGTTTCAAATGCGTTGGGATTTTTCTCAATAGCAAAGATGCCATTCCATCCTGCTTGATATAGACCTAAAGATAGACCTCCACACCCCGCAAATAAATCAATAACAGTATATTGCTTTGTATTCATTACTAACTTTTTGTTGCAAAATTACATTATTTTTCTTAACTTTCGCATTTAAACATAAAACTTTATGCATTTTTAATGCTTGAAAAGTCAAGTCTCCATATTTACAACGTCAAAATACGATGAAACAATGGCTCTTCTTTTAACACGCAAGAATCTAGACATAACCAATAAGCATTTGCAAAATCCTCCTCTTGCATACTTACATTTTTATGCTTTCGAAGACCATAAAACAAGACCTTCACCATCTCATGCCCCACCATTTCCATTCGTATATCAGCAGGAAGCATATTCATGCGCTCTCTTATCTGATTAGGAAAATTAGCAGGAATTGTATTTTTTGTATTTTTCTGGATAATCTTGACTATAAGTTTGCCTTCATCAAGTTTACAACAATTTGTTTGCCTATCGTATGTAAGATTTTTATCGATATCCACCATCTTCGCATTCAGTGGGATTAATAATCCATGGAGATGGAATAAGAAACGACAAATATGTTCAACACTTGCCATAAATGCCTTGACATCGAAATTCCCCATTATTCTAAAAATGTTCAGAACAACCTCTTGAATATATTCCTCTCGATAAAGATAAGACTCCATTGAATTGTAATCAGTATATGCCAAATATCTACCATTTGACTCTTTGCTAAACAGGGTGTCCCAATCTCGATCTATGATACATAACATACGGCAACCATCCACTTTTTCTTCGACCTTAGAAGCCAAATATACGACCTTTTCTTTATTACAACTTTTTAATCGCGCACATTTCTGTTCTGTCATAGTCATATACTCTTCATCAAAGCCTACCATATCCATCGGATAGACATTCACCCCATACAGATGCTCTTTATTCAAAAATCTATCTATGACAACCTTATCCGTCCATCCTTCCACGAATATATTTTTCATTTCTGGCTCCAACTCACAAATAGCCAATATCTCAGAAACATTCCGCTTTATATCATTCATATTCTGTCTTATCTACTAACTTAGCTACGTTTCCAATATGTCTAGATAATATTTCAAAAGAATGAGTTGCTATAATAAACTGAGCATGATTTTCTCCCACAAAGAAATTCATTGTGTCCATCAGCATACGTTGCCACTTAACATTAAGCGAAATCTCAGGTTCATCTATCAATATCAACGAACATTCTGAGCTTTTCACTATCACTTGACTAAACAAAATGAGTAATTGCTTTTCACCAGAAGATAGAGAGCTAGGTTGTACGATTTCCCCATTCTTACGATGACGTATAACAAGTCCTTCGTTTATAGAGAACGAGATTATTTTCTCATGCAAATATCCAGACAAGCTTTTCAATAAATAAGATATAATTTCCATCAAACTGTCCAAAGCTTTAATTTTATTATTTAGCATCTCAATGTAAGGAGTCAAGACTGCGTTCACAATTTCTATCTTGCGACTTTTTGTATTACTGATATTCTTCAACAAGTTACGATAGTCCGACTCTGACAAAAATCCCATATCTACATATGGCTTTACCCTTATTGAAATATCTGTCAAGTTTTCTTTTATTTTTTCCAATGAAGTTTTTCCATTGTCTGAATTTTGAGTTTTAGATAATTGCTCTATTATTTTCGCATAAATATCAGAAGTACCCTCTTCTCCTTTTTTATTTGCAGAGAGTGCACGATTTATAATCCAATCATGCAGACTTCTGATTGCATTATCTACATCTGTTGTCCCCTTTTCCATACGCCTCATCCTCGCTTTAATGCGATTGATACGATATGTTTCTATCGTTGTCTGGTCATCAAAATCCTGCACTTTTCTTGTATCCGTAATATACAATATATTTAAATTGTGCAATCTATCTAAGAAAGTGTCAAACTTTTCATCATTTAAGCTATCTTGATCTCTTATCACCCAATGATCATCATCATCTTTTCGAGCCACAAGATCAAAATGATCTGCCACGTCGCCTATTTTGTACAATATAGAATAGGTACCCAACAGATTCGTAGAAGTGGACATTCTAACAGCCTCCACAAAGCTGCCATCATCAAAATGTATCTTAAAATCCTTGAAAGGAATATTAGCCAACTGAGATTTATGCCCACAATTACTCTTAGAAGACAATAAATAATATATCATACGCAAAATAGTAGATTTACCTGTACCATTATCACCATAGAGTATCATCAGATTATCAACATCACTATTTGACGCACATTCCAAATCGTAATCATACACACCAAAAAGATACACAACTTGAATTTTTGATATTTTTATTTTGCTCATAACCATTTTATACAAATACTTTTTAATATTCTTTATTACAATCAAACACACTTGATGCCACTTTGTTTGTCACCATTAAATAAGAAGCTACGGCAACAGATCTTATCACATCAGCTATCATCTCTTTCTTCTCCCATAATATCAGTATGTACCTCGTCCGTTTGAGGCACAAGAGGATGTACAGGTATTTCATCGGTCTTGAAGATAGAATACAACGAGAACACCAAGAAAATGATCATTAGGCAGCTCGCAGCAAACATAAGTACATTGAAATCCGCCTGTAGCTTATTGTATTCCAAATGCAAAAGAGCCTCTTGACGCTCTTGATGCTTATCAAGCAAAGTTTGAAGCTGGTCTATATTCTCAGTACTCTTACTCTTCACATTCTTGCTGCTGTTTAAGACCTGTTCAAACATCAAAGCATCCTTCCGTTGCAAAGCCACAATATCATTTTGCGCCTGCTTATAACAATAGGAAAGATAAGCAAATGTTGCACAAGACACAAGAATCACAAGAATGACGCAAGCCACGAACCTATGCCTACCGCTAATCGTGAAAACTGATTTTGTTTGATTACTCTTTTCCATACAACTCCCTTATTATATTCTTTGGCATTTTGAAAAATTCTCATTAGCTCTGCGCCCATTCACTGGGCTTACAAGACTATCCTAAGATTCTTTCTGCGATAAACTTGGCTGGGAAAAGCAAGCCAACCATGAGGTAACCACTTGACAATCCCAGTTCTATCACCATCCGTTGCCACCATGCCTTACAGCAAGGCAATACCCAGCCTACCCCCCACCTTTCCCCAGGCGGTCCCATCCGCACAACCTGGCGAGGGCTTTGATGCCCCGCCAACCTTAGAGCGTAGCGGTTACGAGCACCGAGTAGGGCGGTTACGAGCACCGAGTAGGGCGGTTACATCCTCTCTCTTCGGGCAAGAGAGAGGCTTGGTGAGAGATGTGGAATCCTCCTTGGAAGGAGGAACTAGGTGGTTCGAAGAATTTCACTCCCATCCTCCCCCATACGCCCCATCTTTCGCTTCAAAGATGACGCTAGGTTCATATACCTCAACCTTATGCCATGCCCCTTTAGGCACTTGGCATGCATACACCCCATTCTTCGGATTAAGATGAATTCTCTCAATCTCTTGATAAGAGACCTTTCTTACGGTATCCCCACCATCCTGAAGATACGATACCACCTCCTCGTATATCACTTCATCCATTCTGCCACAAAGACAATACCAACAATCATCAGCATTCCTATTCCCTATCCTACCACACTACCTAGCGTATTATGAAACAAATCATCGAATTCACACAAGCCTCGCTTGAAAAACAGTTGTGATAATTCTATGCAGGCTGAGAAAGCAGCACCGAATAAGAATGATTTTAGCAATGCATTCTTAGTACAGATGAAACTTAGCAGGAACCCAAAAGGATTACTCATTGCAAACATCATAATTAGATTCTAAGCACCTTCTCTCTCGCCTTCTCCTCCACCTTTTCCCATGCGGTCCCATCCCGCACAAC
>UMHE01019188.1_pt1 | contig 10773 bp, 9 predicted proteins | sample 1965451 | NCBI WGS metagenome assembly UMHE01 (sample SAMEA4836090, study PRJEB28245) | human gut metagenome | biome: gut microbiome; material: fecal sample | place: Denmark | collected 2008 | reverse complement strand
CGAGGACGCAGGAGACGGTAGGAGGGCCGAACGGAGCGAAGCGTAGTGAGTTCCGCCGCGGCTGCCCGCCTGCCGGCGCTAAATCATCGTCAATGCATTACATCCTTGCAAAATTGCAAAAGCCCCGGAATCGCCATTACAGCGCTCTGGGGGCCTTATATCTTAAAGTCAAAGTGTCAAAGATGGAAATCTAAAAAAAACTGCCGGGACCGGATGGCCCTGGCAGTTTTCAGATATGATTAGTAATCCTTAGAACTGGTACATAGCGCGGACGAAATTGGCGTCTTCTGGACTGGTTTTGGAATCGTCATTTGTGGTAGTGCTTCCATTGTAGCCATAGATCCAGTATGCATTCGTTTCAGAGTTGCTGTCACTTTCTGTGGACGACCAGTAATAACTGTCAAGCGCTGTTCCGCCATGCTCCGTAAGAACCGCATTGATAACAGGAGCTATAGCAAGGAAGCACTTCACTTCATCAGATGCAGGCAAGTACCATCCTTCACCCTTCTCAACACACCACTTGAAAGCAGGGAAAGAAGCAAGGCTATTATCAAGAGCCTTGACTTTTGCGGTATTGCCCTTGCCGTCAGTCGTGCTCTGTGCACCGGTGGTTCTGTTGCTTGTTGACCAGACATCTGCAGTCGTTTCATCCAGAGAGATGATCTTGCCCTTCAGCTTGCTCTCATCTACCCATACTACAACACCTTTGACCGAGCCTACCTCATAGTAATCTCCGACAGCCCATTCCTTGGCAGGAGTCTGTACAGTAACCTGGCACACAGCCTTGACAGCACCGGCAGTTACGGATATTGTCGCCACTCCGTCAGCAACAGCCTTGACCTTTCCGTCCTGGCTGACAGTAGCTACAGCCTCGGCAGAAGATGCCCATACCACAGAACTCAAATCTGCATCCGCAGGATCGAATGTCGCAGTAAGCTGTGCTTCACCACCAGGCTCGAGATTCAGTTCGGTAGCGCTCAATGTGATCTGTGTCACCTTTATTATTCTCTTGGTTACCGTAACCTTGCACTCGGCTTTCACGTCACCGGCCGCAACGGATATAGTAGCCTCTCCCGGAGCCAGGGCACTGACCTTGCCTTCCTGAGAAACTGACGCCACCTTGTCATTGGACGAAGCCCATACCACAGCGCCTACTTCAGCCTCAGCAGGAGAGAAAGTGGCAACCAACAGGGCCTCCTGCTCTTCTACAAGATTAAGAGAGGACTTGTCCAGCGTGACAGTCTCCACCTTTACAGGCTCCTTTACTACTTCTTCAGTTTTCGTTTCCTCTTTTTCGCAGCCGCATGCCAATGCAGCCAAACCGCAGAGCGCGGCGATGAATTTGAATGTTTTCATACTATAATAGGTTTTGTAATTTCGATAAATGCCCTTTTTGTAAATATATTATTTGAAAAAAACTGTCTTCCAGCCTGTTATCCAATCGGAATCTTCACCAGCGGCCCGGCTTTACCTGAAGGATCGACGGCAACTGCCGCCACAATATATTTCTTTCCCTCCTCCTTGATGAATGCAAGCTCCTTCTTGTCCTTGTATCCCTTCATCTGCAGGGCTTCGATAGTGTCGTAATCCGAATGCCCGTCCAGGCTGGTGAAAGTGCCTACGAACCAATGCGTGGCAGACACTGACGGCTCCATGTCCAATTTTACCGCCTTCTTTCCCACGTAAATCTCACCATAAATGCTCGCGTCAATGATTTCATAACTTACCTTTACGCTGACACTTGAACCCATCGGCATCTCCGGAGTCGTGAACTCCACCTTCGTGACGCCAGTCGTGGCACAGCCCTTGTAACCGAAAGCATAAGCCACATACTTGGTCTTGGAAACAAGAATCTCAGTGGCATCCACCTCGTGGTAACCCTGGACAAGGAACGTGGATATGGAATTCCCCGCCTCAGATATCACCCAGTCCGTCAATTCCTTGTCGGATTTGAATTTGGAGAACGTCTCGTAGTCCATACAGTCGGTGAAATAGGTCTCCTCATCATTGGACGGAGTGAACGCGATCTTGGCCCCGTTGAACTTCAGCTCGTAGAGACCTGTCTTGAATGTCAATGACGACTGCTCGGCAGCTGTAGTCCTGAAAGTCTTTTTGGTCACGCCTGTCGTGCCTGTACAGGACGGGTCCATACCGAAAGCGAAAACCACGTAATCCGTCTCGGCTTTCAGCTTCGTGCTCTCGAATGAACTGTTGCCCTTTTCCAGAAAATCCGTCACGGACTTGCTGTAACCCGCCATTTCATATATTTCCAGGGCACTGCGAATCAGTTCAGCATTGGACTGTATGATACCGCCGTCCCCACCATATTTCTCATATTCCTCCGCTGTCACGAAATCGCAGAAATAATAGCAGTCGCCGTCTGTCGGCGCCACAGAAATCTTCGCTGTAGTCGCACCGACACCAGTAATGTCAATGCTGAAGGAACAATCCACGCTCTCTACTTTTCCAGTGCGGAAAGCGGTCTTTACCAATGAATTGCCTCCGAGATAATCCTCGGTGAAAGCAAATGCGTAGGCATAGTAGTCCGTTTCGCTCGAAAAACCGTCTTTTACAGCGGAGACCGCTCCGACGGACGCCTTGGACTTGGCGATGGCAGTATAATCGCTCTCGTATAGTGCTGACACTTCCTGCAGGTGTTCTATCACCGAACTGATCAGCGCGTCATCCGTTTTCAATGCTTCATAATCATCTTTGGAGATTACACCATAATAATATGGTTCAGAGTCCTCTGATGGCGTGATTTCGAGTTTTGCGGACCAGGTCGTGACATCTGAAGTCTTGATTTCGAACTCAACCGTCTTTTCCGGCTGAGAAGGCTCCGGCATAGTCGATTCAGCCTCCTTCTTGTCGCATGAAAGCGAGATTGCTGCGCAAACTGCCAAGGCCAGTGTGACCTTGGCAGCAGATATTATGTGTTTCTTGCCGTTCATCATGGAACTTTAGAACTGGTACATGGCACGGACTAAAGTGTCACCTTCAGGAAGTTCTTTGAAGACACCATAGCTGGTGGCTGTCCCATCAGATTTAAGATAGCCGTACAATGCCTCACTCGCCTCTTCATCTGCTTCAGTAGATGACCAGTAGAAATCACTGATTTTTGTCCCGTTATGAGCCTCAAGCGTAGAATTTACCGTCGCTTTGGCATTCAGGAAATAATATACTTCCATAATTGCCGGGAAATACCACCCTTCACCATGTGCGACGCACCATTTGAATGCCGGAAAAGCTGACAGTTCAGCATTGATGTCTTTTACTTTGTCTGTATTTCCTTTGCCGTCTTCTTCACTTTTGGCGCCGGTGTTGTATCCTCCTGTAGCCCAGATATCGACTTTCTCGTCGAGGGATATGATTTTCCCGTGCTCCTTGCTCTCGTCAACCCATACTACGACACCTTTTACATTGCCTACCTCGTAGTAATCTCCGACTGCCCATCCTGTTTTCTTCTCGACGACTACCTTGCACTCGGCTTTTACGTCTCCTGCCGTAACTGATACAGTGGTCTCGCCCTCAGCAACAGCCTTGACCTTGCCTTCCGGGGATACGGTAGCGACGGTCTCGGCAGATGATGCCCATACGACAGAACTCAAATCCGCGTCTTCAGGTGCGAATGTGGCCGTCAGCACAGCTTCCTCTTCAGGAGCAAGCTTGAGCTCAGTGGCGCTCAACGTGATGCTTGCCACCTTATTTGTTTTGGAATCCTCTTTTTCGCAGCTGCATACAAACGCTGCAACACCGCAGAGCACGGCAATGAATTTAAAGGTTTTCATAATCTATTGTTAGTTTGTTATTCTGTTAGTTCGTTGTCCGTCTTTTTGTAAATGTAGTGATTTTAATTTGGAATAGCCAATAGATTAGCAGATTATTTTTGCGAAAAAATGCCGCCAGGATAATCCGAGCGGCATTAAAATGGTATAAGATAATGATTTAGTAAGGATTACTTAAAGTTTTTTCAGGACATAATCAGCCTTTATCTTGTCAATGATGCTGCACACGACATTGAAAGTGCGGCTGTAGTGCGAGTAGTTCGCCGGGGTAATGAAATTTACACGTCCCTGACGGAGAAGTTTCTCCGCTACCGCCTTCTTCTGCTTGTTTTCCGGATTATAGACGGCGATGGAGTGTCCGCCGAACATGCTGACGATCTTCATGCACGGAACGTCGGTCTCTCCGTCTCCCACATATATCATCTGCGTGAACGGAATCCTCTTCTTGTCCTCTGCCATACTTTCATTGACCTCCTTGGTGTCCCTCGCACTGAATATACCTTTATTTATCTTGAATATGAACTGTGTCTTGGCGGTGTAGTCCACAGCTATGCCCGGCCACTCGGCCTCTCCCTTGGAGTCATACAGGAACGAGCTCGCAAAAATGTGCTTGAACTCCTTGGCGAGCGGACAGCCCTCGATGATCTCCTTGAGACCGGAGGAGTTTATGTAGTGCTCCACCTTTACGCCTTGGCTGCGTCCATATTCATTGACAAGATCAAACCAGCTCTCGAGCCCCTCGAAAAGCTTTATGTCCTTTCCGAATTTCTTGAACTCGCTGCGCTTGAGCCTGATGCCCTTGGCTCTCGCCTCGTCGAACATCAGCTTCATGTAGGCGAGGATGTTGCTCGCGTCCTGTCCGGAAGCGATGCGGTTGCTTATGTCCCAGAATTCTTCAGGCGTCTTGCCGATGGCCTGGATGAATCCGAATTCCTGCATATTGCCCGGGGACAATGTCCCGTCAAAGTCGTAGATGAGAGCGACTATAGGTTTTCTTGTCATAGTCAATGCGCGACGGCTGAAAAAAATGAACAACAGAGCCGTCCTCCTTTGGCGAATATAGTGAAAAGTTATTACATTTGCGCAATAAATGATGGTCAGGCATCTTGATTTTTTGTCACGGAAACCTGACGGGCTGTGATAACATAACCTATTAGTAAATGGAACATTATTTCGCGCGTCTTCAGAACGCCATCAGACTGTACTGGGACAAACCGGCAGTTTGTAATTATAGAGGTGAAACATTCACTTACGGCCAGCTGGCTACACAGATAGAGCGGTTCCACATTTTCTTCGAGGCTTGCGGGCTGAAGAAGGGTGACCGTATCGCCATATTCGCCAAGAACACGGCCAGGATGGCTGTTTCTTTCCTTTCAGTCAATACCTACGAGACTGTGGTGGTGCCTATCCTTTCCGATTTCACGCCGGAAAGCGTAAATCATCTGGTGGACCATTCGGAGAGCCTGATGCTCTTCACCGACAGCGACATCTGGGCGAAACTCGACAAATCCAAGATGCCATTGGTGAAGGCAGTAGTCAGTGTCAATGATTTCACTCTCCTCTATGCCGACAATGATGATGTGAAAAAGGCCTATGCGGCTATATCAGAGACTTTCGCCTCACGCTATCCTATGGGATTCACCGGAGAGAATGTCACATACAATACCGACAACTGGGATGACCTCGACATCATCAACTACACATCCGGCACGACAAGCGCGCCTAAGGGCGTGATGCTGACATACAAGGCATTGAGCGCGACCATCGACTTCGGCCAGAGATATATTCCGTCGTCAGATAAATTCACGATGGTGTCAATGCTGCCGATGGCCCACATGTACGGACTGGTATATGAATTCCTGTACCCTCTGTGCAACGGAACGAGCATCACATTCCTCGGCAAGACCCCGTCACCGTCACTGCTGCTTTCTGCTATGCACGACGTGAAGCCGTATCTTCTCATCACCGTGCCTCTCGTGATGGAGAAAGTGTTCAAGAGCGCCATAAAACCGGTACTTGACAAGCCGGTGATGAAAGTGCTGACAAGGATTCCGGGAATCAATTCATTGATATTCAAGAAGATCAGGGAAAAACTCCTGGGTGCCCTCGGCGGAAATCTCCAGATGATCATCATGGGCGGCGCACCTCTCAACCCTGAGGTGGAGAAATGGTTCAAGAGAATCGGCCTTCCTTATACTGTAGGTTACGGTATGACCGAAGCCGCTCCGCTTCTCGCTTACGAACCGTGCACATCGTATGTTCCTGGCTCTTGTGGAAGGTCAGTGGACTGCGCCATTGTCCGCATTGACTCTGAAGACCCTCAGCACGTGGTTGGTGAGATCCAGGCGAAAGGTGACAATGTCTGCATCGGCTATTACAAGAATCCTGAGGCGACTGCAGCCGCATTTACGGAGGACGGCTTCCTCAAGACCGGCGACCTCGGCATCATCGACGCTCACGGCAATATCTTCATCAGAGGCCGCAGCAAGAGCATGATTCTCAGCGCAAACGGCCAGAATATCTATCCGGAGGAAGTTGAGGCTGTGGTGAACAATCAGGACTATGTGGTAGAGTCCGTAGTCGTGGACAGGGCCAGCAAACTCGTTGCTCTTGTCTATCTCGACGCTGATGCCATGAAGAAGGCAGGACTCGACGAGGAAACTGTCGCTGATCTGCATGAGACTATAAGGATCAATGCAAACAAGGCATTGCCGTCCTACAGTCAGCTCCAGAAAGTGGAAGTCGTGGACAAGCCTTTCGAGAAAACTCCTAAGATGAGCATCAAGCGCTTCATGTACAAATAGTTGTTTTTGGTGCAACGTATATGATTTTTTCTGCATCTAACATTTGTTGACTACTAACAGTTGAGTGAATTATGAACTGGAAGAAATTGATTGTACTTGCACTTCTTGCATTCTTTTTCCATCAGAACGCAGATGCGTTCCGTCCACAGAAACCTTTCAAGGCGGACATCTCCTTTTCGGCCGCATTCATTGCCGAGAGCAATGTTCTCCAAGACCGTTTCATGGGCGGGTATCTGTCGTATGATGATGACTTCTATCGTGGCTATTCCCCTGACGTGGAACACCTGTATGCTGAATATCTTCAGTTGCCGGCTGCTGCTGACGGGGATCCGATGTTCTCCTTGCGGGCTGATTTCAAGGTGCTCGAATGGCTTTGTGTAGGTGTGGATTTTTCATATCAGCACATTTGGGGCACAGTCTATAAGGGATTCAACCGCTATCCGGAGCGGAAGGTAAAGGGAAACGTGTATTATGTGATGCCGGAAGTCAGGTTCGACTACCTGAGGACAAGGCTTTCCACATTGTCCTCTTCCTGTAGTCTCGGACTTGGAATCTATGACGGGTTCAAGAAGAAAGTCTATGCGGACTTCCAGTTGAGGCCCATCACTTATTCGATCGGTACCGTAGTTTACGGTAAAGTAGGCGTGACGGTCGGTACCCTTATGAATGGTTTGGAATTTGGTGCAGGTGTAAGGTTCTAAAGGAGGTAATGCTATGAAAATTAAAGTATTGATGGCGTTGGCCGTTTTGCCGCTTTTGGCTTTCGAATGTTGTGACGACACAGATACCTGGCAGTTCCGTTGCCAGCGGGGAAGTGAATTCACGCTTTATCCGCAGGACGTTCTCGATGAAGTGATAGGGGAGTCTCTGATGTCGCTGAATTTTGTCCAGAGAGTAATAGATTCGCACAATGGCAATCCTTCCCTCGGCATACACTCCGTCAAGGACATGACCGGTTGGGAGTATCTGGTGGAAAACAGGATCGAAAAAAGCGATACCATCTGGTTTGATGCCAGAAGAAGAATGAGGATGCGCCGTTCTCAGCCTGACAACAAATGGATCGTGACGCGAAAGGATGATTACGGTTACAATGATCAGCTGTATTCGTTTGAACTGAAGGCGGAACGCTGTGACAAGGATGTTGACGGCGCGCTCAAGTATCCGTGGCTTGTTACTGTCGAAGGCAGCCGTACTGAGAACTCGGATTATTCAATGACCTATTCAGTGCCGGCTCCGATGAAAGTCAGATGGGGCAACATGCTTACTTTCAGCAGCGAAGATATCATGCCTGAAGGCAAACTGCTCATCTCTTTTTACAAGGAAGGCAAGAAAATCGACTGGATAAATGCTGACTATGCAGCAGACGGAACAAAGTACGAGACTTCATTGAACAATTAGAAACGGCGTTGCCGTCAATGAACAATGTCGTAAGCTCCGAATCATGACTGACAATTTGTCACGACAATCACATTGGAACATTATTTGACCTTTCATAGACCGTCCGGTATGCCGGGCGGTTTTTTGTTGTGCCGCCGCATTGACCGGAAAACATTGAAATTTAAAATATAGAATATCATGGCAGAGATTAAAGGTAAAATCGGCGTCACTACGGAAAATATCTTTCCGGTGATCAAACAGTTCTTGTATTCGGATCACGAGATATTCCTCAGAGAGCTTGTAGCCAATGCTGTGGATGCCACAGAGAAAATCAAGGCACTTGCTTCTTCCGGAGACTTCAAAGGTGTGCTCGGAGAACTTTCAGTCAGAATCGAACTCGATGAGGACAAGAAGGTGCTCAAAGTCATTGACCGTGGTATCGGTATGACCGAAGAAGAGATTGACAAATACATAAACCAGATCGCGTTCTCTTCAGCAGGAGAGTTCCTGGAGAAATATAAGGACCAGATCGGCAACATCATCGGCCATTTCGGCCTCGGATTCTATTCAGCGTTCATGGTTTCCAAGAAGGTGACCATCGAGTCATTGTCCTGGAAAGAGGGTGCGAAACCGGTCATGTGGTCTTGTGACGGCAGTCCTGAGTATGAAATGTCAGAGTGCGACAAGAATGACAGGGGTACTGTCATAACATTGTACCTGGATGACGATTCCTCAGAGTATGCCGCAAAGGGCAAAATAGAGCAGCTGCTGAACAAATACTGCAAGTTCATGCCGTTCCCGGTCGTATTCGGCAAGGAGCAGGAGTGGAAAGACGGCAAATATGTCGATACTGACAAGGACAAGGTCATAAACAGCGTGGAGCCTCTGTGGACGCGCAAGCCGTCAGAGCTCAAGGAGGAAGACTACATGAACTTCTACAAGGCCCTGTATCCGACTTATGAGGAGCCTCTGTTCTATATCCATCTGAATGTGGACTTCCCGTTCCATCTGACAGGTATCCTTTATTTCCCTAAGATCAAGGAGAGAATGGCAATCGAGAAGAACAAGATTCAGCTCTATTGCAACCAGATGTTCGTGACCGACCACGTGGATGACATTGTCCCGGACTTCCTGACACTGCTTCATGGTGTGATAGACTCTCCTGACATTCCGCTGAACGTCTCCAGAAGCTACCTGCAGAGCGATTCCAATGTGAAGAAGATTTCCGGCTACATCACCAAGAAGGTGGCTGACAGGCTGGAAGAGATCTTCAACAATGAGCGCAAGTCGCTGGAGGAAAAATGGGACAACCTCAAGCTCTTCATCGAATACGGTATGTTGTCGGACGAAAAGTTCTGCGAAAGGGCTATGAAATTCGCTCTCCTGAAGAATACTGACGGCAAGTTCTTCAGCCTGGAAGAGTACCGCAAGGCTATCGAAGGCTCACAGACAGACAAGGACAAGAAGGTCGTTTATCTGTATGCTACTGACACTGATGCCCAGTACACCTTCATCGAGGGAGCCAAGAATAAGGGTTATGACGTGCTGCTGATGGACTGCGAACTGGATTCACACTTCGTAAGCCTGCTCGAGAGACAGATTCCTGACTGCAGGTTCTGCCGCGTGGACTCAGATGCCATAGACAATCTTATCCCTAAGGAAGACAGGACCAGGCCTGAGTTCAGCGAGGCTGAGAAGAATGACATTTCCGACCTGTTCAAGGCAGTGCTGCCTAAGGGTTACGAGTATATCGTGACGGCAGACAATCTCGGCAAGACCGGCGAGCCTATCCTCATCACTCAGAACGAGTTCATGCGCCGTTACCGCGAGATGAGTTCATTGGGCGGAGGAATGAATTTCTACGGTCAGTTGCCGGTATCGTACAATATCACTGTCAATGCTGAGAATCCGCTCATTGAGAAGATTCTTGAGGCCGAGAAGGCACAGGTTAAGCCTTTGGAAGTCGTGGCAGATGCTGATCCTGAAATCGTAAAGGCAGGTGAGGCTAAGGATGCTACAGATGAGCAGAAGAAGGCTGCAGAGGATGCCAAAAATGCCGCACGCGAGGCCAAGGATGCTGCATACTCAGTACATAAGGCTGATATCGAGGCATTTGCATCAAAGAATGAAGTGCTCCAGCAGATTGCTGACTTGGCGCTTCTTGCCAATGGTCTGCTTAAGGGCAAGGCTCTGAGCGAGTTCATCGCGCGCAGCCAGAAGGTCGTAAGTGATGCATATCTGAAATAAAGCGCAACTCTGATAAAGAGTTATAAACAAGGAAAGAGAGACTCCCGCATTGGCAGGAGCCTCTTTTTTTTAGTTTGTCTTCTTGTAACTTGCTACTGCACAAGTGGTGGTGACTGCACCCAGTCCCAACAGCCATGCCAGGTCCGGCCAGGTGTCTGCGAGCGTACATCCCTTGAGGACTATGGCCCTCATCGCATGGGCGAAGTACCGGAGCGGATTGACGAGAGTTATGTCCTGTGCCCATCCCGGCATTGACTCGATTGGCGTGAAAATACCGCTCATCAGCATAAATACCATACTGAAGAACCAGATGACGAACATCGCCTGCTGGGTGTTGTCGCTGAAGTTGGAGACCAGCAGTCCGAATGAAGCCATTGCCAATATGTGGGCGAGTGTGAATACGGCTATGTCCAGCAGGCTGCCCTTGCATACGTAGCCGAATACGATCCACGACAGCAGCAGACACGAGAACACCATGAAAAATGCCACGGCGATATACGGGATCATCTTGCAGACGATCCTGACTTTGACAATGATTCACCCAATTCACTTACGCGCGT
>UMHE01038340.1_pt1 | contig 10819 bp, 8 predicted proteins | sample 1965451 | NCBI WGS metagenome assembly UMHE01 (sample SAMEA4836090, study PRJEB28245) | human gut metagenome | biome: gut microbiome; material: fecal sample | place: Denmark | collected 2008 | reverse complement strand
TATATAAAACAATTTGATAGTTATAAGAATGGGTATAATATGTCTTTTGGTGGAGATAGTATGGCTGGTTATAGTAGGCCATCTGGAAAAGACTGCCCAAATAGCAAACGCATTTGCCAAATTAGTTTCAGTGGTGAGTTAATTAAGGTATGGGATTGTGCTTCTGATGTAGAGCGAGAACTAAAAATCAATCAAACATCTATTTGTCAAGTTTGTAGGGGCAAACGTAAAACTGCTGGAGGTTTTGTGTGGGTTTATGAAAAGGATTATAATCCAAATCAAGACTATAGTAGAACTCCTCAGACTAAAGACAGAGGAAAAGGCACAAGACCAGTAGTTTTATTATCAGAAGATAATGAAATTGTTCAAGAATTTTATTCTGTAATTAATGCAGGACAAGTACTTGGAATAAACCCACAAGAGGTAAGTCGCATTTGTTTGCATAAGGCTAAAACTATTAAATTTAATTTAAAATATAAAGATGAATATATAGAGGAACAACGACTGAGCGAAGAGGGCTTTGTGGCATAAGTCACAAGGTATGCAACAGTCTGGACTGCAACTATAATCTAATAATGAAATTGCAGAGAGTGGGTCAACGGTAATCAGACCGTTTAAAGAAGAACCTACTCCGCTTACAGAAGTGTAAGTCATAATATAGGAGCCAAGCCTATATAGTAACAGATCGACCGCACTTGGTATTAACAATTCTGGCGAATTAACGATGACTTATGGCAAAGAAGATACCGACTACCGCACAGAGGGCAACCCGTCATCTGGCTATGTTTTTAATGCTGCAGAGTCTGTATTCTTCTGTAGAGTCCGTGATCTTATGGTTTCTGACCTCAGAAAACTATACGCATCTTGTGAAAGTAAGAACTGCTGGAGTGCAACTTCTCTAATCAACGAATTCGACAGTAAACAAAACGAATGGCCCGAAGAACTCTGGAGAGTTGACTATGTAAGAAAGTATGAGCGTACATACAGAAACGGAAATACTAGATTCCTTGAACAAATGATGAACGGAAAAAAGAAATATCAGCGTAGACAATTCGAACGCGACCAAGAAATATATATGGCAACCAAGTTTGTTGGCAACACGGCTGCATCTGACCAAATTATGTTTAGATGTAATACCCCTGTATCTGCTGCTGTTAAGCCAGACTACACACTTCATTTGACGCCATTCTCTAATATGTACTTGTCGGTAATGTTTGGTAACTCTTCCGTTACTCAGATTCGTGCAAAAGCTGGTCAACAGTATTCTATTTCTTGTCCTTATACGACAATGGACGATACTGCCGTTCTAATTTATGCCGCCTCAAGAATCCAGTCAATGGGCGACATTTCTGCCTGTTATATTCACGATAATGACTTCTCTAAGGCTGAAAAGCTGAAGGAGTTGATTATTGGCAATACTACGGCTGGATACTCAAATGAGTTTTTAACGAACCTTGTTATTGGCAATAATAGATTGCTTGAGAAGTTAGATGTTAGAAATACACCAAACTTAGCAAGTAGTCTTGATTTGTCTAAGTGTGGAAACCTAAAAGAACTTTATGCAACTGGCTCTGGACTAACTGGTGTTCTATTTGCAAATGGTGGTAAAGTTCAAACTGCATTACTCCCAGACACCCTAACATCTATTAATATGCGTAATTTAAAGTATTTAGACAATCTTGATATTGCTGGTTATGACCAGATTACAACTGCTATTATTGAGAATTGCGATACTATTGATAGTGCTAGCTTATTAAATAAGGCAACACAACTAAACCGCGCTCGTATTATTGGTGTTAACTGGAGTCTAGAGAATACTACTCTATTAGATAGGCTATATAAAATGGGTGGTCTCGACAAGAACGGTTATAATGTTGACAAGTCTGTTGTTACTGGAAAAGTCCATGTTCCCGTTATGAGAGAAAAGCTACTTGCTCAGTATAATGAAGCTTGGCCAGATCTAGAAATCACCTATAATACACTAGTACAGCAATTTACTGTAACCTTCAAGAACGACAATGGAGATATTCTAGATATTCAGTATGTTGACAAGGGAACCAAAGCCGTAGATCCACTTACTAGAGCAGAAAATCCAATTACTACTCCTACAAAGGAAAGTACTGTAAGTACCGACTATACCTTTGCTGGATGGGACAAGGCACTTGTTGATGCTTTTGACGACCAAATTATTACTGCTATATATACTGGAACTACAAGAAGCTATAAAGTTAAGTATGTGTCTAAAGGTAATGTTATGCAAGAAACTACGGCACCATATGGCTCTAGTGTCTTATATACTGGTGAAATTCCTACTTATACATCTGAGGAATCTGCATATAAATATTATTTATTTGATGGATGGGATCAGGGTGGTTATGTCAATGGAGACAAGACCATTAATGCGGTATACGATAGCTGTGAATATAAAGAAGGCTACTTCACCAATAAAGAACTTGCCGATATGCGCCCAGTTGAAATCTACATGATGACTAGACTTGCGGCGAGTGGTATTATCACTTTGTCAGATTATGTAACCGCAAAGGACGCACTAACCGTTACATTGGGTAATGACTTTACATATACAGACATTGAAGAGATGGTATTGATTTCTGAGGAAACTGTCTTTACTGGTAGTAACCGTGTTGACACTGGTGTTAATCTACTGTCTGAGGATAGAAGCTTCGTGTTAGCCATTGACTGCAAAATGGATACTGGAAACTCCACAAACGCTGTTCTTGCACAATGTTTCTCTGGTCTAAATACTAGCGGATTTAAACTGTCTTATAACAATGGAGTTAGTCTTGCTTGGGGCAGTGCCTCAGCTTCTCCATTTAGTGCTGATAGCAGAGAGATGATTGTTCTAAGACATATTAAGGGTGAAAACGGTCTTCATGTTTACTCTTCAAGTACTACTAGTGATAAGTCTTATTATGCAGAACTAAGTGGAATCCATTCTATGAGCCACAATGTGTCACTTGTATTTGGCTGTAGCAAACTCGAAGATGGTTCTTACGAACAGTACGGTAAAGGTACTGTATATTGGAGCAAACTTTGGTATGCCGACTTAGGTGATGATGTTTGTGCGAAAATTGCATATTGGCCACATGAAGAAATTGAATTTGAGGCTTGTTGTGAGCAGAATGGTTCTTTGAAACGTTACTACTTAAGTGACAACTCTGGTACTCGTTCCTCAATGACATTTATTTCTTCTAAGACATTGACCCATCCAGTTATTATGGACCCAGCTTATTCTAATGAAGGCGGCTGGGCTAAATTCGAATTAAATAAATATTTGAACAATAGGGTATATAATGCTTTACCAGATAAATGGAAGCAGTTAATTAAGCAAGTTAAAATTAAGTCTTCTATAGGTAAACAGTCTTTGAGTGTCAGTAGTTCTGATTGCTATATCTTTGTACCGTCTATTTCTGAGCTTGTGCCAAGTATGACGGAAGAACCATATGCAAGTGAAGGTACTATTATTAGTCATTTCTCTTCAAATGCATCTAGAATTTGTTATAATCCAAATGGTGCAGCTGTCCAATATTGGACGCGCTCACCAAGCCTTGGATGGGACAACTATGTCTTTAGAATAACAAATACTGGCACATATCAATCTGTAACACAGATGTCTGCAACGGATATATATGCTAGAATTATGATTTCTATTTAAAGGAGGATGGTTAAATGTACTATAAAGTATTAAAAGATAACAAAGTGATAGATGTACTTAACCATCTATCCTTTGTTAAATATCAGGAAAAGCATAATATTATGGTATCTTGTGTAAAAGAAGAAGCACAGGCAATTCTTTCTTCTGATGATGAACATATTTGGCATATTTATGGCTTATATAATATTCCAATTGATGGATATGATACCGTAACTTTGGAAGAGATTGATGTATATGAATATAATCAGTTGAAAATGCTAAATGGAAAGACGATAGAAGAAATTATTGATGCATATACAAAGTCATTAATTGACGGAGGTGTGCTATGAAGGTATTTATAGAAAGCCTATATAGGCTATATAAAAATAAACAAGTCACAAAGGAGAAGATAGATGAGTTTCTGTCTTCTAAAAAGATAACCCAGCAGGAATATGATTATATTATTTCTGCTGGGCAGATTAATAAGTAAGGAGGTGTAATGATTGTACACTATTTTACTTAATGACACCAACGAGCTAATTACTTCTGTAAAGGAACGTATTATGCAGCGTAGTAAGCTTGTTGACTCTCTACACTTTCTTGTTGATCCAATTTATAAGGGATTAGATATGAGTGGCTTTACAGCAATGATGGAATATATTCTGCCAGTAAGCAGAGAATATCATTCTGAAATTTTAGTAAAATCTGATGCTTTGTATAAAGAAAAATTAGAGTATAAAGTCCCATTCGATACTAACCTAACAAAAGAGGCAGGAAATGTTGAAGTACAATTAACTTTTGTTAAAGTTAGTTTAGATGCTGATGGTGAAAATATCCAACAGGTCAGAAAAACTTCTCCGACTATTATTAAAATACTACCAATCTCTGCTTGGTCTGACATTGTGGCAGACAATGCACTTGGAGCCATTGACCAAAGACTCATTCAAGCTGAGGCAATGATTCAGGCCGTTGGCGAAATGGCTCAATACATTGATGAAAATAAGGCTGACAATATTACTTATAACGAGGAAGATAATTATATCCAGCTTACTGCAAATGGTAATCCAATTGGTGATAAGATTGTTCTTAAGAGCATTGGCGTAAATGTTGTATCTATCCAAGTTAACGAAGATGGTGAACTGATTGTCAATTATTCTGACGGAACATCCAAAAATATTGGCAAAGTAGGTGGTGAATGTGCTGGAATCTATGTACCTTCATATTCTGAAGACGGAATTCTAACATTCACTCTAAGTAATAAAGCAGGTGAACCATCCTATTCGTTTGATGTTGATTCGTCAAATGATTGGAATCCAGTTGGTGACGAAAAAACAACATACATATGGAATAAGTTATAATCTGTGGATTAAGCTAAGATAGCTTTCCAATATATTATTTTATTTTATGAAAGGAGAGAAAGGTTTTGGCTAATCAAAATGTAAGATTTTTCTTTACTGATGACAAGAGAAAATACGATGCGTTAATTCAAAAAGATCCACTAGCTTTATATTTCATAGAAGATGCAGAAACTGGTTATCGTGCTCTTTATAAGGGCGATAATCTAATTGCAGTTGGCAGCAACGCTTCTAGTATGGCGGCTGGTCTAATGAGTTCTGCTGATAAACAGGCTTTAGATAAGTTGGTAGCGAATCCAGGTGGAGTAGAATTTACCCCAGTTGATGGTACTATTACCATTGCCGATGGTGAAGATGGCAAAAAGAATATTGCCGTAGCTATTTCTACCAAAGAGGGTAACACTCTAACTAAAGTAGATGGAGGACTATTTGTACCTTCTGTTCCTGAGTACTCTATTGAAAAGCAAGAAACTCCAGACGAAGGGTTTGTTGCTACATACAAGCTAAAGAAGACTGTAAATGGTGAAACTACTTATGTTGGTGACACAGTGAATGTTCCAAAGGATAAAGTTCTACAGAGTGCCGTACTAAAGACTGTCGAAGCCGATGGTGTACCATATGATAATGCAAAAGTTGGCGACAAGTATATTGATATGGCATTCAATGATGAAACTCAGAGTCATATCTATGTTCCACTAGGTGATATTGGTGGAGACGTAAGCGCTGAAATCAAGATTGATTCTGCAAATGCAAATGGCTTATCTTATGTCGATGGCACTGGTCTGTCTCTAACTCTAGCAAGTGCTGAGAACAATGGTGCTATGTCTAAAGAGATATTTACTGCTGTTAGTGGATTAATGGAATTAGACATTGCAACCAAGGATGACATTAAGTCTATTATTTCCGAAACTGTTGGTACTCCAAATGCAGAGCAGTTCGATATTGATGCAAATGGTGTATTAACATTAAAAGACATTGATGCAGACAAGGTTATTTACAATGGAGAGAAGTTAAGTGATGTACTTGATAGTATGGCTACCTCTTATAGTTGGTCTGAGCTACCAGAAGTTGTCAATACCGATGCTACTAATGTTGTATCTGCAATTGCTTCTGCAAAGAGTGGGTCTGTTGTAAAGATGAGCGCTGGTACTATTTCTCAGGCCATTGCAGTTGAAAAGAGTGTAACTGTTGAGGGTGAGAACGCAGGCGTGGCCCAAAATCATCAACAGGAGGTGTAAACTATGGCAACTATAATTTCTGAGAAACTAACTATTAATGGTGAGGGTTCTAAGGTTGTTCTTGACGGTTTTGATTTTACTGGTAGTGGTTATGTAGATGTTAAGAATGCTTCTTCTGTGGTTATCAAGAATTGTCGTGTTTATGGTATGAATTGTGAAGATGCTGTTAAGAATTATTGGCTACGTATCTATAATGATATTCCTGTGAAGTTAGTTGTTGAAAACAACTTTTTTGGAGACAATGCTGGTACGAAGGGTAAGATGTATAATTTAATTGAGCCTACTGCTCAACTTACGAATGGTAGCTCTATTAGCAACAATTATTTTACTACTGGTTGTTGTACTCACAATATTATAAATGTTTATGGTGCAGTTGATAATAGCGAAATTAACATCAATGGTAACGTTGTCGAGATGACTGCTGGTGGCGTTAGAATTGGTGTTAAGGGAGATAAAACCTGTATTATTAATGTAAGAAACAATAAAGTTCTAGCTACTAATCCTGCATATACAAATGAAGATCAGGGTCTTGTTACTATTCAGCCTTATGACACACAGACAATTAGTTTCTCTAAGATGACTATTGCTGCGAGTGGTAATGAGCTTCCTTGTGAGCAAATTGTATATGCTGGTTATGGTTCCAAAGATACCGTTTTAACGGATAAAACGATGCCAAAAGTTATTATTGATGGCAAAGTTGCCAATGTTACCATTTATCAATGGTAAATTTAAAATTTTATAGGGGGACTTTATTATGGCCGAAAATATGATTAAATTTTTAAGAGGCAATGTAGCCTCTCTCCCTCAGACCGCAACTGAGGGAGCTTTATATTTTACTAAGGACGAAGGCGTATATCTTGGTCTAGCTAATGGTAAGTATCATCGTTATGGTGATTTTATTCAGGTTGATGCGGTGGCTGACCTGCCTACAGCGGGTGCTCATGTAAATTGCATGTATTATTGTGTTGCTGAAAACATTCTAGCAAAGTGGAATGGAACTGAATGGATTCAGATTAACAAGCAGAAGACTCTAGCGGAGCTAGGCGGGGTTGCTAAGTCTGTATATGATGAGAAAATTAAGGCTTTAGAGGGTGCTGACACCACTAACGCTACTGCTATTTCTGACCTTAAGACTCTAGTTGGCGTTATTCCTGATGGTTATACTGAGAGCAATGTTATTGCTTATGTTAACAAGAAAGCTCAGGAAACTCTAGATGCTGCTTCTGGTGGTACTTCTGAATCCGCTGCTTCTGTTAAGGCTGCACTAGAGGCATATAAAGCAGCGAACGATCCCAAGGTAACTGCTAATAAAACTGCCGCAGATAATGCTAAGTCTGCTGCAGATAATGCCCAGGCTGATGTTGACGCACTAAAGGAAAAGGTCGGCACTATTGCTGATGACAAGACCGTTGCTGGTCTTATTTCTGAGGCTAAGACTCAGGCTGATAAGGGTGTATCTGATGCTGCCACTGCTAAGACTGCTGCTGATACTGCTCAGTCTGGTGTTAATGATATTAATACCAAAATTGGTACTGTTACTGAAGGCAAAACTGTTGTCGAAATGATCAATGACGCCAAAACTGCTGCTACATACAACGATACTGATATTAAGGCTTCTATTAAGGCTAATGCTGATGCTATTGGAGTTTTAAATGGTGCCGACACTGTAGACGGCTCTGTTGCAAAAGCTGTTAAGACAGCTCAGAGTACTCTACAAGGCAATATTGACACTGTTTCTGGCAAGGTAACTACTTTAGTTGGTAGTGTCGAGGGCGACGATACAAAGTCCGCTCGTACTATTGCCTCTGAAGAGGTTGCTAAGATTGTTGCTGGTGCTCCTGAGTCTATGGACACTCTAAAGGAGATTTCTGATTGGATTTCTGGACACAAGAATGATGCTTCTGCAATGAATAGTGCAATTCTTGACCTTGAAGCTATTCTTGCTGGTTTCGGTAAAGCAGAAGGTGAAACTGCCACTGTTAAGAAGTATGTTGACGATGCTATCGCAGCTCTCAAGATTGGTGATTATGCCAAGGCTGCTGATCTAACCGCTCTAGCTGCTCGTGTAACTACCGTAGAGGGTCAGATTACTACTCTAAACGGAGACGAGAGCACCGCCGGTTCTGTCAAGAAGGCGCTTGCCGATGCTAAGTCTTATGCTGATGGCAAGGATTCTGCAATGGATACCCGTGTTAAGGCTCTTGAGGCTGACGCTCATACTCATGCCAATAAGGAAGAACTAGACAAGATTGAAGCTGGTGACAAGGCTAAGTGGGATGCTGCTGAGCAGAATGCTAAGACCTATGCAGATGGTCTAGCTAGCAATTATGACGCAAAGGGTGCCGCCGCTACCGCAGAGCAGAATGCAAAGGACTATGCTGACGGTCTTGCAAAGAATTATGACGCATCTGGTTCCGCAGCTTCTGCACTGACTGATGCTAAGGCTTACGCCGATGGCCTAGCAAAGAATTATGATGTCGCTGGAGCTGCTACTACTGCCGAAACTAATGCTAAGGCACACGCCGAAAGTTTACTCGTATGGGGAGAGTTTTAATCCTAACTTAATTTAATAAATATAACTTAATATATGGGGGGAGGTTTACCTCCCCCTCAATAAACCTAGCAAATTTTAAATTCGAAAATAACTAGTTGGCTTTGGACAGTGAGACACGCAAAGTTAATGTTTACATATAAAGCCAACACAAAATCTATTCTTTTAGAAAGGAATGATTTAATGGCCTTGTTTAAAAGTTTACGTGGAAAACGTGAGAATCTACCCTCTACTAAGACAGATGGTTATGCATATTTCTGCACTGACAATGGAACCTTTTGGATAGACTATAAAGATGAAAATGGCGTAGTTCAGCGCAAACAACTTAACGCAAAAGATGCTGAGACCCTTATGGGAGCATCTTTATCAACTATTCTGAATGATAGTGAAGTTGAAATTCCAACTTCAAAAGCAGTTAGTGAGGCAATAGACTCAATAAATCAAGGTTTGACTGATTATGTTAAAACTTCTGATTTAGATTCTGTGGCTTTTGATGGTTATGTCACAAAAGGTGCTAAATCTGGTTCTGTAGTTGGTGAAAAAGCAACAGCAGAAGGTGGGGAAAATACAGCTAGTGGGAAGCGTTCACATGCGGAAGGTTATACCACAACTGCGTCTGGTGAAAATTCCCACGCAGAAGGAAGTTCAAGTGTAGCATCTGCGCAATCAGCACATGCTGAAGGTACAAATACAACCTCTGGAGGAATTGGGTCGCATGCAGAAGGTTATTTCACTTCTTCTAGTAATATGGGTTCTCACTCTGAGGGTGCAAATACAGATGCACATGGCAAATACTCTCACGCAGAAGGTTCAGGCACAAAATCTAGTGGTAGTGCGTCTCACGCAGAAGGTGGAAGTAGCTCGGCAATTGGAGATTATTCTCACTCAGAGGGTTCGCACTCAAGTCTTGCACCAGATAGCATTACCGCGTCAAGTACATCTGCTGATGTTGTTGCAGCATGGAAAGATAATGCTTTCGGAGCAGCGATTGGTCTAGGTTCTCACTCTGAAGGACAGAATACAATTGCTTTTGGCAGAGTGTCTCATTCTGAAGGAAGCTTTACACAAGCATTGGGGTTAGGTTCACATGCTGAAGGTTCCAATAATATTGCATCTGCTGATGCATCTCATGCAGAAGGATTTTACACAATTGCTGGTAGTCGATATCAGCATGTTGAAGGTAAGTATAACATAGAAGACACTGCTGAAAAATATGCACACATTGTCGGTAATGGCCGAGGACAAAGTAGCAGTATGCGTTCTAATGCCCATACTCTAGACTGGTCTGGTAATGCATGGTACTCCGGAAAGGTATCAATAGGTACTACTTCAAGTGTTCCGACTCCAACAAATGCAAATGATCTTGTTACAAAAAAGTATGTAGACAATAAGTTTAGAACAAAAACTGCGTCTGTTGCTCTTGCTTCCACAGATTGGACTGGAACAGAGTCCCCATATTCTCAAGAAGTAATAGTTGATGGTGCAACTTCCAATAGCAAGGTAGACCTGCAGCCCACGGGTGAACAGCTTAATAGTCTTGCTACAAATAGAACAATACTTAATACTGCAAATGATAACGGAACTGTAACCGTCTATGCAATAGGTAATAAGCCTACCGAAGACTATACGATGCAAGCAACAATTACGGAGGTGTAAATATGGTTATATATGGAAATCCAGTAGGTGGGGCATTAAATGCCAAGACATACGAGTTGCAATATAATGGTGGAACGACACCAATTATGGCAGTTGTTGTGGATGAAGAAAAAGTATTTGATGCAACAGAGAATGATGTAAGAAAAGGAATGACATTTGCAAGTAATTCTGGAGTAAAGGTCGGCACAAAAGATATTCCTGCTTATAGAACAGAACAGGGAGTTGTGGCTATTTTGCCGAATCAAAAATTTTCTATATTATTAAATGAATATAATCAATATGATTATACCAAACTACAATGTATGATTTCAAAATTCAACACAACTGTAGAAGATAGTGTGGCTATTGATAGAGTCGTAATTGATGG
>UMHE01016627.1_pt1 | contig 10820 bp, 7 predicted proteins | sample 1965451 | NCBI WGS metagenome assembly UMHE01 (sample SAMEA4836090, study PRJEB28245) | human gut metagenome | biome: gut microbiome; material: fecal sample | place: Denmark | collected 2008 | reverse complement strand
AACAAGTTGGCTAACCTCGACTAATCTTCGAGATTTTACAACACAAGATATGAGCGGGAATCCGAAAGGGTTCCCGCTTTTATTTTATCCCCTTTTTTCTCGTAGTCTTTCAAACTGTCAGCAGACAAGGCACATTGTGCACGATAACATGAAAACCTTTACATTATTTAACTAAGAAAACTTGCATCCTATTGACTTTTTTCCTATATTTGCAATGTACAAACGAAAGAAAAGGACATGTAAGAGGGGTATAAGCCCTATAGTAAATGATAAGCAATAGTAAATGATAACCAATAGTAAATGATATCACTCCTCCCAACATATCATTTGTGTAATTGTAAAAGATGATTTAGACCGAAAGGTGTTTGTTTTTAAAAGCATCGGATGGTAATGGCCGAAAGGCTGGAATCTGAAGATGACAGGTTTAAATGATAATGAAAACAATTAGTAAATGGTATAACTATGAAGAAGTATTTTATGATGGTCATCGCTATGACTATGATGACAATAGGATTTGTTAGTTGCAGTGCATCTGACGATGAAATGGGGGAAACAGTTAGTCGCGTTACCACCAATGAGTCAGGTTTCTCTTTGCTCAGCTATTCCATAACTGCGGGCTCTGCCGTAAGCGAGGAGTCTAACAGTAAGGCTGAGAATGATGAGAAGTTGGTTTGCAAGGTTCTTCCGTGTGGTCAGCTGATGCTGACTCATAAGAATGTAATCTTCGACCAAGGTACAAATATCAAGTTTGCAACTCAGTTGGTTGGCAAGAAGTTAATCATTACCGAAACAGGTGCTTATGGAAAGTCTGGTCAGTATGGTTATTATACGCTTGTTGCCAAGGTAGGAACAGTTAAGGATGGTGACTATGTGGTTGTTGTAAAGCGCAATGATCACGTTCGTGAGGAGTTCAGGTTGAAGTATGACTCTTCCCGAGCTAATTAAGATACATATAAATAGTAAAATGCAATTCAGATATATAATAAATGATATGAAGTTACAATTATAATGAATGGTATGTTGATATATAATATACGAAGTTAAGACAAATGATAGTAAATGATATGTTTATTCAATAACAGATGTCGCTTCTTTCGACCAGTCTAGTTTTACTTTCTGTTTTCATTTCCCCGTAACGTTTCCATGAGCTGTTCCGGCGTACAGTCTTTTAATATCACCTTATTCTCTTTATCCAACAGGTAAATGGTTGGCATGGCTTTGAGCCCGTAAATCGTGCTCAAGCGGTTATCTGCTACGATGCGGAGCAGACTGATGCCGGCTGGTATTGTCTGTTTGTCGAGCCATACAGATATCTTGTGGCAGTTCTCGCAGTCAGGATCGTAGAAATATAAGATAACCTTCTTTTCCCGGTAATCGCTCAACTGATGAGGCTTGCCGTCTTCCAGCATAAAACTGATATTGGTAGCCTGTGTGCCAGGCAAGTTCTTTCTTGCCTGTTTCAGTTTAAATTCTATTCTTTCTTTCTCGGTTTCATCGAAGTATGGCGATTTAGCCATGTCTTCCAGAAACAGGGCATATACCCTGTCGTTGCGCATGGGCGACTCAGGGTTCTCATAATAATGCTCGATGAGGCTTTCAAACTTCTCTTTGGATGGCTTCTGCTGGTAAGCTTTGGCTGTAAAGGCTGCAATCCCCTTCTGGGCTATTTCCTGATTGAAACGTGCCAGAATGTCGATGAAGTTGACAAAACCCTGTTCTGCCATCTCCTTGTTCGCCAGTTCCAGGGTGTCGGCGAAGTTGAAGTTGTCCCAATAGTGCTCACTCAGGTATGCAGCACGTTGCTCTACGCTGCGCAGCGTGTCTGGCAGAGCAGGGTATGGGAAACTGTTCTGAGCCTTGGTTGGGGCTAAGGCTCCAACCAGCATGAAGAAACTGAGGAATATGAATCTTGCCATCATCTTTATATTGGAATTAATGATATTACTAACGGGTGCAAAATTACAAAATAAAATTGAAAGTGGCAAGGTTTTTAATATAAAAAAAAGCCGCGGAACTATAGAAGGTGAGATCACCTCGGCAACTACAGTTCCAACGACCAGTCTAGTTTAATTTATTGGTTCCCGCATACTATTTGTATAGTAAATGATAATTATTTTATTACCTATTTCATTGATATTTGGGGGCATTTATATTTTGAAACGATATGCGCCCCGATACAGATATATGAACTAAACTCTTCTAAGACTTACTATTGATAGGTGAATTCAAACTTCTTAGCCTTTCCTTGGTTGAAGAAGTTGGTCTTCAGATAGAAGCAGCCTATATCTCCTGCCTTGGCATCCTTGCGAAGGTTCTTCAGCGTGATGGCGTATGTCTTCGGGACGTTAGACTGTCCGTTCTGTTCGTTAGTGTTCGCAGTTTGATATACCGACCAACTGTTCCAGTCCTCTCCCGTTTCAGCTTTCTTATCGCTTACTTCCACCGAGCCGTTTTGGATGGTCACGTCGTCTGATGCCACCTTAACCTGAAGTGGCAGAAAGGCTGTGGGGAAGTCGTTAGGTATCGTAAACTTCAGCGTAGCCGTGCTGTTGACGTTCTTGCTTAAGTTTTTCGGCTGCTCCCACTGATAGTTGAACTCACGGATGCTATACAGATGAATGTTCTTGTTGAGTCCGTGCCGGGTATCGATGAGATGGATCGTACCTTCTCTCAGGTTGTCATCTATCGTATTCAACTCGTAGGTGATGACACCTGTTAACTTCTTCTTGCTTTCATCGTAGCTAAGCAATGTCACTTTTGGTGCTGCCGCTGTGGCATATTGCTCGTTCTTAATCCACGATACGTAGAAGTCTTCTTGGCTCAGATGGTCGCCGCTGTACGTGAACTTCACGGTTTGTTCGCCACTGCCAGCGTTGAGCATCTGGTATGTCCCGCCTTCGATGCTCAGGCTGTAAGTGTCATCTGAAATCTCAGGTATAGTTTCCTCCACCTTGATCCAAGGGTTGTTGGCTGGTGCCCCTTTCAAGGCTTCCTCAGAGTTTTCCCATCCCAAGCTCTCGTCCAGTTTGGTGATGACGATTTTATATTCGTAGTTTCGCTTGATGATGTAAGGGACGTTTTTCTCGTCTTGGAGATAGATGAAGTAGTACTTTTTATTAATTTTCAAAATCACCTTCATCGGGTCGTTAGGCAAGTTTCTGTTCTCGAATGTATAAGTTGGGTTCTTCATCTGTCCCACATCACCCTTCAATCTTCTGGTGCTGACGCTTGGGGTGATGTAGTCGATGTCCCATCTCCAAGTGTCATCCCCAGTAGTGGTAGGAAAATTCAACATGGTGCGGTTGAATGGTGCCAACGTGCCATACGCTTCGCCATTGATGACGGAGATGCTGATTTCGTCCGTCTTGTTTGGGTCTGCCCAGGAAGCGGTAATCTTGGCACGGTCTCTCACGAGATGTACGATATGGTCCTTGCTCTTGCTCGTCAAGTATTGCTTGAGTTTTGTTGGGTTGTCTTTTTGGACGTATCCCCAGTATCTCGTCTGTTGTGCCTGATCTTCACCATATTCTGTCTCAAAAGTGGTCATCAGTGTGTTCTCATGCATGCCCACCCACTGGGCTTGGTTGTTCACGTTGATGGACTGGTACTGTTTGTTGGCGTTGGCAACGAAATGGATGCGAGAGGTGGCTGTAGGGATGATAGCCTTTATCTTCTTCTCGTCCGAACTTCCATCATTCTTGACCTCGTGTATTGGGACGTTCTCAAAATCTTCGATTTTGGCGAATCCCACGAACTGTCCATTGTTGTCGAAGCAGAATAGGAGCATGTCTTCTTTGCCTTTGATGCCCTCGTTGGTACCAAAGGTGACACTTCGGGTTGTTTTCTCTTCGTAGCTCGGAATGGCAATGCTGAAATTGATGGTAATGCCCTGCTCTTCACCGTTAGAAGGCGTGGCATCAACGTAGCCCTCGGTGCAGGATGTCAGTATCGCCAGCACCCCAACAATCATTCCGATATATAGCTTGATAAGTTTCATATTGTTTACCTTCTTTGTTTAAATGTTATTCATTCGTCATTCCTTGCCATCTTCTTCCAAAGCCTTGACTTCTGCTGCCGTCAGGTCGTGTACACAGAGCACTTGGGCTTCGCCGTTGCCTTCGGAGAAGGTGTCAATTGAGGCATCGTATTGCTTGCCAGACAATGTCCAGTAAGTTCCGTTGAGCACCTGCGATATATTGTTTTGATAATTGTTCTGATATTTCTTTATCAGTTTCAACTCCTCGTTGGTTGGGAGACGCCAGCCCTCGTAGCCATTCATATTTGAGCCTTTTTTACTCTCTTGCTGTGCCGAAGTCCAACTGGACGCTGAATATTGCTGTTTGGCGATGGCGAAGGCTGGAGATACGATGTTCTCTTGGTCTTGAGAAGAACTAGATGGTCGGCTAATCGTGAAGTCGTGGTTGGTGTTGGTGGTCTGGATGACGAATGAACCGTCTACATACTCCACGAAATCCAAAGGATAGCGTTTCACCAGTATCTTTTTCTCGTTGTAGGTGCCTTTGCTAGGGGTTCCACAGTAAATGGTGAAGGAAGAGTACTTAACGGTGACGTCGTTGTGGGCTGACGATTCCACTCTCACGCATCCTTTCTTCTGCTTGTCATTGATGATGGCGTTGCCGCTTTGTACGTTGTTGGTTTCCTTGTTTCCATCCTTGTTGATGTACCATGCATTGAGGTCTTTCGTCATGCAGAAATCCGAACCGAAGAACTTGATGCTGGTTCCGTCTATATTGATATTCTTCATGACGAGGAAGGACGGGTCTACAATCAAGTAGCTTGCTTGACCTTTGTTCACATCGGTTATTCCACCTTCCGACCACTTGGTAATGGCGTAAGTCATATAGTCGGGCGTTCCGTAATGAATCTCCGAATTGGTGCCTAGGTTCTTGAGGGTGGCGTTAATCTTGTAGATATGGTTACGCTCCAAGAAACGGCTATTTTTTTCTTCTGGGTCACGCACGGGGATGGCGTAAGTCTTGATGATATCTTCTTCCTTTGCCTCCACCTCTGGAGAGAAGTGAATGGTTATCAATATCTGTGGTGCCTCTTCAGCTTGACTCCAAGAGGTAGCGTAACTGTAGGTGGTAACGGCGTACTGTTGGTCTGCTAGTTTCTCCACCTCATTGCTAGGATCACTTTTGTCGTCTTTTACAATCTTAGGTTTGGCAGTCTGACCGTCAAAGACAGATGTATTGGTATTGTAGTTAATCAATTTCCACTTTAGGGATGTCGCCTTGTAACCTGGAACCTTGGTCTCAAGGTTGAGTTGAATCTTAGCTGCTGCCCTCACTAACTCGAACGGAATGGTTTGATTGAGGTCATTGGTTACTGTATATTGCCCCGTACAACTCATCAAGAAAGATTTCTTGTTGCTGTCGTTGTAGGTCTGCCAGATGTCGTCATCTTCCTGAAACTCCACTTTGGCTGAGGCTGCGTTCATACCTTTCAAGTTCTTCTTGGCGTTGGCTACGGCATAGTAGGTGTAGGTGCGGTTGCTTAAATCAAACTCTGATTTCCAGTCACTGTCTCCCACTTGCAGTTCCTTGCCTTCATTAATGCTGTAGAATTGTTCGTCGATGTTGTTTTGCTGTTCATTCTCGAAGAGCTTGAAGTCTAAAGCCGACAAAGTCTTCTCGTGCAGCGCATCTTCGTCTGCTCGGGTAGACTTGTTGAGGTCGTTGACTATCGGCATGATGTCGAGCTTTTGTTCAGCACCGTTGGTCTGTATTTCGGTGTTGTCAGCGGCGCATCCCGCAAGCAGCGTAGCAACCAGTGCCATGCAGCTTGAGGTTGATGATATATGTTTTAATAACTCCTTCATGTTCATGATGAATGCCATTTTATGATAGCTGTTTGATGTATTTGCTATTTATGGTACTTGATGTTTATAATACTTGCTCGAAGTAAATTTCTGTACCGTCCTCGCTGCCAGGGAACTTGCCTGCAGCATTGATGAAGAACTTGTCGTTCGGGTATCGGGTGATGAAGATGGATGCTTTCACATTGTGAGGGATAGAGGTGTCCAGTCTCTTCTTCGGCACTACGTAGAAGTGTATTTCCTTGTCGACTCCATTGTCGCTCTTGAGAAAGTCCTTTATCTTATAGGTATAACCGAGTATGGTTTCATCACCTTTCTCGTTCATTCCGTAGATCTCTTGGTTTTCTTCATAGTTGCCGCTTGCGTTGCATTTTACAAATCCGAACATCGGATTGTTGGTCTGCAATATCCAAGTCTTGCCATCGGTATCTATGTCTTTGATTGTTATCATCGGACCGAACTTTGGTTTGCCGTAGGCTACCTTGTATCCCCAGTCTGTTTCCTCACCGTCAGTAATGATGACTTCGCTGGATGCTTTCTCTATGAATGTATATGTTCCTCCATCTTGCCATTCCTGAATAGTAGGAGTAACGGTGAGTTTACCCATCTGTCCGTTGAGGAAATAACCGTAAACTACCAGTTCTCTGTTTCTGATGGCATTTCCGCCTGAAGGAATATTGGAAGGAATATTGAAGGTCTCGCTCTTCTCGGTTGCTCCGCCATCTAATGAATAGTAAATGGTGCCTCGGATGGCTTTGTTGGTCTCACGGAGATAACAGAGATTGTGAGAACTGATGTCTGCGTTTTTAAATGCATCCAGATATGCTTGGGCAGACTGGTTATTCTTTTTGATGAAACTCTCAGGATCCTCCACTTCCTTGATATCCTTGTTCTCTACACCTGCCAATTTCAGAGGGGTTGGTACGTAAGTTGTACTGGAACTGTTATATTTCTGGCTGGTTACGTCCTGGTTGTAACCATTTTCGTTATATATCGCTTCGTCTGGGAAAACATAGCTGGCAGTAGGAATGGTGTTGCCTTCTACCTCGATTCTTGTTACCTTTACCTGACCGGTATTGGCATCAGAACCCGACTTGCGGGCAAAGTAAAAATGGAGTTTCGAAACGGCGCGAACCAGAGGAATCCTGATACCTTTGGCTTGGGCTCCTTCTTCTGTATCAGCCACATGACTGTCTACAGAAATCTGCGTGATGGCACGGGAGATAGGGAGTCCCTTTTCCTTTGTTACCTCTTTTGTTTCTGGTGTTCCATCGCTATTGATACCGAAAGGTGAGGTAAAGCTGACTTCTTTCAGATCTTTGCGGGTAACAGAACGGAGATCTTTGCCTTTCATCTGGTCCAGCATGTTGATGCTCTCAGAGTTTGCCAGGATGTAAAGGTCGATGTTCTTTACTTCTTCGCCGCCAATCTTTCTCAGAAATCGGAGGTTCAGGGTATAGTTACCGTTCTTCACTTCGCTCAGCGTTTCTGCTTTATAGGAGATAGGAGTGGCTTCATCGCCGGTATTTGATTTGAATACCCACACCTTGATGTTGTGGATGTCGCTCTCCTGAGTAGGATTCGCATCAGTCTCATTGTCGGCAAGAATCTTTCCGCTAGTTTCTCCGGCTCTGGTATTGTTTCCGGTGCCGGTAGAGAAACTGAGGCTCAGATAGGCATTGTCGCCTAGAGCAGTTTCTGTATTTTCGTTCTCAGAACAGGATGCCATTGCGCCTACCATGAGCAAGGCAGCGAGTGCCATACACACTGGGCGTGTCATCTTGGTCAGAGTAGATTGATAGCGTTTCATATTTTCTTCCTTTTACTTATACTTCTTTCTTTTCTTATTTTCCCAGGTCGGCATTCTGAAGATTCAGAACCCAGTTGTTTACCTTGATTCTTGCATCCATGCTGTAGGTAGAACTTGGAGCTGGCACGTAGAATACCAGAGTGTAATGGTCCTGGCGGTCCAGATACTGCTGGTCGCTCCAGTCTTTGCCGTAGCGGTCGCTGGCACAGAGTGAGAGGAACCAAGGCAGGGAGTGGTTGAAAATGACTTTGTTGATGCGCTTGTCGGTGATGACGATGCGCTTGTCATCATATTGGCTGGATCCGTCGGCAGCGCGACTCTTGTTGTCATCTTTGGTTTCGAACATACGTGATGATGACAGGTCGTAAACCAGCGCCTTTTCTACGTCTTCGCCTTCTACCTCGGTCTTGCCGCTGTGGTTTTCTACCAGTTTCTTCTCATAAGGAAGATAGGTGATTGCCTTTGGCTTTACCTTGTCGCCCTTATAGTCGAGGAGGGCAGCGGAACCTTTGATTTCTACATCGAAGTTTTCGGCTGTGAATCCTTCCTGGTCAGCTTCGAATGGGAGCATCACCACGCGGTATGTCTTGGTACACTTCATCAGACTCAATTTTCCCTGCACATCGTTTTCTCCATCAAAGTTGAGGGAGTCCTGTGCGGTATAGAGTGCGGTGAAGTGCTTGTCGTTTACGGATTCTTCTTCGTTTTTTTTGCCCATTTCCTCTTGCAGGTCGTTGATGGTAGAGATACCTGGGGTAAGTTTAGTAAAGCTAAACTCGGTCTCATCATCACCTTCGGCTCTTGTTCCCATTGCGGTAGGCTGCTTGTCACGAGCCAGGCAGACGAAGGTATACTTGCCTGCTTGCAGGTCTGTAATTTCCATCTTATGACCTGTTTCAAACTTGTCAGCCGACTCGGTATAGTTATCTACGAACTTACCGTTCTTGTCGAATACATAAACGTTGAGGTTCTTCACCTCAGCAGAGAAAGCATCAGCCTCTTTCACATTATAAGTATAGTCGAATTTGAGCGACAACTTAGCTGTAGGGCAGCCCGTGATATCATCTTTCATGCAGGATGAAAGAGAAGTGAGTGCGATGGCTGAGATGCAAACCAGCTTGCAACATTTGTTTTTGAGGAAATGTGCCATATTCTTTATCTTTTATAATCTTTTACTTTTACTTATTTTATATAGAGAGTGCCGTAGGTAGCGAATATCTTTGCTTTATCAGCTCTCTGTTTCGTTGCCTTCGGCATCGTTATTTTCTAAGGATGAAAAGTGCCAGTCTTTCGGGTTGGGGTATGACGGCACGTCTTTGTGTCTCCCGCCTTTTATACATGGGCGGCAATGTTAGTTATCTTTTAAGAATGTTTTCGTTCTTTCAGAACGAACGTTTGATTAATAAACTCTCGGAGGAGGATTGCTCCCCCGAGAGTCTTGGTATATATATAAGTATTTATATTTTATCTGTCTGGTTTGATGGAATATTACTGCAAGTCAACATCGTAGCTATTGAGAACCCAAGGGTTAACAGAAACCTCAACATCGAGATAGAACAAACCTTCCTTGTCAGGTGTGCCGTTAGGAACCTGGGCACCAACGTTGAAGATATTCTTTACATTCAACTGGTAAACAGTATTACGCTGGATAGCGTTATCATAACCGATGAACTTGTCTTTGATTGCCATCTTGTAATAAGTCTTACCTTCGTTGAAGATCTCGATATCATACTCCCGGCGGAGTTTGTCCAATTCTGTTTCTGAATCTGTAGCCTTCTTTGCATCCTCCATCTCTTTTTTGAGAGCATCTGCTGTCTTGTTTTCGAAGAGATCATTTACATCTTTGAAAGCCTCTTTGATATCAGTAAAGCTTGTATAGATGATGTTTTTGTAACGATAGAATGTTCCATCAGAGAAATCTTTATGATCGCCAGCTTCAGCCTTCAATGTAACCTTATATTCGAAATACATTGAGGTTGCTGCATTATCATTGTTGTTCTCAAATACATAGTCCTTATGTTCGTCTTTAACCTTTCCATTTTCGTCCTTTACAATAGGATTGAAGTATTTTGCATTCAGGAACAAAGTCTTGGTACCAAACTCATCAGTTGGCTGGATGTATTTGAAACCTGTTGCTGAAGAAGGGATGAGGAGCTGTGTATCGTTCCACTTCTGCATGATGTTTGTAGTGTTGGCAACGTTAGAGATAGCATAGCTAGTCAACTCAATCTTCTCAACTTTTGCTATAGCATCATCCATAGCCTTCTTCTCTGCTGCAGTCACCTTATGATTCTCATCTGTAGGATAAGGTTTGATACTAGTCTCATTAGATGTTGGCTGGTCGATACGTGCAGTAACGCGCTCCAATTTGATGGTCTTGTTAACATTTGCAGCATTGGTCTTTGACTTGTTCTCATCTTTGAATGTTACAGTATAGCTATTACCGTTTACATTCTTGTCGTTTTCATTGAACATAGCAAAATTATTGGCTTTTGCATAGTCGCCTACGAACTTATTATCTTCAGTTGCTGTAGCTGAGAATGTGCTGTTCAATGGGTCGTCGCTGTCGGCGTTAGCCAAGAAATATACCTTGTATTCTGCACCTGCAATTACGTTCTCAACAGGAATTTCAAGCTGTGTCTTGCCAGTTTTATCCCATTCCAAGTTTGTAAACTCTTTGTGGAAAACAATCTTGTTTTTTGAGTCCATCAAGAAGAATTTACCACTTGTAATTTTAGATTCTGCTTCAGAAGCATTATACTCATTGCTCTGAACAGTTCTTGTACCGCTAGCATTTGGAGTCTGAACAGTCAAAGTCATGTAGAAACCATCTACCTTCTCCTGACCAGCGTTACCAGCCAAATCATCATTGCTGCTGCAGCTGGTGAAAGACAAAGCAGCGGCTGAAACCAAGCTCATTACGAGCAAATTCATTTTTTTCATAATCTTTTTACTTAATACAAAAAAAGTTATACAATATATTTAATTAATTCTTATTCTCAAAATAAAGTTTCGCACATATTGGCACAATCCGCTGAAAACAGATTGTATTTAACATCATCTTTTAACTTATACTTATATAAATAGAAAGTAAATACTTACTTTACTGAACTTTCGCAAGTTTTGCCCCATACGCCCTGAAAGGGCAGAAGCTCTTAGCCCAGGGCATCG
>UMHE01011273.1_pt1 | contig 10867 bp, 12 predicted proteins | sample 1965451 | NCBI WGS metagenome assembly UMHE01 (sample SAMEA4836090, study PRJEB28245) | human gut metagenome | biome: gut microbiome; material: fecal sample | place: Denmark | collected 2008 | reverse complement strand
TCTTTTTCTACCCCTCCGTGTCTACTTTTACGAGTGCAGCAAACATAATTATATGGACAGCCACGATATTATCAGCGGATTATTGAATGAGGTCTTCCTGTGCATTGACGAGCGAATCGCATCAGGAGAGGACTACAGCGTTCTTGAGACGGCTATTAAAGGGAACGAGGAGATGATGCACTCATCCGTAATCGCTTCTCTTTTGGATACGCGGGGGGCTCATGGCCAGAAATGCCGTTTCCTGGAACTCTTTTTGGGATGTCTTCCTGAACAGTTCAAATCATTTGACCCTTCCGGCGCACGGACTGCCTGTGAAAGGTACATTGGCCAGAAGACTGAAGACTCGGGAGGCCGGGTCGACATCTGCATTGAAAACAGCAGCGGGCAGATGATCGTCATTGAAAACAAGATTTTCGCGGGCGACCAGGAACATCAGATCCTTCGTTATGTGGAGTTCCTGAGAGGCATGCTGCGGAATAGGGGCGGCGTGAAATTTCCAGTCCTGTATCTTACTCCTGACGGGCATTCTCCTTCCGATGACAGCACGCAGGCAGATGGAATGCAATGCAGGTGCGGTGAAGACTATGTGTGCATTTCATACAAGGATGTCATTGTGCCGTGGCTGGACAAATGTATCAATGAAATGCAAGAAAAGCCACATCTGAAGGAGCATTTGACGACATATCGGGACATCATACGGAAAAAAGTATTGGGCATGGACAGAAAGAAGGATATAATAAATATCATTGAAAGTACTGAGGAGAACATCAAGGCGGCGAGAGAAATCTCCGGCCAGCTTGATGAAATCAAAATTGACGCGGTCACGACTTTTTGGCGGGCAATCAAGGAGTCAATCAAGAAGAATCTTAAGGAAGATGGCTTGTGTCCGGAGTATTGCCACTTTGACGCAAATAAGAAATTAATGATTGTCCAGGATATCGAAGGCTTGGTGCGTAAATATGTCGACAGACCGAATGAAGACAACCGATACTTCGGCATAAGCGTGAAATTGCAAAATGACAGTCATGTTTGCCTGCTGGTGGAGGAGAATATCTATTTTGCCATAACTCACAAACCGGTGGACGAGTCCTCATTGACGGAGGATTGGAATACGCGCTCTGAGCGGTTTGCTGCATGGAAATATCCGTATTCCGGGAAAAAGAGCCTTCTGTTTCCAGATGATGACATTTGGAAACTTGCACACAGTAAGAATAAGAATACTGATGCCGTTCCGGGCGATCTGATCTCACAACTTTCAGCTGAATTTATATATATTGTGCGAAATTTGCCTGACATATTTTGAGTTGCATCGGCGACTTAGTATGCGTTAAGGATTAATTAATTGCCCCGGCTGCCGCTTTTTGGCGGTGTCGGGGCGTACTTTTGTTGCATGATGGAACTGGAAGAACTCATACGTGAATACGAAGAAGGCATTGCCCTGGAAATGTACCATGAAATGGTTGACTACATTGACAATCATGGTGCTGATATTATGGGGCGGAATGTGGATTATACCCTTATGGAGGTCATCAGCACGGTCCGGGCGTCTGCTTACATGCCGGAAGAGACAATGCTCGCACTCCGAGGATATGAGATTGTGGTGGAGACACAGATGGGTCTCGGCATCAGTTTTTGTATGGGACAATTCTGGATCGGCGGGAAACTGATACTGATAAGGTATGAGGAAGAGATTGAAAACTACCTGGTGCATTTTATCAACAATATCCTTCCCGGCGGCCTTGCGTTATGGAAAGAGAAGATGGAACATGTGGACATGGATCTTCTCAAGAGGGAAAAATCCGTAACATTCTGGAGAACAGTGCCGAATCCCTGATTCAGACCGCTCTGAAGGAGAAGGGTCTGGAATACAGACTCTGTTTTAGGGACAGTGGCATCGAACTGCTGGTCTATCGTGACGGCAAGTATCTTACGTACAGTGATTTCCGCTATGAGACGTTCTCGGATGATTTTCGGGACTTTGTCGATGGCAAACTAAAAACTATATGATATGGATGAAATGTTGTTTTGCAGAAATGCGGAAAACGGAGAGATGACGTTGCCGCTGGCCATAGGCAGGGACGCGAACGGCAGGCCTCTGTGGCTGGACCTTGACGCAGCGCCCAATATCCTGTTGGCTGGATGCACGAAACAGGGAAAGTCCGCGGCAATGAATGCGATGATTGCTTCGCTCATGCTGCTTGAAGTACAGGAAGAAGTGGAGTTCATATTCATTGACCCGAAAAGGGCGGAACTTGCGGTCTGGGCTGGAGCCGCCGGCAGCCGATATGTGGGTGGAGAGTCCGAGGCCAATGCTGAACTGGACAGGCTGATGGTCGAAATGGAAAGTCGACTTTCCGGATTGGCAAGAGATCCTCGGAGAAAGTATTCGAAGATTGTGGTGTTCGTAGATGAATATGCGGACCTTATGGATTATTGCTACAAAGGTAAAAAGACTGCCGCGTTCAAGAATATCGTAGGCTTGTCCAAAGCGGGAAATGCAGTGGGGATTCACATGGTTATTTCGACGAATCGCGTTTCCGGGAAAGTGATAACCAAAGAGATAAAGGAGAATTTCCCTATGAGGATGGGATTCCGAATGTTGGACAAGCGCGATTCCATAGTCGTTTTGGATAGGACCGGAGCGGAGCGGCTTGACGGAAATGGCGACATGCTTCTGCTTCGCGGGCCTGATGTGGAAAGGGTGCAGGGCACGTTCTTCTCCACTGATGAATGTAGGGTGATTGCCGATGATTTTAAGGCCAATGAATAATGAACATTCTTCATCTCTCGGATACCCATGGGGCGCATCGCAGTCTTGGCAGGCTTCCTGAGGCGGACGTGATTGTCCACTCGGGAGACATTGCCATGAACGGCTCATCCTCGGAGGCACTGGACTTTATGAGGTGGTTCAGCGCACTTCCCTATGCCCATAAGATTTTCGTGGCGGGGAACCACGACGCATGCCTGTATGGTGCCGTCATTGACGGACTTGACTCCAATTGCCATTATCTGTGCAACAGTTCGGTGGAGATTGAAGGCGTGACATTCTATGGGGTCCCCATGTTTATGGAGGACTGTGGTTCCGGACGCCAGAAGGAGTTCTATGAAATGATTCCTGACGGCGTGGATGTGCTGATTACCCATGCCCCGCCATACGGAATCCTCGACCGGGACGGAAGCATCCATTACGGCTCCTATGAACTGCTATCGCGTGTGACTGCAGTCCGTCCCCGGATACATCTTTTCGGCCACATCCATAAGGCCAATGGCCTGGAGAAAAGCGGCGGAACCGTCTTTTCCAATGCTGCCATGATGGACGAGCATTACGGCATGCTGCTTGAGCCGCATTTGATAAATCTGCAGGTAGACATTGAGAGGTAGGAAAACGAAAGTAGGAAGAAAACTACTTCGTTCCCCTCCTACTCGATTGTCATGGCTGAAGGGAATCTCGAACCACTAGAATGTTCTTTGCAATCAGACGAAGAACTTATATATTTGCAGAAATACCGGATATTATGGATAAGAGACTTATAGACAAGATTGTACGCTACTTCGCAACTCAGCCAGTTGTGAAGGCTTGGGTCTTTGGCTCTTATGCCAGAGGAGAGGCACATAGTGGGAGTGACATTGATATCCTAGTGGTTTTCGATAAAGAAGCTAAGGTCAGTCTGATGAGACATGCTAAGATTTCCTTGGAACTCAGCGAAATTCTCGGATTCGATGTGGACCTCATTACGGAGGGGACTCTGCTGTCATTTGCAGAACGCACAGCCAACAATGACAAGATTCTGGTATATGAGAGAGCAAGATCTTCAGCCTCTTAAGGAACAAATTGAAAAATACATGTCAGAGATGCAGTGAGACGTTCAGTCAAAATGTAGTCAAAACTTACATCTTCAGGAGTTCCTCTACACTAGGGACCTTCAATTTGCAGGACGCCCAAGAAACTCCCTTATATTCATCTCTCATACCATTGGTTATTTTCTTCATCTCATTCCTGACATTGTTGTGATAAAGAATCTCCATATAGTTGCCATACCGGCAGATTTCGGGGAATCTCCGAAAAACCTTCAAGAGACTTCAAAGTCTCCGAGATACCTACACGTGGTTCACCGGATGCCTACACTCTGTCTAAATCTTATAGTTCTCTGCCATCCTCCTGATGTCGTCGACCATTTCGTCGCGCAGCTCTTCCGGCTCCAGCACTTCTACTGAGGGCCCGTGGCTCAGCAGTTCCTGCTTGAAGTCGAAGGTCGGGACAAGTCGGTATCTGTAGACGGTGTGGGTGTCGTCCGATTTCTCCTCGATCTTTTGCTGGGAGCTGTGGAGAGGCAGGGTGTCGAGATATTTCGTCTGGTCGTTAACGACACGTATGAGCACATCCTGCGTAGGCTGACCGTTCCCCACGATGACTCCGAAGAAGTTTCTGAAATACTCTTCAGGGTCGAACTTTTTCGGTAGTGTGAACGACTCGTCGAGTTCCTCCATGTCCTCGATACGGTCCAATGCGTATATCCTCAGTCCGAGTTCCGATTTTCCCAGAACGTACCATCTTTGCTTGAAGAGTTTTACGCAATACGGCTCGATGGAAAAGAAAGTGGCTTCCGGACGGTAGAAACTTTTGTATGAAATCTGGATTACTCTCCCGGAACGCATCGCGCTGATGATGTCTGAGAGGAACTTCTCGCTGGAAGGCACGTTCTCCACAAGTATGCGGTCTTTCATGTCAGAATTCTCCTGAAAAAGGTTGTTCATGCAAAGTGAGTGCAGCATCCAGTTCAGGGTAGCATTGTCCCCGACCTCTTCACCGCGGATATAGTATCCCATGGTCCTGTCGTTCTTTATTTCAATGCCGAGCATCTCCTCGATGGCGGTCTTGTGATTGAAGAAAGTCCTTTCGCTCAATGCGGCCCCGTTGTCGTTGAGCGGACTCCTGCTCCAGGCCTCGCTGATCTCCCTGAAAGATATGTAGCCCCTTCGGTTGATGAGGTCAATCAGCCAGATGTACCGCTTTAAGAAATTCACTGCCATAAAGTTTTGTTTTTTTGTCAATGCAAATGTATGAAGACTTGCTGAAAAAATCCAGCAGTCGGGATTCGTTATGTCCTTATCTGCTGCAGACTAACCGGACCAGCAAGTCTGTTCAAGATTTGTCGATTCGATGTTTGAGAGTCTCCAGGTAAAGGTCAATGTCCGAGAGTCCGACTTTGTAGAGAATTTCATCCGCAATGTCCTCGAAGTGGTCCCTGCACCGCTGCAGCAGCGCATTCTCCAGCGATATTCCTTCAGGGCGAGGTCCTGCTTCCTTCAGAAGAACTTCCTTGAAGTGTCGGAGATCATAATTGCTGCACCAGTCGAGCCGGTTCCTTTCCTGGTCAGAGAACTGCTGGATGGTGAGTTTGACCTCTATGGAGAGGTCATTGATACGCAGCACATCAGGAATGGACCAACTCATGTGTGTGCATAACGCATGGAGAGCATGGCAGACAACGATATGCTCCAGCTTGGGATTGCGCAGAGGCCCTTCAGTCCAGGTGCTTCCGTCATCCATATCGTTTGAGCACTCCAGTTCAGCGTCTGTCGCTGACGGGGAGTTGTCTTTCAGTAGCGACCAATTGCAGAATACATCGGCCATTCCGGGTTTGTTCTTCTCCGTCTCCTGCAGGATGGCTGCCATACGGATGAAATCCGAACCATAGTATTCGTCATTCTCCAGACGCAGCACGGAGTATGGAATGTCGAATATCGGGACCAGTCTGCTTTCAATCATGTAGTCGTCATCCATATCGTCTTTCTTCATCACCAGCAGCGCCCGTACGAGGTCTGCCGTGCTATGATATGTCCGGTTGGTCATTTCCAGAAGCAGGTCATTGACCTTTTCCAATCTCTCGACCTCCGCAGGAGTGCAGTGGCAGCCGAAGAGGAGATTCAGGATGAGGCAGCGGTCCGACATCAGCTCCTCAATCTCATTGACCTTCACCTCGTTCCGGCTCCAATCAAGGAACCGGCGGTAGTGCTGGTAGTCGAGGGGATCGCCGGTGATTCCGAGAATCCGCTGCTCGAGTCCAGCGAGTTCATGTTTGAGTTGGACCTCGTCCATCGAACGATAGTCCGGTTTGTCAATGTTTCTTTTCATGCCGTAAAGATATTGCTTGAAACTGCCAAAGAGTGGCAGGTGAGCCGCCGTCTGTCTCAAAAGTAGAGAACATGGCATTATTTGCTGAACTTGTCTCGCCTGATTATGAGCTCAGCCAAGAGAACGATGGTTGCCCGGCAGTCCTTTTTGGCAATCGATAGGATCAGAGCAGTATTGCTTGCGGCCGCAGTCTTTGCATTTGAAGCCGGCCCAGATGGTATCGAATTGGTTCATTGCGGCTTCGACCAGAGCGGGTTCATCTGTCAGGATGCCTGCCTCGAAGTTGCGGTTGCGTGGGCTTTTCATTCCCAGGCCTGCGCCGGTGAGGTTTGCCGAGCCGATGTAGGCAAGCTTGAAGTCAAAGATAATCAGTTTGAAGTGTACTCTGGGGCACAGAACCCGTTCCAGTCCGGAAAACAGCACTGGATAATGGTCGAAATCCTCCCTGAATTTAGGGCCTGGTTCCTTGGCATGGATGAGACGGATTTCACGCCCTTTGCTGATCAGGTCGGCAAGTACGCCCAGGAGAGGACGCTCGCCGACATACAGGTCCTTTATGTCGGCAGTCCCAATCCAAAGATGTTCTTTCACATTTGCAACGCGGGCTATAACTTCCTGGAAGTGCGCTTCGTCTGCGATGTACTGTATCATACTAATAACTGTGAATTTGTGAGAATATGTCGGAATAATTCTTGACGTCCCTTTCGCGCATCAGGAATTTGAGAGCTTCTCCCTGAAGCATTCCTCGTCGGTTGTCATCCTTGTCCCACAACGTATTGTTTGATGCGTAACCGGTTACGGCATTGTAAAGTTCCCATACTGACATGCTGGCTTTCATCTGTTTCAATTGGACCGTTGTGCCGTCATATCCGGCGTCAAGGTACATCTGAAGTTCCTCATTGTAAGGAGCGATTGCCTTGGCAATTTTGTTGTCAATCATGTAATTGTCGAGTTTGTCTGAAATTGTTTTCAGCTCGGCGATTGATGCATTGACTTCCATCGCCTCGAGGGCCTTGCTTCGGAACTTATCGAAGGAATCGGTCAATAATCCGGAGTTCTGCGGGAGGTCCAGTATTCCGCTGATTTTGTCTTCCCTGACGGTAGTGATTCGTGCTTCCTTATGTTTTATGGTTTCAGTTTGGCCATTTGAACAGATAAGACGTTCGTAATATCGTCCTAATTCGATTTGACCGAGATTCCATTTCAAGTAGTAAGAATTGACCAGAAAGTCCTCATTGGAGGCTATCTGCCGCACGTCTGGGTTATTGCTGTTTAGAAACAAGGTGAATCCGGCAGAGATGTCATACGCCATTTGATAGTCGACAGGATAAAGACTGTTCTTTTCCAGGAAGAGTTCCAGGAAGTCGAAAAAGGCGTCGGATGTGATGGGGTCTTCACTGATAGGAACCAGCCCACTTACGGTGCGGCTTGAAGGATTGGCTATCAGCGCAACCGAGACTGGTTTCATCATGGAACCTGCCGTAGCCAAGTAATTGCGAAAATCCCTGACGCCGGCTTCTCCTGATGCATTCTTGACAACTTTTGCCTGCATGGGTGTAAGTCCTATGATCTTGTCCAACTGTTTAGACACCAAGTCGTTCACTAGAAGTTCTGTTCCATCCGCCCGATATACGTTCTTGCCGTAGCCTTCGTATGGGGCAGTAACATTCGAACCGTCATCAAGGCGTCCGATATATTCGATTGCGTCTCGACGGACGATTTTGTACGGATTTACAGACCTGTCAACTTTCTGTCGCAGTTCTGCCAGATTGATTTCACTCATACTCCAGTTTTGTTTTGGTTGTTAAATATCTTGTCGAACTGATCGGCAAATTTGCGGAGACTGCCGGATGCTGTGGATTGCAGCTTGCGCAGTTTGCGATCTTGTTCGAATTTGTCAGCATTGTAATAGACGTCGCCGGTCACGGACAAATCGTAATACAGACGTACTCCCACATCACCGCGACGATGTTTGCTGAAGACTGCATAACGGTCCGAGTAGATGTTTTGAGGATTTTCGAGTCGAAGTTCAAGCATCGCTGTGATGGCGTGTTTGAGTCTGTTGGAACCGATGAAGTGGCCTGTTTTCGTCACCTGTTGGATGGTCAGGAACGTGGTGTTGACACCACGAGCGTTGGCGGCTTTGTTTTGCTGCTTGATAATCGAAAGCAACACGCTTTCAGCTTTCTTGAGCGTGTAGTTTTCTTCGTCTTTGATGATACCCTGTAACTCATAGAAAGAGTCAATGGCAACGATATCCCAGCCCTGTTCCAATGTGCTCTTGAGGGTTTCAAGATTGTGGGAATTATCTTCTTCATCAAAATTGGCTTCAATGAAGAGAATGTCCAAGTCCTGAAACTTTGGAAAACGCTGGACGTATATGGCCAGGTCAATCTCGTTCATCTCTGCGCTTATAAAAAGTACGCGGACGCCTGTGTTGCATTTGCGGATATTCGAAAGAAGGTCAAGGATGATGGTGGTCTTACCCACTCCAGGGTCTCCGATGATCATGTAATTGACACCCTTGGGAAGTCCTTTGTAACTGCATAACAGTTCATCCAGAACCGTTCCGCTCATATAATTGCGGAATAGTTCCGGATCGAACTTCATATCACGCATTTTTATAATTTCTCGTTTCATGGTTGCAAAGAAAGTTTGTTGCGCAGCCAAAACTTGGCAGAATTTTATTGGCTGTTCCCACTTCGAAAGAATCGCGTGTGATCGAGTCTATATCGACATTACGGTCTGTATAGCCTTTGACATCCTCGAATTGACTGTCGGCATCCTCGGCGTGCCAGACGAACACCTCATCGTACTCCGGCCCCTCGCCAATCCATTTCCCTACGATGCGTGGCCAGATGTTTCCCGAAGGTATGATGTGCAATGTCTTTCCCATACTTCACGTCCTTTTCTTGCAGACAAAGTTAAAACGCGTCACTGCGAAAGTGTGGCAGTAAGGATTTGATTATCATTTAGTTGTTCAATATTTGTCAAATTGAATTATAACAATTAACTTTGAGTTTCCAGGATGAAAGCCTAAATGATTTTTTTGAAGTATTGCTGGATGATATGTAAGATTTAGAGTGTAATTTCAAAATACCCTCTTGAGTTTGACAATGTTAATAAGTAAGATAATACAGCATATGGATATTGATTTAAAAGAAGTAGTGCGACTGTTAAAAATAGTTGATTCTTATGAGGCTAAGAGGTCGGAAATTGAAAGAATCTATGAGAATAGTGGTATTCGCTATAATATTTTCGATGTTCTAAAACTGTCAACTTCAGAAGTCCGACTTCATTCTTCCATTATCGCATCATTGCTACAATCAGATAGACATGGAGCCAAAAGTGGTTTTTTGAAAGATTTCCTTCGCATCCCGACACTGAATTTGAAGGATGGTTTTCTTGACATATCGAAAACAAGTGTAGAAGTTGAAAAGTATATTGGCCAGTGTACTGATAGTACTGGTGGGAGGATAGATATTTTCATAACGGATGAATCTAATAGTCTTATCATTGAAAATAAAATATATGCACGTGACCAGAATAATCAGTTGCTCAGGTATCATAATTTTAAACCTGATGGCAAATTGGTCTATTTGACATTGTATGGTGATACGCCGAATGAAGAATCGTTGGGATCTTTAAGTTTGGATGATATTACTATCTTATCGTATCGAGACGATATAATTCCTTGGTTGGAAAGATGTGTTCAACTAGCTTCTACCCTTCCATATGTAAGAGAAACTATTAATCAGTATATCAATACATTAAAACAACTTACCAATAGTTATATGGCAACAAATGATGATATAATTAAACTTATTGGACAACCAGATAATATTTGTGCAGCCTTTGCAATTAGTGAGAATCTTAATGCTTCCATAAACGAAGCAATGAATTCATTTTTAGTTGGATTAAAAAAGAAACTTAATGATTTGCCATTCAAATGTATAACTGAAGTGGAGCAGGGGAAGGACTGGTTGAATTGTCCTTCAGTGCAACTTCAGTTCGTACATCAGGACTGGAAGGAAATTACGTTTGCAGTTGAATTTGAAGGAAAGAATCTCTCAAATATGGCTATCGGACTTTTAAAAAAAGAGGATTGCGAAGATATTCGGAATGTAAGTGGCGCTAATGAACTAGCTCAGAGGCTTGGCTACTCAGACAAGAAGAATAAATATTGGTTCTGGGGATATCCTAGTCAGTTTCAGTATTGATATTGGTACAATGGAGAAACCATTCAGAAACTTATGGACGGAAGTATGGTTGAATGGTTTCTCGACAGGTTAAAAAATGCTGACGAACAATCAAAGGGACTGACTCTATAATTGGTCTTTCAGCTCAGGTTTCAATTCACGGACAATCTCGAGGACACGCTCCTCCAGGAATTTGTATTCCTCTAAATAGAAATAGTCTTTGACGATTCCCGGCGTGTGTTCCTTTTCTTCTAGCAGGTCGGAAATATTGTCTGGACTGCCGTCGATTCTTTTCCAATTTTCGTCGCATCGCCACAGCCCAGCGCGCCAGGGTTCCTTACCACGGTAACAGTCATTCCATGTAAGAAGAATAATCCAATTGTTTCCGTCATTGTCTTTGAAATGGTAGACTATCTCCGGGTAAAAGATGTCTTCAGCATAATCTTCATTCCATATAATGGCGATGATGGTTATATCCACCGATGAATCTCCTGATTCCGCCCTGCAGGCCAGCCACATTTCCCGCCGACCA
>UMHE01018227.1_pt1 | contig 10893 bp, 7 predicted proteins | sample 1965451 | NCBI WGS metagenome assembly UMHE01 (sample SAMEA4836090, study PRJEB28245) | human gut metagenome | biome: gut microbiome; material: fecal sample | place: Denmark | collected 2008 | reverse complement strand
TCAATGTGAAAATGGCACCTACTGATTGTATAAAATAATTTTGGACACCTACTTATGAGCACATTCAAACATTACAATCCCATTCTTAAAGATAGATTGGTCTCTTGTATAAAATCAGGCAACGCAGAGTTGCTGCTGCAAGTATTGTCCAATCTCAGGGCTTCGGACTTTCGTACGGCAGGATATATGATGGCAAACGATGTACTGACGATGTGCGATAGTTCCACGTTCTGGCATCTGTTTATAAACATTGTACCCGTCAATACTAAAGCCTATCTTGGCACTTTCTTAAAAGCCGCGGTTTCACTCTACGAAAAGGGGCATTTGACACTTTGCGAGCAAATACTCAAGCAACATGTAGAATTGTCTACCGCAATTGACAAGCAGAAAGTAGTAGATGCATTCCTGCCGCATTTGCGGTCTGTTGATGAGGTCACGTGTTTGGTCAATATTTATTACGACGACGAACGAGAAAAGGCTGTGCAACTTTTAATAAAGGCAGGCACACTACCGTGTTATTACGTTATGTTCAACTTGCTCAAATCATTCGAAACAGAAAGAATTGCGCACTACGCAAGGGCCTTGTTGATGCTAAAGAACCAGTTAGCATACAATATGGCAAGTGTATTAAAGCAATATTTTGACATTCATAATATCCCGGCAGTCTTTTCGCTGCATATAGAGCCTTACCAGCTACACCGTTTGGACAAGGGGTATGAAACCTTTATAAAGGTGTTGACAAACAAAAGTAAATAAAAACACTTTTGAAGTGACAGAGGCCGATAGTTTACTCACACGCACATGCGTTCTGTACGCATCTTTAACAATATCGCGTGCTTGTCGGCCACTGTCGCAAACTCACAAACATACTATTACAATATGATAGATCTTCGTAATCTTGGCATCGCTGCCATAGCTGTCGCGACATTCGGAATGCCATGTTCAGCGCGCAAAAATACGAAACAGCCAATACCCGCAACAAGTGTGCAGGCAAAGGCTAAAATCACAAAAGGGTTGTTCGACGTTTCGCAGTCAGGCAATGATTGGTCCTTCTCCATACCCGACAGCCTGTTAAATCGAGAATTCCTTGTTACTGTGCGTTTCACTTCAACCCCTGGCGGTACGGATAAGTATGGTGGCGAATTAGCCAATCAGCAAACCGTATACTTTCAGAAGGTTGGAACAGACAAATTGCTCTTGCGCTCACGATTGCTTATAAATACAGCCGACAGTGTTGATAAAATCAACCGTGCGGTTGTAATAAGCAATTCAGACCCTATAATAGCAACCCTGAAAATCGACGGTCAGTCAAATGGTAAGATTACAGCTAAAGTCAGCCCCTTGTTCCTTGAGGATAATTCGGCGTTAGGCATACCGCGCGCCCTTAAAGCGCAGTTGGGTTTACAGGCCATGTTGCCCGGTAGTTCATACATAGAAAGTATAAAAACCTTTCCCATGAACACCGAGATACGTACCGTAAAGACATGGGCCTCATCAACAACAGCCAACGCTTCTGCAGCATTCACTGGAAAGGTGACTGTGGGGTTAAACACGTCATTTGTGCTATTGCCAAAGGTTCCCATGCAACGTCGCTTGTTCGACCCTCGCGTAGGATATTTTACCGATGACTTTACATTGTTTTCAGACAATCAGCAACGTGTTGAGCCCAAACGTTTTATCACGCGCTGGCGTCTCGAACCAAAGGACAGTGCCGATGCTGAACTGATGAAACGTGGCATTTTGGTCGAACCGCGTAAGCCTATTGTCTACTATATCGATCCTGCCACCCCCAAACAATGGCGCCCCTACTTAATTCAAGGCGTGAATGATTGGCAGAAAGCCTTTGAACAAGCTGGCTTCAAAAATGCCATCATGGCAAAGGAGTGGCCCGAAAACGATTCCACCATGTCGATGGAAGATGCACGCTACTCGTGCATTCGCTATCTGGCCTCACCCATTGAGAATGCCTATGGCCCTAATGTGCACGACCCCCGGTCTGGCGAGATACTTGAGAGTCACATTTGTTGGTATCACAACGTGATGACATTGGTGCACGATTGGTACATGATACAAGCAGGTACACTTGACGAGGCTGCACAAAAGATGAAGTACGATACCGACCTCATGGGCCAACTCATTCGTTTTGTGTCATCGCATGAGGTGGGACACACTCTTGGGCTGCGTCACAATTTTGGCTCTTCGTCAACAGTGCCTGTCGACAGTTTAAGGTCAAGGTCCTTTGTCATAGAACATGGTCACACACCAAGCATCATGGACTATGCACGTTTCAACTACGTGGCACAACCCGAAGACAGCATTCCACGTGCAGGCATCTTCCCGCGCATAGGCGATTATGATTGCTGGGCCATAGAGTGGGGCTATAAACCCATGTTCGAGGCCTATGACGACATAAGCGACCACTGGGAACTGGAAAAGATTACATCGCAGCGTCTTGCAAACAACCGGAGACTTTGGTTTGGCGATGGTGAGACAAATCGTACCAACGATGCACGCTGCCAAACCGAGGACCTGGGCGACGATGCCATGAAGGCAAGTTATTATGGCATGCTCAACTTAAAACGCGAGCTGAAAGTTTTGCCCGAATGGACATATCAAAGTGGCGACATCTATGGCAGCAATTTGAGCAGTGTCTACACGCAAGTCATCAACCAATACATGCGCTATTGCATGCACGTTATGCGCAATTTGGGCGGTGTATATTACGATTACAAAACAGTGGACGAGGCAGGTAGCATGTACACCGACGAGCCACGTGCCAAGCAAGAACGTGCATTCAAATTTCTGTGCGACAACGTGATTGCAGCCCCGCAATGGCTTATCGACCAACCATACATCAGCCGCATTTTGCCCAGTCCTCAGGACTACCTCAACCGTATAGGCACACGTATAGTTGGCAACATGTCGTCGGCAAGCACACTGCGCAGACTTACATCTACGTATCCAGTTTCAGATTATCTGCCCGCACTTGTCAACCAATTATTTGCCACAGCAGAGCCTTCGGCCTATTTGCGTGCATTACAGAATGAGACGGTAGAAAATTTGATTGCATATTTACGCACATATCCAACAGGCGATGTCACATCAACTGTTTATCAGCAACTTACCAAGCTTCAGCGTAAACTTGATGCAAATAAAGCCAATGCGCATTACCAGTCTTTAGCACACAAAATAGCGTGTGCTTTGGTAGTGAAATAACTCAAGTTCCGGATTTGGACGGGTACGGTCTGAAAGGCCAAAAGCGCATAGCCCAGGGCAAGCGAAGCGGCACCCTGGGTAATCGATTTCCAATGAGTTTACGCCCTGAAAGGGCAAAAGCTTGAAATAAAATTCGGGAATGCTTTTGTCCTTTCAGGGCGACAGCCTCAACAGCACTTAGCCCAGGGCAATGCCCTGGGCTAAGTGCTGTTGGCCTTTCAGGCCGTGCGAACCTAAATCCGAAACTTCAGTGAAATAACGAATACGTACGTATTCTTCGAACTCAACTTTCGGATCTTGCAAGTGCGAGGCGAATAATGGCGGCGATCGTCCGTTGTCAAACGAAAAGATGATGCACTTGTGGGAGTGATGAGAGTACAAACCCAAGCCAAAGTCATGCCGCATCGAATGTAGTAAGCGTTTACTTCGAACGAAGTAAGCATGTTGAACGAACGTAGTAAGACAACTCAATCCCATGGCAAACGAAGCGCCCCCCTGGGTCTCCCCGTGTTAGAGCAGACCGTGCGAACTTAAATCCGAAACTTCAGTAAAGTGCATGACGTACAACTCAAATCACAAAGAATTCAGGCATTTTATTACGAGCTTTATTGAAATTCGCGGGAGTTTTAATAAAAAAGAGTATCTTTACACCATATTATCCATCAATTCATAAAATTACGTTTGCCATACGTGAACATCACACAAGCCATTGTGAGCGAAGATGATTACGATGTTTGCCCCGGCAATGAGCTTATGGGCGGTTCTAATAAATAGGAATACAATACATATTATGATTACAGGTGAAATTAAGAACCAGATAGACCAGATATGGGACACCTTCTTTGTGGCAGGTGTTACCAACCCCATCACCGTTCTTGAACAGATGACCTATATCTTCTTTATGAAGATGCTGGACGACAAACAACTTCAAGAGGAAGACAATGCCCGCGATTTCGACTCAGAAGTAAAGAATCCGACATTCCCCGCCGGACAGATGTGGCTGAATCCTGATACCAATCAAGAAGTGCCCTACGAAAGCATGCGTTGGTCGGTGTTTCGCAATACAGGTTCTGAGAACATGTATAACATGATTCGTCAGAACGTATTCGAGTTCATCAAGCATATCGGTACAGGCGAAGAAAGTGCCTACAGTCGATACATGAAAACAGCCATCTTTTTGGTGCCAAACGCTCGCACGCTAACCAAGATTGTGGACGGTGTGGACGCGTTGGACATGAACAATCGCGACGCCATGGGCGATGTGTATGAGTACATTCTTGGCAAGATGGCAGCTTCTGGCACCAACGGCCAGTTTCGCACACCCCGCCATATCATACGTATGATAGTTGAAATGATGGAGCCAACCCCACAAGATTACATCTGCGACCCAGCCATGGGAAGCGCTGGTTTCCTTGTCGAGGCTGTGAAATACATCAAAGAGCACTACGAAACGGCATTCTATGCAGCCGAAGAAGTTCACCATATTAAAACATCTATGATCAATGGTTATGACACCGACCAAACGATGCTCCGCATTGGTGCCATGAACCTGATGCTTCATGATGTGACGGCACCTGAGCTGGCCTGGAAAGATTCTCTTTCTGAGCAGAATGAGGATCAAGGTTGTTACAGCCTGATTATGGCCAATCCACCCTTTGCTGGCAGTCTCGACAAGGGCAATGTTAACAAGAAGATTTTGGCTTATGCCAATACCACCAAAACCGAACTGCTCTTTTTGGCACAGTTTGTTCGCTCGCTCGAGTTAGGGGGCCGTTGTGCCAGCATTGTGCCCGATGGCGTGTTGTTTGGCACATCAAAAGCCCACGTTGCCATTCGCAAGGAGATTGTAGAAAAGCAACAACTCCGTGCCGTTATCTCTATGCCGAGTGGCGTATTCAAGCCTTATGCCGGTGTGTCTACCGCAGTCCTCATTTTTACCAAAACAAACTGCGGCGGAACCGACAAGGTGTGGTTCTACGACATGAAAGCCGATGGATTCTCGCTCGACGACAAGCGCTCACCCATTGCCGACAATGATATTCCCGATGTAGTTGCCCGTTTCAAAAATCTTGAGGCAGAGGCCAGCCGCACCCGCAAGGAGCAAAGTTTCTTTGTGCCTGTAGAGGAAATCATTGCCAACGACTACGACCTCTCTATCAATAAATATAAGGAGGTGGAGCGTGAGGAGGTGGAGTACGAACCCGTAAAAGACATTCTCGCACGCTTGCAGCAAACCGAGGGCGAATATGCCAAAGGCTTTGAGGAACTGAAGGGAATGTTGGTGAAATAAATATGGACATTAAGAAGCATAAATCCAGCCATTGGTTTCGTGCTATAGAACGACTAACACAATTATTCATGATGCAACATGAAGTAAATAATAAGGAAGAAAGAGTATGAGAGAAGGGTGGGAATATAAGAAGTTAGGAGAGGTTTGTAATATCCTTAATGGATATGCTTTCAAGAGTTCTAAATATACGAATTCTGGTACAAGAATTATTAGAATTACAAATGTACAGAAAGGATATGTTATAGACAATGATCCTAAATATTATTCAGATGATGACATTAAGAATTTGACGCAATATTCATTGCGTGAAGGAGATTTAGTTATGTCTCTGACAGGAAATGTCGGAAGAGTAGGCATGTTACAAAAGAGCATGCTCCCTGCAGCATTAAATCAACGTGTAGCATGCATAAGAACAAAATCTGATGAGATAAGCCTAAATTACCTTTTTCATCTATTTAATTCTGATGTTTTCGAGAGAGCTGCAATTCGGTCTGCTCGTGGTATTGCACAGCTGAATATGAGTACAGAATGGTTAAAAGAACATACCATCCCCCTCCCTCCCAAGTCCACCCAGCTTGCGATAGTTTCCGAACTTGACAAAATTAAAGAGTTGATTCGTCTGAAGAAAGAGCAACTGAAAGATCTCGATAACCTCGCCCAAAGCATCTTCTATGAGATGTTCGGAGACCCTGTGGAGAATGAAATGGGATGGGAAGTGAAGACATTGGGGGAAATGTCTACATGTATTACCAACGGGAATACTCCCAAGGGGGGAAGTCTGGTGTATGTTGATAAAGGTATACTTTTCCTTCGTAGTCAGAATGTTTGGAAGAACAGGTTCGACTTAGAAGATGTTGCATATATTGATGAAGCTACGCATCAAAGTATGCAGCGTAGTAGTTTGCATAAGAATGATATTCTAATTACTAAAACGGGAAGAATCAATACAGAAAATAGCAGCTTGGGTAGAACTGCTCTGTATATTGGAGAAGATAATACTGCCAATATAAATGGACACGTCTATTTGGTAAGACTAAAAAAGGATGTTCCTGCTAAGTATATTCTTTATATCTTGATTTCTAAATCATATTATGAATTGATTAGAAAGACTTGTGTTGGCGGTATTGATAAACGGCAATTAAATCTTAATCATATTGAGAATTTCCCAATACCGAATCCGCCATTGGAGCAACAGGAAGTGTTTGTAAGATGTGTAGAAGCTATAGAACATCAAAAGGCTGAGGCTCAGAAAGCCATTGCCGACCTTGAAACTTTGCTTGCATCTCGTATGCAGTATTGGTTTGAATAAATACATTCAAGCTCTGATAGACACAAGAGAGAATGAAGATATTCAGATATTTCAAGTGTAGGCATCTGAAATGGGATATCGACCAATTTGCCAAATCAATGACAGAAAAATGGTCGATAAAACTGATTTTGCAGAGGAAATGTTCGATAAAGCCTGCATTAGCTAAGAAATTGGCCGATATTTTAGTCTTTGCAGATGAAAGGGAAGAAATCACCACAGAGGCCATCACCAAGCAATTCAACCTAACTCAAATTACCGCCAAACGTTACCTACGCCAACTTACAGAGTTCGGCTATATTGAAGCACAAGGTGGCAACAAAAACCGAACGTACAAAAAGAAATAACGATATATGGCTAAGAATTTCGATTATATACTGCTTTTGGCAGAGGAAGTGCCTGGCTTCAAACGCTTGCACGAATACTGCGATATGGCAGAATCTTTGCAGACAACATTCCCCGAGGCTTCAGCCAATAGTTCGCGCAAAGCTTTGGAATGGCTTGTGAAGAATATGTTGAGGATAAATGACGTGCAGATTGCTGAACGTGAAACCCTCAACGACATGCTTCATAAGCCAGAGACTTATGCCTTTATCAATCGCGACTACAGACTGAGTGACGACATACGCCTGGTTCAAAAAATTGGTAACTCTGCCAGTCATGATGGTGGTGAACCCGTAAAACGTGTAAAAGCATTCCGTTGCCTGCGTGCGCTTTATAATGTTGTGGCAGGATTTATGTACCGTTGGGGAGCTATGAGTAATATCCCGGCTTTTGATGCAACACTCATTCCTGACAGGATAACAGGGCCTGTGCTGACAACAGCTCCAAGTCCGCAAGTAGAAATGGACGTGGTGAATAGTGCATCAAAGGAGAACATAGAACACCCACAATCTCCCAACATACCAAAGGAAAGCCTTGCAAGCGAAGCCATTACACGCAAATATTTTATCGACTATATGCTCATCGAAGCAGGGTGGGATATACTTGAAGTGAAAGGCGATGTGCAGGGCGGAAAGGCTTGCATAGAAGTTGAAGTGGAAGGAATGCCTACCACATCAGGAAAAGGCTATGCCGACTATGTGCTGTTCAGCCGTGGCGGTAAACCTTTGGCTGTTATCGAAGCAAAGGCCACCACTCACGAGGTGGGTGAGGGTCGCCGGCAAGCCATGCTATATGCCGATGCCCTGGAGCGGAAGTATGGCGTAAGACCTGTCATCTATTACACGAATGGGTTTAATACCCAGGTGATTGATGGCCTGGGGTATACGGACAGACCGGTTTATTCCTTCCATTCAATGGACGACCTTGAACGTCTGATTCAGAAGAGAAAACGTGCAAAGATTTGTGACCTCCGCATCAATGAGAACATCACCAACCGCCCTTATCAGCAAACAGCTATCAAGAGTATTATAGAATGGCTGAACCAGCAACATCGTCGTGGCCTTCTCGTCCTTGCCACAGGTACAGGCAAGACCCGCGTCAGCATCTCACTCTGTGACATATTGATGCGCAACGACTGGGCGAAAAATGTGCTATTCCTGGCTGACCGCACGGCTCTTGTCAACCAAGCACACAAGAACTACGAAGCATTGTTGCCCGATGTGCCGACGTCGGTATTGAACGAGGATAAAGAGCCTGACATGCAAGCACGTATCATGTTCTCTACCTATCAGACCATGATAAACTATATAGATAAGGACGAGAAGAAATTCACCATTGGCAGATTCGACCTTATTATTATAGACGAGGCCCACCGCAGTGTGTTTGGTCGCTATGGTGCGATATTCAACTATTTCGACTCTTTGCTTATAGGGCTTACTGCCACCCCGCGCGACGAGATAGACCGTAGCACTTACGACCTGCTGCAACTGGATAATGGTACGCCAAATTATAGCTATGATTATGAGGAGGCCGTAGCCGACGGGTATCTCGTACCTTACAAAACGCTACAGTTTCATTCCAAAATTATGGAGACCGGCATCAAATGGGACGACCTGTCTAAAGACCAGCAAGACAAACTTGAAGAAGTTTGGGATTACGAGAAGGCTTTGGCCGGCATGGGCGATGGTGAAGACTATCATCGTGACATAGAGTCAAAGGAAATCTTCAACTATCTTTTCAACAATAATACCATCGACAAAGTGCTTCAAGAGTTGATGGAAAAGGGACTGAAAGTGCGGAGTGGGGAAGAAGTGGGCAAGACCATTATCTTTGCCATGAATCATATGCACGCTGAGCAGATAGTGAAGAGATTTCGCGAGCTTTATCCTGAAAAGGGAGTACAATACTGCCAGTTGATTGACAACTATGTGAAATATGCCGGGGACTTGATACTTGACTTTGAAGAGCCAGAGAAAATGCCACAGATTGCCGTTAGCGTGGACATGCTCGACACGGGTGTGGACGTGCCGTCTGTCCTCAATCTCGTATTCTTTAAGCGTGTAAAATCAAAGATTAAGTTCATGCAGATGATAGGTCGTGGCACCCGACTCTGCCCTGGACTCTTTGGCAACAAGGATAAGGAGGAGTTCTACATCTTCGATTGGTGTAATAACTTTGAGTATTTCTCGGTACACACAGAAGGGGCAGATCCGGTAACGGTCAAATCCTTAACCGAAAGACTCTTTTCTCTGCGGCTTGACATAGCCTTTGCATTGCAGTCGGCAGAACACCAGGAAAAAGAAGCAGACAAGAGATTACACGATGAATTGAAGGAGATGCTTCATAAACAAGTAGATAGTCTCAGTGTGGCAAGAATAGATGTGAGGGAAAAGATTGCCCAAGTTGAGCCATATCGCAGCATGGACGCCTGGGTATGTCTGAGCGATGTTGATGTGGCCAAACTTAAGGGCATTGCCTCACTATTGCCTCGTCCTAACGAAAACGAGGCTGCTAAGAAGTTCGATATACTGATGCTTCACTTGCAGCTGGAAAAGGTTGATAGTACCGTCAATGCAGATAAGTGCAGAACAAGCGTAATTGCCATAGCTCGAATGTTAGAGGATAAAGCTTCGATACCTGTTGTAAAGGAGCGTATCGATACCATTCGTGAAGTACAGACAGTCCGGTTTTGGGAAACAAGTACGATTGACCGATTAGAACGTGTACGCAGGGAATTGCGCGAGTTGGTCCATATCCTTGAAGAGGGGCGTGGCGACCGCAAATTCATTATCGACATTGAAGACACCACAACGGCTGATGATGAAGCTGCAAGAGTTGCATTAAAGGCGACCTACAAACAACGTGTGATAGAATATCTGGCATGCCATAATGATAATGAAGCCTTGAACAAGATTCAGAACTTCGAACAATTGTCACCTGCTGACATAGAAGAACTTCAACGCATCTTTTGGGAGGAACTTGGCACACGTGAGGAATATAACAGAATCACAGGAGGGAAACGCTACAATAACAATGTAGCTGCTTTTATCCGTGTTATTAAAGGTATCGACCGCAAGAAGGCTTTAGAGAAGTATGCTCAATTCATTAAGGGGGCAAATCTGACTTCGGAGCAAGAGCAATACTTGAAGAATATTCTCGACTATATTAGCGTGAATGGTGACATTCTGCTAAGTGACTTCACAGAATATCCATTGAAGCGTTATCCTTGGCGCAATGTTTTTGGCAACCAGTTTGTTTGCCTTAAAGATTTCATAAAGGAGATACATAATGTGATTTCGATTACAGCATAAGCTAAGAGTAAATTACTGTCCGGTAAAACGTAACCACGCGAAAGAATTCAAGCATCAAACGCTATCACCAAACGCTACCACTAATGGGGGCGACGCGTCCCGCGTTCGGGCAATTAAGGCAAAGGCTCATACACTAAATAAAGGCTCACAGACAGCACTAATTACACGCCTGTCTGTGAGCCTTTGCCTTAATGCCCGACGCGAGTCGAGGCTGCTGAAAAAACCGAAGCGGGACGCGTCGCCATTAGTGCTTGCGCTTTTTGCAGCGTGTTTCTGACAACTTATTTACCGGAGAGTTATTAAAAAAAATATTGCTGTCCTGTGAAACCACTCTGATATTATACTCACGGATCGCACCGATTGCACGGATTCTTTCGCTCATGCAA
>UMHE01036928.1_pt1 | contig 10912 bp, 8 predicted proteins | sample 1965451 | NCBI WGS metagenome assembly UMHE01 (sample SAMEA4836090, study PRJEB28245) | human gut metagenome | biome: gut microbiome; material: fecal sample | place: Denmark | collected 2008 | reverse complement strand
CAAAGCCGCTTAGCCGTTATCTCAAATTTTAACGAACTATTGTAGAAGAACATTCTTTTCAAAAGAACAGCAAAAAAAACTTCAAGTTTTTCTTGCGTAGAAACATAGAATGCATACAGTTGAAACCTTCTCATTGCGCAATTATTACTTATATGACAGGTGACAAACCATTTACACAAGAACTCTCTGGACGTCTTGTGTCCATTCCAAACAATCTGCCTCCATTAATAGATTGTTCAGGAGAAGTTTACAAAAATGTAAAGAAGACCCAGAATTAAGTATGCACTAAATTAATTCCGTCAACAGGTTTTAAACTACTCGTTAGTGCCAGTTGCTGCTAATTGCTGACTACAAAGGTAAGGGCAAAGAAAAGGGAAATTTGCAGTTCCTCTTCAATATCTACAGAAATTAGGATGTATTTGTCCGATTGGTTCTATCCACGACCACAAATAGAACCAATAAAACGGAAAAGGACTGCTGGAACACTTCATTCCAACAGTCCTATACGAATAAGGTTGTGTGAGAGTTATTTCTTTAATGTGATGCAGCCCATCGAAGCACGCTTCTGAGCATCGGAAATCTTGGCACCTCTGTTGTTGCCACATTCTTGTGACCGAGATAACGCTGCACAACCGCAATACTTGTTCCTGCGTCCAACTGGAGACAGGCAAAGCTGTGGCGTGAGCAATGATAGGAGATATGCTTGGTAATCCCTGCATCTTTCAGCCAATTTTTCAGTGGCACCTGTGTCATGGAGTCTTTGAAATCGGGGAACACCTTGCCTCGTTTATCCGGTGAATAGCTTATCAGTTCCAAGGCTTCCTCACTGATTGGATTATGTACGATGTCCTTTGTCTTCTGCATTCGAGTGGTGACATACATCACTCCATCGTTGCCATATGGCTGTATCTCCTCCCAAGTGAGTTTTTTGATGTCGCTCAACCTTAATGCCGTAAGGCAGGAGAACAGAAACGCACGTTTCAAGGCAGGGGCTGAGCATGGAGTGGAAGCCAAACGGATAACCTCGTCCTGTGAAAGATGCTCTCTGTCTGTCGGAATGGTCTTGATGCGTTCCAGAAAGCCATTCGGGTTCTCCTTTATCTTTCGGTCACGAAAAGCTGTATGTAACAAGGCACGGAATGTTGACCAGTAGTTGGCTGCCGAATTGATATGCAGTTTTTTGTTCTTATGCAGTCCCTGTGGTGCTGTAAGCAGATACTCACGAAATCTGTTGCACAAGTCTTCGTTCCTATCAAATCAAACGTTCGTTCTTATATGTTTTCGCAGTAAAACCTCACGAAAAGTCATCGTCACCCGAACGCAATCCGATCGGGCGGCGTACGGAATCTGATCGGGCGGCGAACGGAATCTGATTAGACGGCGGACGCGAACGGTGAGAAAAGCTTAGGTAGAGTAGTGTAAACTACCCAGTTCTGTTTACACTCTCTTCTCCACAATGCTTTCGATGTACTTGCACACCATGTTGATGCCTTTCAGATTGTCGCCACCCTCGGGTATGATGATATGAGCGAAGCGTTTTGTAGGCTCGATGAACTGCTCGTGCATCGGCTTGAGCACCTTCAGATAGCGGTCTACAACCATGGAGACGGTGCGTCCGCGGTCGATGGTGTCGCGCTGAATGTTGCGTATGAGGCGCTCGTCGGGGTCGCAGTCGACGAAGATGCGCAGGTCCATCATGTCGCGCAGGCGCTTGTTGAGCAGCGTCATGATGCCCTCCACTATTATCACCGGCTTCGGCTCTACGTGTATGGTCTCCTTCTCGCGGTTGCACTTCAGGTACGAGTACGTAGGCTGCTCGATTGCGCGGCCCTCGCGCAGATCGTTAATCTGCTTTATGAGCAGTTTCCAGTCGAAGGCGTCGGGATGGTCGAAGTTGATGGCACGGCGCTCCTCTTCGGTCATGTGCGACGTGTCGTTATAGTACGAGTCGAGCGGCACTACAGCCACGTGGTGCGGCGGCAATGCCTCTACTATCTTTTTCACTACCGTTGTCTTGCCGGAACCAGTGCCGCCGGCAATACCTATTATCGTAATCTTGTCGTTTGTCATAATCTTATGCTTATTGATATATTGCGCTGAACATTCTGCTGTAGAACTCGGCTTTGCGCTCGGGTTTCATGGGGTAGGCGCGCGAGCTGCTGGGCATGCGCCAGAGGCGTAGCGTGCGGTCGGCGAAGGCGAACTGCACGTTCTCGCCCACCTTCGGCTGCGTCTTTATGTCGAAGCAGGAGCAGAGCACGTCGGTGGCTTTCTGCCCCGTGGTGACGATGTCGGTGAGCTCGGGCAGCGAGTCGACCATCGCCTTCAGGTCTGTCGGTTCTACTACCTCCAGGTCTTTGTCAGACGCCGTGTTCTTCAGACGGCGCACCTCTGTCGCCGTGTCGTACATGCCTATGCGATGCTCGTTGAGGAACGGGACGATGAGGTCGAGTCGGAATGTCTTGTGCTCGGTGTCGACGAAGTGGAGCTTGTCGCTGTAGAAGCACAGTCCGAAGATACGCCACATGTCGTTGGTGAAGTTGGGGTAGTAGAAGCGCATCGACCAGCGCTGCTCGCCCGGCGGAAAGCTGCCCAGCATGAGCAGTCGGCAGCCGTCGGGGAGGAAAGGGGTGAACGGATGGCGCTCGGTATTCATTACTTCTGCTCCTTCACCAGGTACACTACTACCGGCAAGTGGTCTGAGTAGCCGTCGAGCCATACGCCGCCTGCTGTAGTACGCTTCGGCGCGCCCTTGTATCTGCCCTCGCTCTGTATGAGATACGGGCGGATGTGAATCTGATGCTGGAAGTATTTCAGCGTAGAGAAGTCCTTAGAGCCGTTGGCGTTGAGCAGATTCGGCGTCATCACGATTTGGTCGAAGAGGTTCCATGTGCCGTTGTAGAAGAGCGTGCCCTTGCCCTGTTTTGTGAGCAGATTGTACCACGGGTTGTACATGTCGTCCTTGCCCGTCTTCTCGATGGTAGGCTTGCAAGAGAGCGCCTCGGTCATCGACTTGTTGGTAGGGTCGTCGTTCATATCGCCCATCACGAACACCTTGCACTTCTTGTTGGCACGCAGCAGCGAGTCCTTCACGGCGCGCACCTGTCTGCCTGCCACCTCGCGATAGTAGGACGTGGTGAAGCGGCTGGGCCAGTGGCACACGATTACGGCTACCGGCTCGCCGGCGAGAGTGCCGCTCACGGTGAGGAATCCGCGTGTGATGAAGTTGGAGTCCTTAGACTCTTCGGGCACGTAAGGCACGAGGCGCACGTTCTTCACGGTGAAGAAGCGCGGGTTGTAGAGCATGGCGCAGTCGATGCCGCGGCGGTCGGGTCCCTCTACGTGTACATATTTATATCCGCGCTGCTTCAGCGGAGCCTGCGCTGTGAGGTCGTCGAGCACCTTCGAGTTCTCCACCTCCGACATGCCTACTATGGCGCAGCCGATGCCAGGCAGCTTGTCGGTGCCCAGGTCGGCGATGGCCTGCGCCATGTTGCGCAACTTGTGGGTGTACTTCAGTCCGTTCCACTTGTACGAGCCGTTGGGCAGGAAGTCGTAGTCGCGCTTGCCCTCGTCGTGGCAAGTGTCGAAGAGATTCTCCTGGTTGTAGAAGCCTACGGCGTAGAGGTTAAACTTTTTCTGTGCCGATGCTCCGAGAGTGATGCAGAGGAGCAAGGCGAGGATAAAAAGATTCTTTTTCATTTTAGTTATTTGCTTTTTTATTCTTGTTTCGTTTAATACATGAGTATATAGTGCAAAGTTACAGTAAATCCTTATTATTGCACCCTGTTTCATGCTTTTTTTGCATTAAAATACAAAACGTTACGCCCTTTTTGTGTGTTGCAGCATTGAAACACTATATTAATATAAATAAAGTTGGGAAACATTTCTTTAATTGAATAAAAATGTGTTACTTTGCAATCTATTTCATTAAATAATTATAAACACTTACATGCAAAAGAAGCTTAAATTAGCAGTGCTGGCAATGTGCTGCGCTCCGTCTGCATTCGCACAGACAGCAGCCGACTCGATCGGTTTCCACAGCGAAGCGGCGAGCGAGGCTGCCTTCACTTTCACAGAGGCACAGCTCGGTGAGGACGACGACATGACACAGAACGTGACCATCGTCAACTCTAACACCGACATCTATGCCAGCCAGGTGGGCTATCTGTTCTCACCGGCACGTTTCCGCTATCGCGCATTCGATCAGAAGTACAACGAAGTTTATCTCAACGGATTGCTGCTGAACGATATGGAGAGCGGACAGTTCCGTTACTCTCAGGTGGGCGGTCTGAACAACATGACACGCAATCAGGAGTTCGCCCTTCCGTTCGAAAGCAACAACTTCGCAATGTCAGGCATGGGCGGATCGAACAACTACAACTTCCGTCCGTCGGCAATGCCCGTAGGCCACCGCTTGACAGTAAGCGGCGCCAACCGCAACTATACCCTGCGCGGCATGTACTCGTACAGCAGCGGACTCTCTGAGAAGGGATGGGCGTTCACCGGCAACGTGAGCTACCGCTGGGCACGCAACGGATACGTAGAGGGCACATTCTACAACTCGCTCTCTTACTTCCTCGCCGTGCAGAAGGTGATGGGCAACCACAGCCTCTCGCTCTCTACATGGGGCAACCCGACAGAGCGCTCTACACAGGGCGCTGCAACGGACGAGATCTACTGGCTCGCCAACAACCGCTACTACAACCCCTACTGGGGCTACCAGAACGGCAAGAAGCGCAACTCGCGCGTCGTGAACGACTTCGCTCCGAGCGCCATCCTCACATGGGACTGGAACTTCAACGAGAACTCGAAACTCACTACGTCGTTCTTCGGCAAATACTCTATGTACAAGAGCACAAAGCTCAACTACAACAACGCCGACAACCCGCATCCTAACTACTGGAAGAACCTGCCGTCGAGCTACTACGATGTATGGTACGGCAACAACGACTCGTATCGCACAGAGCAGGCTTACGAAGACTGGAAGACATCGTACGACTACTGGCGCGCATCGAAGGCTAACCGACAGATCAACTGGGACCGCCTCTACTATGCTAACAAGAACACAGCAGCTCAGGGCGGCGACGCTATGTACTATATACAGGCTAAGCACAACGACAACCTCATGTTCTCGCTCGCTTCTACCTTCAACCACCAGATTGACAAGGACAAGAAGTTCAACGTAGGCGTGATAGCTGCCACAAACAAGGCTATGCACTACCAGACAATGGAGGACCTGCTCGGCGCTTCTCAGTTCCATAATATCAATACTTATATTATCTCTGACAAGTACACCGCAGCTTCGCCCGAGGCACAGTACGACCTCAACCATCCTAACGCTGTAGTGAAGGAAGGCGATCGCTTCGGCTACGACTACAACCTCTTCATCAACAAGGGAAAGCTCTGGACATCGTACACCGAGAACTTCGGACCGCTCAACTATACCGTGGCTGCCCGACTCGGCTACACATCTATGCAGCGCGAAGGCAAGATGCGCAACGGTCTGGCTGCTAACAACTCGTTCGGCAAGAGCAAGACAGCGGAGTTCGTTGACGGCGGATTCAAGTTCGGCTCTAACCTCACGCTCGGACACGGCAACGTGCTCACACTCGGCGTAGGCTACGAGCATCGCGCTCCTGAAGCACGTGCGGCATTCATGTCGCCGGAGGTGAACAACGACTTCGTTCAGGGTCTCAAGAACGAGCGCATCTTCAGCACAGAGCTCGGCTATATGTACGAGAACTCTTGGCTCCACCTCAACCTCAAGGGCTACTACAGCCGCATGACCAACGTTTCCGACTGGCAGAACTTCTACAACGACGACACCAACTCGTTCATCTACGTGTCTATGACCGATATGAACAAGTCGTACTACGGTGCGGAGCTCGGCGCCAAGTTTAAGCTCACCAGCTTCCTCGACGTGAAGCTCATCGGTACAATCAGCGAGGCAAAGATTACGAACAACTCTAAGCTCTGCTACATGGAGTCGACAAGCGCTACGCTGCACGGCACAGGTCAGGAAGGCGAGAACTACGACTACATACACAACAAGGGCATGCGCGACAGCGGCACACCGCTCACAGCGCTCAGCCTCGGCGTAAGCTACCACCAGAAGGGTTGGTTCATCGATCTCAACTGCAACTACTACGACCGCATCTATCTGTCGTACTCGCCCAACTACCGTTTCGACGAGAATATCAAGCGTCGTAACGACGTGATGAAGGCGCTCGACCGTCCTATCATCAACGACGTGACCGGCGAAATCATCCCCGGCGCACTCGACCAGGCTAAGGGACACGGCGGATTCATGCTCGACGGCTCAATCGGTCGCAGCATATATCTCAAGCACGGCTCGTTGTCAATCAACCTCATGGTGCAGAATATCCTCAACAACCGCAACATCGTTACTGGCGGTTACGAGCAGAGCCGAAGCGGATACACACAGAGCGCTAACCTGCGCGGATATTCGTTCGAGAAGAACCCGTTCAAGTTCTACGCTTTCGGTACAAACGGTATGCTGAACATTACTTATAAATTCTAAATCACAGAAAGAAGATGAAAAGTTTAAAATATCTGAAACTCGCGCTCTTCGCGCTTGTTATAGGTCTTTCGGCTACATCTTGTATGGATGACGACTGGACAGACCCTACTGGCGAGGTGGCACCGTTCGGCAACAACCAGCTTCAGGAGACCAACGTTGTTAACATCGCCGACCTGAAGTCGAAGTACAGCGCGCTGCTGAAGGATAAGGTGAACGACACCGTACGCATCGCCGACGGTGTGCAGATAAAGGCTCGCGTAACGGGCAATGATATCTCTGGCAATATCTACAACCAGATTATGCTCGAGGACGCTACCGGCGGCATCGTCATCAGCGTTGCTCAGGGCGGTATGTGCGGTCAGCTGCCTATCGGTCAGGAAGTGCTCATCGACCTCGGCGGACTCTACTATGGTGCTTACCGTACACAGCCGCAGATTGGCGTTCCGTACACCGATTTCAAGAAGAACCAGACTTACCCGAGCCGCATCAGCCGCACCGAATGGCAGACTCGCTTCAAGATTCTCGGCAAGGCAGACGCTTCGCTCGTCGTGCCTCATGTGTTCGAGACTTCAGAAATCAGCACTCTAAACAACGAGACTGTGGCACATAAGTACACAGGACAGATCGTAACGCTGAAGGGTGTTGAGTTCGACACCGCAGACGGCACGGTTACATTCGCTCCCGAGGCAGAGGGTGCTTCTACAGGCTATGGCGTTACACGCTACTTCAAGGGCTACACCGCTCAGAAGAAGCAGATAGGCATCCGCACAAGCTGCTACGCTAAGTTCGCTGCTGAGACATTGCCGAAGGGTAAGCTCAACGTAACCGGTATTCTCACCGTCTACAAGACCAGCGCAACGTCGTCTTACGGCACAACCGTGCAGCTCGTTCTGCGCTCGCAGTCTGATATCGAGGTGCTCGAGCCGGAGAAGAACAAATAAAGCCTTTGCGATATAGCATTATCGGCAGCAAGGCTATCCACATTATTATTAATATACAACAAGCAAACAAACAAAAGAATATGAAAAAGATATTTTTCTCAATGCTCGTCGCAGCGATGACGGCATTCACATTCACAAGCTGTGAGGACGTGCCCGAGGCTTATGAAATTCCTGGTGGCGGCAACGGCGGCGGTTCAACCGAAATGACAGGCAATGGTACCGCAGAAAGTCCTTACACTATAGAGGACATCAAGAAGCATGGCGCCACTGGCAGCAATGTCTTCGTTAAGGCTTACATCGTAGGCTTCGTTCCCGACAAGGCTATCGACGAGGCTAAGTTCACAGCCGAGGGTTGTGAGGTTGCAAGCAACGTTCTCATCGCAGCTTCTGCTGACGAGACTTCTGTTGACAACGTAATGCCAGTACAGCTTCCTGTAGGTGATGTTCGCAACGCAATCAACCTCAAGGACAATCCTGCAAACTACAAGCAGGAGGTTGTTCTCTGCGGTAACATCGAGGCTTACTTCGGCAAGACCGGTCTGAAGTCGGTTGTTTGGGCTAAGCTCGGCGACAAGGAGCTCGGTGCAAAGCCTGGTACAGAGGCTGGCGGCGATACAGGAGTTGCTGGCACACCGAAGGGCACAGGTACAAAGAACGATCCGTTCAACAGCGTAGCTGCGAATGCTGAGGCAAACAAGCTGGCTGCAAACGCTGTGTCTGAGCAGGGCTACTACATCAAGGGTAAGGTAGTATCTGTGAAGGAGGCTTTCTCTGCACAGTTCGGCAACGCTTCTTTCTACATCTCTGACGACGGCAAGGCAGACGGACAGTTCCTTGTGTTCCGTTCGCTCTATCTCGGCAACCAGAAGTGGACAGAGGGTCAGCCTAACATCGCTGAAGGCGACGAGGTTGTGGTTTACGGCAAGCTCACCAACTACTACGGCAATACTCCTGAGACTGCTCAGGGCACTACATACCTTGTGTCTGTAAACGGCAAGACAGATGGCGGTTCAACTGGTGGCGAAGACAAGCCGGGCGAGGACAAGCCTGCAGGCAATGGCAATATCGCTATCAACGGCACAACACTCACACTCTCTAACCCGAGCGTTCAGGCTGGTGCAACAACAGTAGAGGTGGTTCCTGGCGACTTCTATACAGAGAATGGTACTGAGGTTACAACCATCACTCTTAAGGACGGCACAAAGATCGTCTTCGACGCAAACGGCGAGAAGAACGGTCCGAAGTATTACACTGGTGCTAACTACTCTAACATCCGTGTTTACAAGAACAACATGATTACATTTGAGGGTCACAAGGCAATCGCTAAGATAGAGTTCAGCTGCGATGTAGACAAGAATAAGAATGTCAATTGCGTCGGCAACGAGACTGCTACTGTTGTTATTGACGGCAAGACAATGACTTATACAAACGTCTTCAAAGAGGCTTCTGGCGGTGGCGTTCAGTTGCGTATAAACAAGATCGTAATCACATACGCCAAGTAATAGGCTTATTTACTATCGTAAGTAATACGATTCTTTAATATTCCAAGCCGTTTCAAACATTGAAGCGGCTTGGAATTTTTGTTTTCAAAAATTTGTGGGTCTCATAAAAAAGTCGTAACTTTGCATCCGCTAAGCGTTTGAAAGCGAATTATTTATTTAACACTATAACAATTTAAACAAAATGAAGAAGGGAATTCATCCAGAAAACTATCGCCCCGTCGTATTCAAGGATATGTCCAACGGCGATATGTTCCTTACAAAGTCTACATGCAAGGCTACAGAGACAGTAGAGTTTGAAGGCGAAACTTACCCAGTAGTAAAAGTCGAAATCTCAAGCACATCTCACCCGTTCTATACAGGTAAGAGCAAGCTTGTCGATACTGCAGGTCGCGTAGATAAGTTCATGAACCGCTACGCAAAGGTTCGCAAGTAAGGAAAAGAACGAGATATATACTTCAGATAGACACGCTCTATTTTTGAATATGAATATTGAGGGTGTGTTCCATTCGTAGTTGCATATACGTATGGAACACACTCTCTTTTTATTTGTAAAAAGGGGCTTTTAAAAGTAAAAGAGTAAAAGAGTAAAAAAGTAAAAAGGGGCTTTTAAAAGTAAAAAAGTAAAAAGGCTTTTTAAAAGATATATTCAGATGAAGCAATATTATAAATACGCATTGCGCTGCGCAGCGATGGCTGTGCTGATGCTCTCTGTGCTCACCTTCAGCGCTTGTGGAGACGACGAGGAGGGCGGCAACGGCAGCCAGAGCGGACAGGTAGACAAGAAGAACAAGAACGCTAACGTGCCGTCGGCTGCCAACGGCTACAACAAGGCGATACTGCGCACCGAGTTCCCTGCTCTGAAGCAGGGCGGCAAACAGAAGGTGCTGGTTTATCGTATGAAGTCGACGGCGTACGACAAGGACGGCGTGAACTTCTCGGTGGAGTGGGACTGCAACAAGCGTTCGCAGCGCTGGACGTGCTATCAGATGCACCGCGGATATTCGGGCAAGTATTCGCGTGAGACGGACTTCTTCTTCTTCGACACCACGAACCTCAATAGCAACGAGTATTGGGGCGAATTCAAATACTTCCCTGGTTACGACCGTGGACACATCTGTCCGAGTGGCGACCGCACTGCATCGAAGGAGATGAACGTACAGACTTTCGTTATGACGAATATGCAACCACAGTATCATAAGTTTAATGGTTTCGACAAGAAAACAGGTGATAATGGCTTGTGGGTGCGTATGGAGAACCAGCTGCGCAAGTGGGCTGACAAGCTCTCTGCAACGGATACTATCTTTGTTTGCAAGGGTGGCACAATCGACAGCGAGGCTAATATCATAACTCGCATCGACGGCAAACTCATCGTGCCGAAGTATTTCTACATGGCAATCCTGCGCAAGAGTTCGTTCGGATATGCGGGCATGGCGTTTTGGAGCGACCAGACAAATTCATGGCGCATGAACGAGACGTTACGTTCACACGCCATTTCTATCAGCGAGCTTGAGAAGCGCACTGGCATCGACTTCTTCTGCAATCTGCCTGATGATGTGGAGGCGCAGGTCGAAAAGACGTTCAACCCGAGTGTCTGGTCTGGCTTGTAGAGAGTTCTCCGTACTGAGATAATCTCCCACAGATTCCACGGAACACACAGAAGTTGTGGTGCTTTTAAGGGGGTGCACTTGTCTCAAGTGCACCAACACAACAAAATCTATATTCTCCCACAGATTTCACAGAATCTTCTGCAGAGAAAAACTCCCACAGATTTCACAGATTTACACAGATACTTTTAGCAAGAAGGTTCTGTGTAGATCTGTGAAATCTGTGGGAGTTTTTATATACTAACTTAGAGTGTGAAATCTTTGGGATTCCTTAGAAGCTATTGCTGTCCGCTAAAACTCCAAAGAGCATAAAAAACCTGC
>UMHE01039039.1_pt1 | contig 10941 bp, 11 predicted proteins | sample 1965451 | NCBI WGS metagenome assembly UMHE01 (sample SAMEA4836090, study PRJEB28245) | human gut metagenome | biome: gut microbiome; material: fecal sample | place: Denmark | collected 2008 | reverse complement strand
CCTGTTCGAAGAATTAGATAGCAGACTCAGCATAGAATTGAACGATTTCGCTATAACGACTGAATAATGACTCTAATAAAAAAACTCTGAAGTTTTCGGTAGGCTAAAAGAGAAGTTGTAAACCATGCCAACAAATAAATCTATCATAATACTACTATGTTAACATTCAAAAGTCTATTGAGAATAGTTGTGGCGATGACCATAGGCTCTCTAACCATTTTAGCTTGTTCAAAAGAGGTAAACGGCTTTTCAGAAGGCGATGCCGACAGATTCGTAGGCACATACTCTATCAGTGTCACGGAGCAAGTCGTTTGAGGCGGTGATTCCGGAACCATCACGAACACAGGCGTCCTAATCATAACTAAAGTTTCTGACACCCAAGTTCGTGCCACAGGCTTCTTTAATGACATAGGAGAAGTGGCAAACTCTGCCATCTATTTTGAATCCATCAAAAGTTCCGACTCTGCAGGATATATGACCACAACATTCGGTCCTGCAACGCTATCAGGTAATGTTCTTACAATGACGGCAACATCTAATGGGAAATTGGCAAGCAATGGTGTTCTCTATCCGTTCCGCAGCACTCAACAGATTACAGGGATTAAACGTTAAATAGATAATTGTAAAGATATGAAAAGTATTATTTTTTTTGGTTTTGACCTGCTCGAATTGTTTCATACGAGAATATGCTCCCTTGCGGTCGTCATAGACATTACGGATATTTTGCTCAATTCTTTTCAAGTCTCCATGAAAGTAATCATAAATTATCCCCATTGACCATTCATTGTATGTTGATCGCTGAAAATCAATGTGATTTGACTTTACGCTGAAAATCTTATCAAACATATCTAAAATAGGATTTGCATCAGCCTTAAAGAATTTATTGATGTATGTGTCTTGAATGTTGAGGAACTCTTGAATCTTTGCGGTCGATGTCAATGAAATTTCAAATCTCACCATTCCATCGAAGTGATTCTCAATTTCCTCGTGATTCGTCAGCATTGACAAGAATTTTCTGCTCTCTGCATTGACTTTAAGTTCTGTCCCTTTGTCATATAGTTTCAAGGATTCTTTGCTACGGACATCTTTTATGTCTCGACTGAATTCGATGCCTGTTTTTCGATAATACTTCCACTTATATCGTCTATACATTCCGACATTTCCGTTGAGTGCCGACAGAATGTTATCTGTTAAGGGTATTTTGATGTCTTTCGTTATATCTGCCTTTGTAATGCAGCCTGTATGAAGAATGCTGTCAATATCAACTCTGCAAATTCCAAGATTGTTGAGATTTATCAAGCATTGACGGATAGTATCTCTGCTTATCAACTTCGGATAATCTTCAAGAAGAATTTTTGATGAGAACTCAAGTGTCAAAGTCTGCTTGACATAAGATATGGCTACGAAGATATTATACGGAATGTTACCATCATTTTTAGAGGAAAAATAAAGTCGTCAAATAACGGTCACTTGACTGAACTGCTGGATGACCTTGTGAACTGCGACTTCATACGGCAATACAATGTCAAGCAGAAAAAGATAAGTTCTAAGAATGGAATATACCAGCTCACTGACTTCTACTCAATCTTCTATCACGAATTTGGAAAAATAAGGACAACTGACGAGCAGTATTGGTCAAAGTTCATAAACTCACAGAAACAAAGCACATGGTGGGGGCTCTCATTTGAGCGGGTCTGTCAGGCGCACATTCCACAGATTCTCACTGCACTTGGAGTGCAAGCCGTTCACACAGAGTACTATTCGTGGAGAAACAAGGGATACGACAGTAAACAGGGCGCGCAAATTGACCTTGTGATAGAAAGGGACGACAGAATCATAAACATCTGCGAGATAAAGTATTGCTCAAGCACGGAATATGAACTGACCATTGAGGAACGGAACAAGATGACGCAGAGAATAGAATGTTTCAGGCAGGAGACCGCGACAAGATACGGTATCATACCGACCCTCATAACCACCTATGGATTAAGAAAAAACAAGCATTCCGACTTCTTCCGAGGAGTAGTCATCACGATGACAGATTTGATGTCACATTAAGAACTTGGGCAATAATCAATGCCCTAAACAAAGCTGGTCTCAAGCCGCAGGCTCAATCCAAGCGCATCTGCAATGCGGATGAAGAGGATAACTGCATATCCGTCTCGCCGTGCTCAATCCGATTTATGTAGGTCCTTTTGCAGCCGACATTGTCCGCCAACTCTTTCTGAGTCAGTCCAAGCTCTTTGCGCCGCTCTTTAAGCACCTCTCCGTAGTACCACGCTCTGGCCTTCGCATCAAAAGCCTCACGCTCAGCCGTTCCGTGAGCTCCCACCTCTTTCGCGAGCACGGTTTCAGCCGGCACGAATCCCTCTTTCCCAGAAACATCAACATTTCTGAGAGCAGCCCTTTCTTCAGAAGACAGCCTATAATCCGAATTTCTCATAGTTTGCTTTTCTTTGGCAAAAGTAACTAATTGATTTCTTTTTTTGCAAATATTAACGGCGGCCACCCGTTCGGATAACCGCCGCAATATTATGTAGAAATGTTTGAAACCCCACCAAACCTAAAAAAAAGAAACACGAAAAATTTCTTTTTCTTTATGCTTTATCTGTTTTTACTCAAAGCAACACTTCTCTTGAACTGGTAAATTTCTCTTTGCCCTCCGTCAGTTCTTGACGCAACGGACAGAGAATGCGCAAATGCCATCAGGCGTAAGAAAGAGGTATTGTCCTAAGTACATGTGATGTAAAGGGGTCCCGTATTCTGCGCCACCGCGATCTCCGCAAAAAGCGAAATAATCACCCGTAGACAGCCAATAACAACCATATGACTGCGCACCACGATGACCATTGCCATAGTTATAACCCGCGCAAGGCAAAAATACCGAATCTCCATCAGGAGACGAACCTGAGAAGAATAAACCATTTATATGAGCTTCAGATTTGCCAAAACGAGTGAATAAAGACATAATAGTTTCGATTTCATCACGCGTCGGCAAACGCCAACCTTCAGGGCAGGCTTGAAGCGCCATATCATAGGTAAAGAGTTTCCCCCAACCGGAACGATTCGTGGCTCCCACATTACAAGTTGCCCATGTCAATCCATCAATAGTAATAGAAGACTTTTGGATATAAGAATCATCTGACATACCCCTCTCGGACTTACTCTTAGAGCAAGACGAACCAAGGAAAAACACTGCAAAACAGCAAGTTAATAAACAAATAGTTCTTTTCATTCGTTTGATTTTTCAGTTCCGCCAGACTCCAAAACAGAAGGTTCAAACAGAAAGTGTGGAGCCTGACTTCGTTTGTCTCTGAAGAGGTTCTGACAAAACCTAAAAGCAAACAAACCGAAACAATCCCCACACCCGTATCGATAGCGTTAAACACACGCAAGCGAATACAGATGACGGTGCCGTTCGTTATCCTTGCTTTTGATTGAAACTGTCAGATTTCTTCAGAAGGACAGTGCGAAAACACTTTCATCAATATGTCATTGCAGACTCTCGCCTGCAACGGGGCAAATATAAAAAATATTCTCGGAATATTAAAACAGCACCGATGGGATTGTTTCAGAATTAAAGATATTGATTCGATACTTGGGCTAAACCGAAGAAAAATCGTCGATTTAGCCCATGTTTAACATTATATCCATCTTTTCATGCAGGATTCGGACAACAATTATGGTCTGGGAATGTGACCAATGCGCCTCTGTATATACCCAAATGTCAGAAAGGTCTTCAATAGCCTTATTCGTATATTGAACGTTCCCTGTCATGGCAAGCGGCTTTAAGTTCTTTAAGGCGCTCTTCTGGGGAAAAGTCGCATGCAATTCCGCTATCCACTCCTGCTTTAATGGCTGATTTCAGTTGTACAAGCCGACACTCGTTTTCTTCAAGCAATCTAAGACCAGCACGAATGACCTCGCTGGCATTATTATAACGTCCACGCTCAACATTCGTGCGGATAAAATTTTCAAAATAGTCACCTAAAGCCACTGATGTCGTTTTCATTGCCCTGCTGATGCGATCCTTGGTCGCTTGCGTTTGTGTTTTGTATCTCATTTCATTAATCTACCTCGTTTATTTAGAGAGGTTCCTTTGTTATAAATACTTAGTCGGATGAAAAAGTCAAGGGAATTGTCGATACTATTGCAAGGGGCAATGGTGTAGGTATAATAGACGGCATCCCCGTCTGAAATTTTCGAGGACTTACGTTGAAATGACCTCAACGGAAAGCCCCTCTGATGCCGTTATTCTTTACCAATATATGCTCATGTGGTCGGGTATTTTACTGAAAGATATCTACCGTTTGGCAGGGGACAATAGCTGTTTAATCTTTTAGATTATTTTGGCTTATTCGAAAGCCTGTTAGATGGGGTTGACAAAGATTAAATTGATGCATCTTTAAATTAACACGCCATAATCTGATTAATCTGTTTGTAATTCTTGAAAATAATTGTATCTTTGCAATGCATTATTTAGGTAATGTATGACAAATAAGAGCAGGCATCCTTTCCCTAAAAGGGGTGCCTGTTTTTTTAGGCTTACCGAGGGGGTACTTTGCGTAGAGGATATTGTTCGTTCAGTCATACATAAATATACCTAAATAATAATGCGAACAATTAAGTTTCTTGCGATAGTCACCATTGAAGTGGAGATTATCAGGCTTGTCAAGGTACGTGCGTATAAGCGTGTACGTAACGGCAAGATAGAGAAGGTAAGAAGCCACTATAGGGGATATTAGGGTGTCTCCCATGGAATAGCTGAATGCCGGATGCCGTAAGGCTGATTTCTGCTTTACCCCTCGGTTTTTTTATATGTTTTCCAATCATCACAGCGCGGATGTCTCATAGGAGGAGTCTATAACTCGGGCGAAGTCATTGGTAAATTGGTTCGATAAGTTGATTATTTGTTCTACCAGGAAAAAGACGCTGAATTTCTCAGCGTCTTTTTTTGCTTATTGTTGCGCGTTTCTTTCGGAAACTTGGCTAAAGCAGGTAAGGGAGGCTTAGGGAAAAACTTGAGAGGCGGCGGTAACTTGTCCGTGTAAAACGGTAACTTGTCCGTGATTTGCATGTCCGTGAGGAACGGTAACTTGTCCGTGATTTGCTTGTCCGTGTAAAACGGGAACTTGTCCGTGAGAAAACGTTTTAGCCCGGACAAGTTGTATTTTGAACTTACTTGTCCGTGAGAAGGCGTGGTCCTACGGACAAAATCTGTCCGATTGGTAAACTATTATCAGGATTAACGTTTCATTTGTCCGTATTGATGAGAGGCGTTGTAAGCGTCTCCGCGGTTACGTCTTGACGTGTTAGGTTTTCAGTATGTTTGGCGCGCCCTGTAAGGTATTAAGTATCAGTGATTTAACTGTTTTCAGAGTTGCCGAAACCACAACTCTGAAAAGTGATAAAGTGCTGAGTTATAGCGACTTGTGTGTCACGCAAAAATGACCAGCGAGCATAGTCCGGTAAGCGTCTCCGCAGCTACCTCTTGTCCGCCCCTTTGCCAAACTTCAGGAATCATCTCCCGCTGTCGCCCTTCCGGGGTGACAGCCATTTTGCGGCACTCCAGAAGTTACCGCCCCGCTGAAGTGCTTCCTGGCATCAATACCTGAAATCAACTTGCCGAAAACGAAAAACCAGCCTCAGGAGAGACTGGTCATATATATTATCAATCAACTTGGTACTAGAAATAGTAGCGGAATCCTACTGTAGGTTTGATGCCGAGACTGAATTGTACAGCTGAAGTGGTTGAATAATTATCGGAATCATCACCTTTAATCTTCAGGTAAGCGTAGTCAAGTGACAAAAGATTTACACTCAGCCCGAGATGTGCTGTAGGTCTGAACTCAAACTGGCCGATGGCGAAATTCATACCGAATCCTGCAACTCCATTTTTCTGGAATTTAGATGAGGTGAGGTCTGATTTATATTGTCCAAAATAACCGCAGATGCCGAATTCCGGTGTGTAATACAGATTACCGGTTACGTTAAGATAGTAAGCAATGCTTGGTCCGATGGCAAAAATATTCGTGTTGTCTTTCAGCCACTTGCCGTCTTTTTTGTTGGTAGGGGATGAAACCAGTTCGTAACCGAGCGATCCGCTTACTCTCCAGTTGTCTGCAAAGAAATATCCGAATTCGCCGGTCAGATTAAATTCAGTATCAGATGGTGTGGAGTCACCTTTCATAGTTGTCGAGCCGACAGTAACACTGGTTTTGCTGGATCCTCCGGAAGCGCCTAAAATTCCACCCACATACATATCGCCCCTATTCTGGGCGAACATTGCGCCGCATGTCATAGCTGCGGCCGCTAACGTAACGATAATCCTTTTCATTTTCCTTTTCATTTTTGCTTAAAAAAAGTCCGCCTAAGATAGGAATTATTTTGAGAATGTATGGTCAAAGTTCAGAATTTCCTGCTTGCTACAACGTCTCGAGAATCTTCTTGGCGGCGTTGATTGCGTTGGCGGCATAGTCTTCGGCGTCGGGGTCTTTGGTCAGGTGACGTATGAAGTCAATGTCCGGCATTACGAACAGGGACAGTGCCTGATTCAATTTCTGAAGAGACGCCGAGTCGCCGCTTTCTGCGAATTCTGCTTTCAGCACGGCGATTTTACGGAATGCGGTAATGCCGGCTTTAAGACGCTCGAACCTTATGGATGAGATACCGTCAGGGTAAACAAGATAAGTGTCGCCGGCTGCCCAGCTGGTAAAGCGGCTGTCATTCATAGGGTCGGCAGGCCAGCTGTTGTACGCCCATCTCAGGTATCCGTCCAAGCCTTTCGCCGCAATGTACCAGCCCATCCATTCTGCCTGCGCAGGACCGCTGAACGTGAATGTGTTGGGCCAGGCCTCCGCACAGCTTGTGTACCAGGTGGTAGTCATACCGTTCTTTCTGCGCCTCTCCACTGCACCCTCAGGAAAATTCTGCTCCATAGGGATACAATAATAGTCGAGTACATCCAGCAGTTCCTCGTGGCAGTTTCCGGCGAATGCAATCTTGAAATCAGGGTCAGCCTTTTTGATTACACTTACAGCATCGAGCATATGCTGCATCGGACGCTCATCCATAGCTATCATGGTGATGTCAAACCATCCTTTCTCCTTGAGATGAGAGGCGAATGAACGTAGCATGACAGTCCAGAACTGCTCATACTCAGGCTCTCCAGGTTTTGCGCTCAGGAATCGGAAAGCATTTGCCGCCTGGTCGAAGTACTGGAACGACAGCCTCCACGGAATCATTGAATAACAGTTTATCTGGCTATCCACACCTAGACTCATCATGAATTCCACCCATTTGTCAAACACAGTGTAGTCGAACCACCATGAACCATCTGCCTTCTTCAGCCAGGTAACCATACTCTCGAACGGGTCGTAAGTCTGGCCGTTCCACGGCTTGTGCATGATTGAAGTCGTGATGACCTTGCCGCCGGCATCAGCGTACTGCTTCATAATCGGCCGCATAAGAGCAAAATGCTCATCGCTGAAAGATTCCACGTCATAATATCTCGAAACAGCATAAGGATTCTGCCAGAGGTCGAGATGGAACGGGTTTTCGGCAGGAAGCGTATGCTCAGATACCTCAATGTCGATGTTCAGGTCTGAAACAGACTTTCCGCCGGACATAAAGGAAATCTTTCCCCTGTATGTGCCTGCCTGCACATCACGCGGTACATTTATCTTGACCCAAACAGGCTGGGCACTGCCCTTTTTCATTGACAATGAACGCTCAATGTAATTTATCGGGTCGGCAACATAAGACGAGTCGAATTCGGAATTGATCCTCTCACCGCATCCTCCGCAACCGTCCTCGTTGATTTCATCCGTCATCACGAATCCCACAATTCCTGTCTCGACAGCGCTTGAAGGAATTACAGCCTTGCCTGACCTCAGCTCGCCGGCCTCAACAGAAAGACAGTCAATGTCCTTTTCAGAACATACCAGAGCCTGCGCATAAACCTCTTCGCCCCTCCATGCAGACAGAGTCAATGTCCTGGTCAAGACGGACAAGTCACCGATTTCGGAATAATGCTGAGGGTACCTGGTATCGGTATTTCCCCAGCCGACAGCGATCTGCCCAGGTATAGGGGAGACGATATCAGACAGTCTTACATAATATGGCAGCCTCTCTATAGGAACATCGGTCTTTATCACGCAAGGGCCGACGTGTATATCGCCCCTGTTCTGGGCGAACATTGCGCCGCATGTCATAGCTACGGCCGCTAACGTAATGATAAACCTTTTCATTTTCATTTTTGCTTAAAAAAAGTCCGCCTAAGATAAGAATTATTTTGAGAATGTATAGTCAAAGTTCAGAATTTCCTGTATGCTACAACGTCTCGACACAGATTGCGCAGCGCGTAATCTTCTGAATGTCAACGATATAACCATTTTCAGAGTTGCGAAAATTACAACTCTGAAAAGTGCTAAAGTGCTGAGTTATAGCGACTTGCGCGTCACGCTAAATCACCGGCGATCATAGTCCGGTAAGCGTCTCCGCGGTTACGTCTTGTCCGCTCCTTTGTCAAACTTAAGGAATCATCTCCCGCTGTCGCCCTTCCGGGGTGACTGTCAGTTTGCGGCACTCCAGAAGTTGCCACCACGCTGAAGCCTGGCACCAATACCTGAAATCAAGGTGTAGAAAACGAAATGCCAGACTTTTTGGCATAAGGAATGCACACGAAAAAATTCGGCCGGGAGGCGACAGAAGCCGTGTTGGCTAAGGTGTACACCAGTCCGACCGAATTTACGAGGGATGTGGATGCTGTAAGTCAGTTTAAGACTGAGCTGGTAGCCGGAATGCTGGAATAAAGTCCAGGCAGCCGCAGAAATAGAGAACTGCGAAGGCGGCGATGAGAAGGAGGATTATGACTATAGGAAGCCATATCTTCCACGCCGCAGTCTTCTGCTTATAAGGGTCCGCGAGTCTGAGTTTCGGATATTTGGCAATGCTTGTGACCTTGCCGCCGAACACTACATTCACGAGGACCTTTGAGTTTATGGCCCAGCCGTTCGCGTTGAGGACAGGGCCGAGATTGCGCTTGCGGAGCTTGGTCCACGCGATGAAGCAGGACGGGCCGGAAATCACGAGCAGAAGACCCAGCGTCATCAGCGGGAGCTTTCTGCCAGGAGTCGAGGCAATGACCGTCGCAATATCGGTGAGGGCCGTGCATATGAAGCCAAATGCCATACTTAAGGCGGCGAAAATACCGGCGAACTTGGCGATGTCGAACATCTGTTTCTTGTCGGCCGGGGCAGCGGCTCCGGCAGCGGCAGGCGCTGTAGCAGCGACATTCTGAAGCTGTCCCTGAAGCTCAGAATTGATCTTGGCATCCTTGTCGGCAGCCGACTTGTTGATGATTCGCCCGCAGAACTCCCAGGCCTTGCGGTATGGAGCCCAGAATGCCTGCTTGATGCTTACTGGATTGTCCACAACCTTCGTGATGACGGCATCGTAGTCGTTGCCCTGAAGATCGTAGAAAATACCGTTTTTGCCAGGTCGCAGGTCATTGATGTCACCATCTGTCATCACTGCTACCGCGTCCATCGACTTTCCGAGTTTCTTGGATGAACACTTGAAATAAATCAGGAACATGCCGCTGAGCTTCGCCATGTCGGCGTGTTTGGACATGTCTGCAACCCTGATGCACAGGTCGCAGCATCTCTGGTCAATGTAGAGCTGGCCAAGCTCGAACACGGCACGCACACCCGGCGCTCTCGAATAGAAATCAGAGAAAAGCACGAAGTTCTTCAGGAGCCTGTAAAGGTCTCTGTAATAGAGCATCAGCTTCTTTACATCGTCAATGGAGTCGGACTCTGCCTTCACTGCCTTGTCCTTTTCCACAAGGGCAAGCAACTCGTCTTTTCTGTTCTCCTTCAGAATCTCCTCCACTCTTTCGATACCGAGACTTTCCACCTCACAGCCTGCCTTGGAACCAATCCAGGAAGCATAAGCATTGAACTTGCCGAGAATGGCATTCCATTCTTTCTCATTGATTCCTTCCTTGTTTTCAGGGGTGAAGTCCAATGTCAATGACAGGAACTTGTCGAATGCAGGCTTCCAGGCAGGGTTGATTCCGTCGAAAGGAAGAATACCGTTTTCAGCAGGCTTGGCTATCGGACAGGAAGCGATCGAGTCAATGTCAGTTACAGCCACATTGACAGATTCCGCTACGGTCTTGTCGAAAGACAGAAGTCTGCATCTTGTGAAAAAGTCCGATATCTTGTCTTTTACGGCATTGCAGGCCTCGTATGCCGCTGCGGTATTGTCACCGAAAGGAAGAATCTCTGCATTGGCCTGGTCCTTCCACTGGGCGTACTCGGCGCAAGCATTGTAGAATTTCTCGATCAGTTCCGCAGTGATGCCCGCCTCTCCGCTTCTGTCTGATTCTGAACCGATTGTGGCGATGCAGTCGGCGATAGTCCGTGCCTGAGCCTCATTGTCGGCCGTTACGGATGTGATAATGCCGTCGCCATTGAATTTGGTGCCGGTGAAAATCGCTTTTGTGTCCAATGCATCCTCTACGCTGATTTCCTGCTTGTCCAGTCCGAGATTCTTGAGAATCTGGCGGGCAGAGTCGTACAGCTTTTTGCCGTTTTCATTGTCGGTATTTATCTGATCCAGACTCAGTACGCTGTCGCCTTTAAGTATAAGGTCTTTGTTCTTGATGACGGAGGTCAGCCACTGTGCGGCCTGGACGACTTCGTTTACCATTATTTTTCCATCGTGTTCTGTGTCAATGAGATCGAGCGTCTGTCTGTCGAATTCGAGTCCGTCCACAGGGCAGCTTAGTACGGTCCAGAGCTTCTGGTCCAGTTCGCCGAGATGGGCGATATCTTCTCCGGATGCGATTTTTACGCGGATTGCCCCGCCGAGGGAGCAATATTGCCAATCGTATGATGCCATAGTTATGTAGGTTTTTGATATTTTCAGATTCCG
>UMHE01042952.1_pt1 | contig 11035 bp, 8 predicted proteins | sample 1965451 | NCBI WGS metagenome assembly UMHE01 (sample SAMEA4836090, study PRJEB28245) | human gut metagenome | biome: gut microbiome; material: fecal sample | place: Denmark | collected 2008 | reverse complement strand
GCAAAGAAAAAGAAAGCAGAGCTAAAAAAGCTAATGAAGCTATAGAACAAATTCTTGAAAAGCACTATGCAGATGCTATTTTTGAAGATGAGAACATAACTTCTGTTAACGCCGTGGGCATAGCTTTTTCTGGTAAAAACTGTTTTATAACTTGTAAAAAAAGATAAAAATAAGAATATGACAAAAGAAGAACTAATTACCAGGATTAAAAAACTCTTAGCTCTATCAGATAGTTCTAATCCTAATGAAGCTGCCATTGCCCTGTCCAGAGCTCAAAAGCTCATGCAACAGTACCACATTGAAATGAGTGAACTTGAGGATTCAGTTATTTCAGAACGTGTGATTGAAACTGTAAGGGGCATGAAAAACATCAAACATATTTCACAAATAGGCCATATTTTAACAAAGGTCTTAGGTGTTGAATTTATCTACCATACCAATCAGTACGGTACCGTAAATAAAGTTAATATGATTGGACCTAAAGACAGCCTAGAGTCTTGTGAATATATTTTTGTGATCCTAACGCGCTCAGTGATGGCAGCTAAAAAACTCTATAGCGAGAAGATCTATTGTCATATTGTAGACTATATCTTGGGATCTCCTAATCTTAGAGAAGGATTGTGTCAAAACAAACGAACAAAAGAAAGTTTTGATCACTTTGAAAAGAGTAAGGATTTTTGTTTTAACGATCCTTATGGATTTAAAGGGTTTAAAGCAATTGTTGATTCGCTCTGTATTTTAGATCCTCAATTTAATTACGTTTTTAATAAACTAAAACGAGAACTGCCTGAGAGTTTCATGTTTGGCTATTTCAAAGCCATTTATGGAAAAGTAGCTGAATTTGTTCAAGACGATGAAACCAAAGAAGCTATTGAGAAATTCAAGTCAGGAAATCATCAGGATCTTAAAATTCATAGGACTAGAACTCGTCGCATTCATGCTGATGCTTATAATGACGGTTGTGAGCAGGGTGAAAAAGTAAACCTGATGAACGCAGTAAATGGTCAGGGTGGTGTAAGAAAACTCTTGAAGTAATACAGCTTTGTAAAAGTTTCACTGCCAATAAGGAAAGTCTTGCTAACATTTAAGAAAATGTTTAATTGAAGACAAGATCCTTAAAAGCTAAATCATTTCCCTATTCATTATCATAGTCTGAATATAAAAGCTCTTCTAACTTATCTAATCTGTCCTTTAACTTAAAGTTCTCTACATAAGGCAATTTATCTATCTTATAAACCTTAGGTGATCTTTCATTATATAAAGGCCATCTGATTGGAGTCATGGACTTACCATTAAAATTAGGATCGCCTGTCTTAATAAAGTTAACAAATCTTTGGTGCATGTTGTCGCTGACTTTTTTCATATCTTTTTGCGCACCTTCTGGCAAGGTTGAAAAGACATAAGCAATCTCACTTGAATGGCTAACTCCTTTATGAGACTTCTTATATTCAAAAGGAGCATAGTCAAAGTGATACATATAAACCTTATGATTTTTGCTCATAGCATCAGCAAAAATCTTCATACCAAGATTGAACATGATGTCAGCGTTATAGCTACTTGCTTCTTTAAAAGCAGAATCTGTAGGCTCTTTATCCTTTAGATATAAAGCAGCTATACTCTGGACTTTACTCTCTCCAAAGGTGTTTTTTATGGCAGTTTTTAACTCTAAGACATTTAGGTTATCTGTAAAAAGTGAGCCTTCATCGGTGTTGTAGCCAATTAAAATTTCTATGTTATCTTTAGGATTAGACACCTCTACCTTCTTTTTCTGCTGCAGTTCTTTATAAGGATCTTGAGGCAGAACTACGCCATCAAAGTAAGGCTTAAAGAAAGAGAAAGTGTTTTTGACCATATCAAAGTCATAACCGCAGTTATAGGATAAGAGCAGAGGATCAATAGTTCTTAGTGCCTCAAGTCCGGACTCAGAATCATCTGCCCCGAATAAAGTAGCAATAGCAGCACTATTAGTAAAAGCAGACTTACTGTTCTCGCTTTTATATAAACTTACAAAGGGATAACTTAAGATAGTGCCACTCTCTAAGACAGCTCTTTTAAACAGACCTTTTGCTAAAGGACTTAAAACTAAAGATGACACTGCCATGCTGCCAGCTGACTCACCACCTATAGTGACTTTGTCAGGATCACCTCCAAAAGACTCAATATAATTTCTTACCCACTTTAAAGCTTCAATCATATCAAGGTGTCCCCAGTTACCTGTGGTACCGTACTTTTTGTAGGTGTATTTTGAAGAATAAAAGCCTAAAGCATGTAATCTGTAATTAATGCTTACTAAGATCACACCATCCTTAGCAAAGGCAGTACCATCATAATAGGGATTATTTGAAGCCCCCATCATATAAGCGCCACCGTGTATCCACACAAATACCGGTAACTTATCGCCTTTTTTAGCATTTTTAGGGCGATAAATATTAAGACATAAAGAGTTATCACCTGTTCTAAAGCCTTTACGTTTAACAATAAAGCTAGACTGAGGCACTACAGGGCAGAATGAATCAGCCTTGAAAGTATCAGCAAAAGGATCGGCTGCAACTGTTGGCGCAAAACGCAGGTCATGCACTGGAGCTTTAGCATAAGGAATACCATAAAAGTGTTCTACTCCATGTTCACTGACACCTTCAATAGCACCTATATCAGTGATCACTAAAGGTTCTGAATTAGCATATGAGCAATTTACTGCAAAGGTGAAAAGTAAGGTTATAAACAGAGTGTGAAATAGCCTTTTCATTATTTTGTCTCAAAATATTTCTTAATGCCGTCTAAAACAATGTTCTCATTATTCTTATCGCCAATAAGCAGTCTTTCCTTTACTAAAGCGCTGTCATCTTTTGATAATGAGCCTCGAAGCCAGGTCATCTGATGTTTGGCAAGCTGTGCAGTAGCGATTACACACTTCTCAATCATGGTATCAAAGTCGTATACCTTATCAATATATTCCCAAACCTGTCTGTAACCTACGCATCGCATGGATGGCATGTTTAAGTTAAGATCTCCTCTTTCCTTTAAACAGGCAACCTCATCAATAAGACCATCATCGACCATCTTTAAAAAGCGCGCTCTGATAAGTTTTCGTAACTCAGTTCTGTCATCAGTTTCTGGCAAGAGGATGTACTCTAATCTATCAAAAGGACACTTGTCCTGATGTTCAACAAAAAATGAGCTCATAGCACGCCCTGTCATGTAATAAACTTCTAAGGCTCTTGAAACTCGCTGCTTATCGTTTGGATTTAATTTTTGATAAGAGACAGGATCCACATTCTTTAATTTCTCGTGCATGGCAGGCCAGCCACGCTCTGAAGCCTCAAGTGCTATCTTTTCTCTTATCTCAGGCTCGGTTACAGGGAGAGGAGACAAGCCATCGACTAGAGCTTTGTAGTACATCATGGTGCCACCGCAAATTACTGGAATAGCACCTCGATTAGTGATCTCATCTACAAGTCTTATACAGTCTTCTCTAAAGGAAGCAGCACTGTAGCTGTCTTTAGGATCACAAATATCAATTAAATGATGAGGCACTGATGCTAACTCTTCTCTTGTTGGTTTAGCAGTTCCAATATCCATATCTTTGTAGATTAAAGCTGAGTCTAAACTTATGATCTCAACCTTGACCTTTTTAGCAATTTTTAAAGATAGAGCACTCTTACCAGAGGCGGTAGGACCTAATATTACAACTGCTTTATTCTTCAAGTTCAGCTCCGAGCTTTTCACTTAATTTTTTTAAATTCAATTCTAAATAAGAACCTTCAAGATCTTTTAAAGGATTATCTTTATCTAAGATTGAAAGTAATCCTTTAGCCTCATTCTCTAAAATCTCCGATGATTTAGGACTTTCATATCCCACAATTGAAGAAAGTTTTTGAGGACAGTTACCTTCTTCAATGGTTCTAAATTCAGCGCAGACAATTAAAAAGATCTTTTTACTTACACTTGCTAAATCAATGCCTTTTAATAAGGCGGGGATCTCCGTTAATTCAATTCTGTTTCTAAAGATTTTGACACCAAAACCAAGTCTGCCTAAAGCAATAGTGCAGTATTTTAAGGATTTTGCCAAAGATGGATCGACAGTAAAAGAAAATGGCATTAAGAGTCTTTGTTTCAAGACTGAGGCATTCTTAACCGAATTTTGATACTCTAAAGCTACTTTTATAGACTTTAACTTTTTCAAAGAGATTAAGTAGTACTTCTTTGAAAGTTTAATTAAAGCTACATTTCTGTCAGTCAAATCTAAAAACAGGATGCCATTAGGAAGTAGATTTGAGGCAATATTGTTTTCTGTATTTTCGCTTCCATTTGGCACAAAACCATTTTCTAGATTAGAGTTAGGAGCATTTACAAAAGCTGTAGGTGCGACTCCTCTTACAGCACTTCCTGTAGGATTAGAATACACCCTTTGCTCAATTCCAGGCTCATTAAGATTTACATTAGCATTGACACCAACATTTGAAGCATTCACTGCTGATTTATAAACATTGATGTTGCGCTGTAGCGCATCCTGATTTGAAAAGGTTGAATGGTAATTACCAGCGCTTACTCGATTTGAAGATACAGATCCACCTGAAGATCCTGATGAAGAACTTATAGAGCCAGAGCCTTTAGGAGTATTAACAGATGCTCCATTGAAAAATGAGCTTACACCTGTAGGGAATGCTGGCAGAGCTTCATTGTTAATATCAAAAGAGGCTGCATGAGGAGACTCTGTTTTGTTTGCATTAACATAACCTACGATTGGAGCTTTGTCTGTAGCAAAATCAAGCTCAGACTGACCGACACTGTGTGGACCAATATTAGCTTTTCTCAAGGCTAAAACTAAAGCATCTGTAATTAAATCATGGATTAAAGAAGGTTCATGGAAACGCACTTCATCTTTACGAGGATGCACATTAACATCAACCTCATCAGGCTTTACCTCAAGATAAAGTACACATCTTATGGGCAGGGTTCTGCCTAATACTTCAAAGAAAGCTTCTTTTAGCGCATGAGTTACAACTTTATCAGCAATAGGCCTGCCGTTTAAAAACAGATATACCTGCTCTGAAACGCTCTGCTCTACACTAGGTGGTGGTAAGAGCATTCCTTCCATCTTAAGATTTGGATCTTCACAAAGGACTTTAATTCCCTCTTGAGAGAAATCACTGCCTAAAAGAATCGCTGTTCTTTTTAAATCAATACCTTCATTTAAGGACGACTTTGAAACTTTAAAGACAGTCTTGCCTTCATTTACTAACTCAAAACCAGTATCAGGATGAGCAAGTGCAATTCTTATAAAGGTATCTTTAATTCTTAAAAATTCAGTTCTATCTGACTTTAAAAAGCGACGACGTGCTGGAGTATTAAAAAATAATTCACAGACATCAACGGTAGTACCATCTGGGTGAGCTGCAGGCGCAATCAAAGGTTCCTGTTCAGGACCTTCTACTTTAACACAATAGGCATTATCCTCATCTTTAGTTTTGGAGGTTAAAGTTAATTTTGAGACTGAGGCAATAGATGCTAAAGCCTCTCCTCTAAAGCCTAATGTAGTGATGGAATTTAAATCATCTGATGAATAGATTTTGGAAGTAGCATGAGGTGCTAGAGCTAACGGCAATTCGTCTTTTACAATACCAGTACCATTATCTCTTACTCTGATTAAAAGCTTACCAGCCTCTTTAATCTCACAGAGGATATGAGTTCCATGAGCATCAACAGCATTTTCTAAAAGCTCTTTGACCACAGATGCAGGTCTTTCTACAACCTCACCTGCTGCAATTTGACTTGCTAGTTGCTTTGACAGACGTCGAATTGTAGACATATATTTCCTATGGCAGATATAGAACCTGACCTACATGAACAGTATCGCTCTTTAAGGAATTTAATTTCTTTAATTGAGCTATAGTGGTGCCATATCGTTTAGCAATAAGACCTAAAGACTCGCCTTTTTTAACAGTAACACTTTTGGCAGTACCACCGTTTTTAGTCATATTCTTAGTTCTTGCATAAGACTCCTGGCGTGATCTTAATTTCTGAGCAGGATACTTCTCGTAATATGACTTAATACCTAAATAAATTCTGTAAGCGATTTGCTTTTGGTAATTAGGCTGATTTAACTGAATTTCTTCATAACGGTTTGAAAGGTAGCCAGTCTCAATTAAGAGAGATGGGATATCAGGTGCTTTTAATACAGCTAAAGAAGCCTTAATAGGCTGACTTTTTCTTACATGGGTAAAGGCTGACAACTGATGTAAGATTTCCTGAGCTAAAAGGTTACCCTCTGAGCGGGAGTTTGTAGATGACATATCAAGGATTGCAGTTGCCAAATATGGATTACCAACACTCTGATCCATCACCTCACCTGCGCCGCCTATGAGTTTCTTTTGCTTGTTGTTACGCAGAATTTTACCGTTTTCACGTACTGCTCTGTTCTCTGATAACACGAGCACACTTGCGCCACGAGCTGTTGAACTGCCTGAGGCTACAGAATCAGCATGAATTGAAATTAAAAGATCAGCTTTTCTTAATCTTGCAATTTCAGAACGCCTATCTAGATCAACAAAAACATCACGTGATCTTGTAAGAGTTCCTCTAAATTGTTTATTAGAGTTGATGTATCTATAAAGTGCTTTTGAAATAGCTAAAGTTACATTCTTCTCTCTTACACCACGTTTACCAATAGCACCAGGATCTTTACCGCCATGGCCTGCATCAATTGCGATAATGAATGGACGAGACACTGGTGTTGCCTGTACTGGTACAGGAGGCGCTGAAGCGTCAGACACTAACTCCTCAACATCATGAGATTGAATTTTGGTTTTAGTATTAGTCTTGGTATTTTTGGTGATAGTAGTCTTTACACGCCCCTGTTCAGATGTCTTTTGTGCTTGAGCTTTCTTGTAGTCACTTCTTAACTTAGCAAGCTCCTGCTGATATTTAGCAGCATTAGCAGTAGACATTGAGCGAAAACCGTCTTTTGAGACTGTTGTATACTTAATAAAGAGATCTCTTTCATAAGTAGACAGAGGAACGGTAGTATCTAATTTGCCATTTACGGTTTTACTTGTTGAGACGACTGTATCTTTAATTACAGTGCCATTTGAAGCAGTCTTGGTTACAGTATTTTTTACAGTTGCATTTGCAGAGAAAGTAGCTTCTGAGCTATTTTCAAAATCAATGACCAGTCTATAGTCATTGTTACCACCTTTTGGAGCTAAGACAAAAATCTTAGGTACAGCACATCTATTTAAAGAGAACAGATATCTGACATCATTTTTCTCAATGCGTCTTTGAACGCCCCTCACACAGCTCTGAGAGGACAGTGGTACATTTGAAGGAGAAAGAGCTGCTTTTGATAAATTGCGAACTCTAATCGAGAATACAGCTCTGTTTTGACTTAATGAAGTTGCATAATTAGGTTTTGAATCAAGATCAAGTACTACTCTGGTTTTCTGAGCATTATGAAATGAGCGTACGGACTTGATAGCAGATGCTGAAGCCACTTCTGTAAAAGTGCAACATACCACTAGAGCTACTGCAAAAAATAATAAGAACTGTCTGCAAATTGTTCTGATTTTTTGGATTGATTTACTCTGGATCAATTTACAGAAGTTATTCAAAAGGTGTTTCACGTTATCTGAAATTTGAGCTTATTTTATTAAGATCTTCTGGTTCTATAAGAACTGATTTTATCACAACATCCCTTGAATCAACTGAATAACTAAACTCAATTGTGATATCCGCTTCAGGTAAAACGCCCTGTGCTTTATCAGGCCATTCAATAAGACATACTGAGGTCTTCTCAAAATAGTCACGAATGCCCATATATTCAAGTTCTTCAGGATCTAAAAGTCTGTAAAGATCAAAGTGGTAAACACTAAAGTCATCAAAGTCATAAGGCTCAACTAGAGTATAGGTAGGAGAGCGGACGATATCCTTATAGCCACAAGCTTCAATAAAACCTCGTGAGAAAGTGGTTTTTCCTGCACCTAAATCTCCTTCAAGATTTATAAGCACACTCTTTTTTAATTTCTTACATAGAGGAATGCAAACAGATGACATCAGAGCACCTAGCTTTACAGTCTCCTGTTCACCATTTATCTTAAATTTAATTTCTGCCATATTTTTTATTCTTTTCTATTAGCTTTTCCGATTAGCACTTTTGATTAGAGTTTGTAAACTTAAAAATCTAGTCTCTGCCGTTTACAAGTTCTCTTACATATTTGCTTACATCAAGTGGCAGTGTACCAATTACACCTTCTTTTTGACCGCAAATAGCACCTGCTCTTGCATGGATACAGGCGCCTACTATCACGCCCATCTCAAGACCTAAGCCCTGAGCGATTAAAGAGGCTATGATGCCGGTTAAAAGATCACCAGAGCCTCCGGTTGCAAGAGCTGGTGAGCCTTCATTGATGATAGACAGTCTGTTGCCATCACAAACAATAGTACCAGCCCCCTTTAAAAGCACTACACCACCGAACTTTTGCCAGAGTTTATAGCAACTGCCTAACCTATCGGCATTGATAGCTTCAACTGTGCAACCTAAGAGTCTAGCTGCCTCGCCAGGATGTGGTGTAATCACACGATTCTCGTTATAGAACTTTTCCTCATATTTAGATAAGACATTTAATGCATCAGCATCATAGACTACGTATTTGTCGATGACATCATCTAGGGTATCTAATATTCTTTGAGTTCTCTCATTTACTCCAAGACCAGGACCTACTGCAATCACATCAGCCCAATCGATTGCCTTTTGCAAAGCTTCAGCTGAATTTAAATCCACAGTCATCAGTTCAGGTCTTACACTTAACAGAGCCTGATAGTTATCCTTTTCAAGTGCTACTTTAACTAAGCCTGCCCCTGATCTTAAGGCACCAGTACCACACAAGATAGCAGCGCCTCCAAAACCTGAGGCTCCTGCGATAATTAAAACTTTTCCATTATCGCCTTTATTAAATGATGGTAAACGCACTGGCAGTTGAGGCTTAATGTCTTTATAAGACATTCTCATGATTGGTACAGGATAGGTAGTCTTTGAATAATCAAAAACATCATAATAACTGTAAGATTGAACACCTAATGGAGCAAATTCAAGTTTTCCTACAAAGTCGACAGCATCAGATGTTAATAAGCCAGGCTTTAGAGCCAGCATACAAACAGTAGCATCTGCACTTACGCACATGCCAGGGACACTACCAGTATCTGCAATTACACCTGATGGAATATCAATACTTACTACGTATGTATTTAACTGATTGATATAGGCAATCCATTTTGCCATGTCGCCTTTAGGTGAAGAGTTTGTACCAGTACCTAATAGAGCATCAACAATGACATCAGGTGCACTGTAAGCGATGACACCATCATCTGGAAGTTGCCCATGATTTGGCAGTTCATATTCAACAATACCGCCCTGTCTTACATAGTACTCATAGGCAATGCTAGCCTCAGTGCCCTCATGAGGAACACCAGTTGCAAAGACTCTATGATTAATGGAGTTTTCTAAGAGCAAGTTTGCAACAATATAGCCATCGCCACCATTATTGCCCTTACCGCAAAAGATCCACACATCTTTAGCTTGAGCACATTCTCTGACAATAAAGTCAAAAACAGCTTTACCTGCCTGCTGCATCAAGTCAAAACAGTGGCCGTTATGCTCTTTAGCATGCTCTGCTTCGATGAATTTAACCTCATCACTGCTATAAACTTCTAATGGGAGCTGATCCATATATACTCCATCACTGCTATTTTATTCTGTTCTAAAGTCAGTCTAGTTAAGACTGCTTTTAACTGCTTATAAACTCTGTTCTCTACTTCTTGGGTGCTCTTTTAAGCTACCTTTTAAGATTTGGAAAGATGCTCTGTACTGTTCAAATCCATACCGTTTGAGGCTAATAGAACCACATCCTCTGCTAGATCCTCTAATGAGTATTGATTGCAGGTAACAAGCTCTTTGTCTACCTTAACAAAGCCTAAACTGTCTTTTTCTTTATCTTTAAACAATCTGTCAAAGTCATAAGAACCTAGAACCATAACCTCTACCCCGTGGTAGGTCATGAGAAATCTTTCAACATCGTATGGAAGTTCAGGCTCAGACTTAAAATCGGAACTGTTTTCAAAAAGGTCAGGCACACTGCCTAAAAAGCGACGTTTGAGAGTAATGTCATCTGCAGTTAACAGATCCTCGTAAACTTCAAAGTCATAGTCTTTTAATTTTTGAATTTTAATTGACCAGTCTTTTTCTGTAAGAAGATATCCAAAATCAGAATAACTGATACAGTAAATTTCAGACATGCTCTTTCCTTTTTAGTATTCTCTCCATAGATGAGTTAATTATAGACAATAGGCTGATATAAAAACAGTTTTCACAATGGTGTTAGATAAAAGATCATCAAAATTTAGCTCAAATAAGGCAATTTTGATGATCTTTATGATGAGTTTAAAGATAACGCCGTATGAATGTTATCTTTGATTAAACATCTTTGGTTACATCAATAAGAAAAGTACTTATAAAGAAAGCTAACTCATCACTCATTGCATCTGCTTCACTGACCTCACCTGCTGATACTGAGTCACCATAAACTTACATCTTAAGACATGGCTTTTTCTCATAGGGAATGAGCTTGGCATTATCTGAGAGAACTAACTCTTCAAGTGTGATCTCATGACAGTCCATGCGCTTGAAGAACAGAATCTCATGCTCTTTGTCTGTATCTTCACTGTCTAATAAGGTAATGACAGTACTCTTTTCATCATCATTTAACAGATAACACTTTTGTACACCATCAACTCTGGCATCTACAAGTTATGCCAGTTGTTCCAGTCTAGAGGCTGATTTTTAATCTTTAAAGAGGCAAAACTTCCAATAAAGCGGAACTTTAGATAAGTAGCTGGAAAGATAAATTGTGGATGTAGAGGTTCTCTGTCATCTATTCTTCCTCAATAATCAATTTCAGGCGAACTTAATGGAATGATATTCATAGGTATACCTTGTGTGTTTGGGGATGCGGACAAAATCCTGGACACCTAAACGAGGTGATCT
>UMHE01047910.1_pt1 | contig 11098 bp, 6 predicted proteins | sample 1965451 | NCBI WGS metagenome assembly UMHE01 (sample SAMEA4836090, study PRJEB28245) | human gut metagenome | biome: gut microbiome; material: fecal sample | place: Denmark | collected 2008 | reverse complement strand
GGGCATCATGATGTCCAATATAATGAGATCATAGTCCGGCTGCCGCGCACGAGCTCCACGGCGCGCAGACCGTTTTCGGCCTCGTCAACTTCGTAGCCGCGCGACGAGAGCAGGATGTGCAAAATATTGCGGATGTCCGGTTCGTCATCCACGACGAGGATGCGGACGGGGGTCTCCAGGTTTTCCATGGTATCACCTCTGGGGTCTATCCTAACATATCCGGGCCGCCCCCGCACAGGGACTTTGGCCCGCTTTAAGAAAAATTAAGCGGATGGGTGCAAAAACCGGGGCTGCGGACGGCCGCAGCCCCGGAGCGGGTACGTTACTGGTGGTAGAGATCGTGGCCATTCACACTGAACGCCCACTGGCAAAACTCCGCCACGATCGTGGCGACCTGCTCGCGCGTGGCGTCGCCCTGCGGGTCGATGTACACAACGCCGTTGATCTCCGCGCCGGAGATGATCATCGACATCGCGTGCTGCATGGATGCGCGCGCCCAGGGGGACACCTGATCCCCGTCCGGATACTCCGACAGGTCAGCCAGCGCCCACTGCTGCTTCAGCTTCAAAACGTTGAAGAAATAGTTCATCATGATGCAGCCGATCTGTTCGCGCGTCACGGGCGCTTCGGGCGAGAAGGTCGTGCCGCTCGTGCCGGACACGACGTCGTTCTGATAGGCCCAGACGACCGCCTTGCGGTACCAACTCTGCGTCAGATCGCGAAACGGCGTGCCGCCGCTCACCACCGGTGCGCCGGAGAGTTCGTAAAGGATCTGCACGATCTGCGCGCGCGTCGTCACGCCCTTGGGCGCGAAGGTGTGCGTACCGGTGCCGGACATGGCGCCGGTCTTGACACAGTAGGAGATGCCGTCATACGACCAGCAGTTCGGATCCACGTCGTAAAACTGCTCATAGGCCCGGATCGGCGGGTCGATATAGGTGTAGCCGTTCCGGCCGCAGCGGCGGCAGGTCCACTCGCGCTGCCCGGCCAGAACACCGCTCGGCTGCACGACGACGGCACCCTGCTGCCAGTCATGGCCGCCATAGTAGTTGACGCAGTCCTCCGGCGTGTACGCAGCCGCCGCAGGCATCAGCGCCAGCAGCAGGCACAGCACGAGCGCCGCGGTCAAAAGTCTCTTTTTCATGTTCGTTTTTCCTTCTTTCTATGGTCTTCCGCCGCCTCAGCTCCAGCCGAGCGTCCGCGTGCAGAAGCTCTGCAGGATCGTGGCAACCTGCTCGCGCGCGGCATCGCCCTGCGGCTGCAGGAAGATGCCGTCGTCCGTCTCCGCGCCGGAGATCAGCTCCAGCGCCACGGCGTCGGCCATGGCGGCCTGCGCCCAGTCGGACACGCTTGCCCCGTCCGGGAAGGCAGAGAGGTCGGCCGGCGTCCACGTGTGCTTGAGGTGCTGCACCATGTCCGCATAGCCCATGAGGATGACGGCGATCTGCTCGCGCGTGACGGGCGACTCGGGGTCGAACGTCGTGGCCGACGTGCCGGCGACGACACCAGTCTGATACGCCCAGAGGATGGCGTTCTGATACCAGTCGTTCGTGAGGTCGGTGAACGGGGTCATGCCGGTGACGGCCGGCTCGCCCGCAAGGTTATAGAGGATCTGCACGATCTGTGCGCGCGTCGTCACGCCCTTGGGCGCGAAGGTGTGCGCGTCGGTGCCGGACATGAGGCCCGTCTTGACGCAGAAGGCGATGCCGGGGTAGGACCAGAGCGCAAAATCCACGTCGTCAAACTGCTGGTACGCCGGGATCTCGGGATCGGTAAAGCGCAGGGACTCCGCGCCGCAGCGCTTGCAGGTCGTGCGCACGCGGCCGCCCTGCGCGCCGCTGGGTTCGGCCACGGTCACGCCCTCGCCCCAGTCATGGCCGAGGGCGGGGATGGCTTCGGTCTCGGTCTCGGTGCAGCCGGCGTCCGTGCAGGTGCGGGTGCGCACGCCGGGCTGCGTGCAGGTGGCCTCGGTCGTGACGGTCCAGTCGCCGAAGTGGTGCTCGGTCACGGCATTGTAGTCCACTTTCGCAAGGCGCAGGAGCGTGTTGTGCTCGCCGACTTCGACGGCCTGCCATGCTTCCTTCGAGCCGCCGAAGTGCACCGTGCGCAGCGCGAGGCAGCCGGAGAACGCACTGTCGCCGATGGCCGTGACGCTTGCGGGGATGGTGATCTCCTTGAGCGCCGCGCAGTCGCTGAACGCGCGCGTGTCGATGCGCGCCACGCCGGGCAGGATCGTCACGGCAGCGAGCGCCGTGCAGCCCTGAAACGCCCCGCCGCCGGTGCTCTTGAGGGCGCCGGGCAGCGTGACGGCCGCGAGCTTTTCGCAATAGGCAAAGGCCGCCGTGCCGAGGGTGGTCAGACCTGCGGGCAGGGTGACTGCCTCGAGATTCGCGCACTTGAGGAACGCGCCCATGCCGATGCCCGTCACGCCCGCGCCGATCTCGGCGCGCACGATCCTGCTGTTGACGGCAAAGGCGTTGGCGCTGATCTCGCCGCTGCCGGTGACGGTCAGCGTACCGGCGGTGTCGAGTGTCCAGGTCAAACCGTCGCCGCAGGTGCCGGTCTGTACATCGTCCGCCGCAAAGGCTGCCATCGGCAGCAGCGTCAGCAGCAGGCACAGCACGAGCGCTGCACTCAGAAGTTTCTTTTTCATGCCATTTCTCCTTTTACTTTCAATTATTGCTGCATTCAGTATACCGGAAGCCGCACCCAGCCGCAAGAAAATCTTTGCACCACAGGTACGAAAAACGACAAAAAACCGGCGCCCCGTTCAGGGGCGCCGGTTTGGTGTTGGGTTTGATTTACGCGGGGATCTTGCAGAAGCCCTCTAGGAGCGTGGCGACCTGCGCGCGGGTCGCCTGCCCCTGCGGCAGGAGCCAGAGCTCACCGTTGTTCTCGGCACCGTTGAGAATGCCGAGCGCGACCGCCTCGGCCACGGCGTCACGCGCCCAGTCGGACACGTCCGCCCCATCCGGGAAAGCCGAGAGGTCGGCGGGCGGCCATGTGTGGTCGCGGTGCTGCACCATGTCCGCATAGCCCATGAGGATGACGGCGATCTGCTCGCGCGTGACGGGCGCGTCTGGGTCGAACGTCGTGTCCGACGTGCCGGCGACGACGCCGGTCCGATACGCCCAGAGCACTGCATCCTGATACCAGTCGGACGTGAGGTCGGTAAACGGGGTCGTGCCGGCGACGGCCGGCTTGCCCGCAAGGTTATAGAGCACCTGCACGATCTGCGCGCGGGTCATCACGGCGTCGGGCGCGAAGGTCGTATCACTCGTGCCGGACATCAGGCCGTTGGTCACACAGTAGCGGATGCCGGGGTAGGCCCAGTTGAAAGGATTGAGATCCGTGAAGCGCTCCATCGGATCGGGCGTGTTCACGGTCGTGCGCCAGAGCTGCGTGCCCATGAAGGGATTGGCCGTACCGATAACCATCCAGCCCTGCTCGTCGTTCGCAGCGAAGGCACGCAGACCATGGTTGTACGGATCGCCGAAGCCGTCGCGCGTGAGCGTCTCGAGCGTGAGCTTGCCGTTGTCGGACGTGATGGTATACAGGCCGAAGCCGCGCGTGGCGGTCGAGAGCTTTTTCAGGCAGATGCACAGATCCTTCATGTTTTCCAGCTCGGTGATGCGCACGAGCGTTTCATAGAGCTTCTTGAGTGCATCGGGCAGCTTGCCGCTGAGGCCCGCATAGAGGTCGTTCGCCTTCTGGTAGCGCGCAACAAAGCCCGAAATATCGTTCGTCTCGACGAGGTCGGTCAGCTCGCCGAGCAGCGCATTGAGCTCGTTGAGCCGGCGCAGCGTGCTTGCACTGTAGGGCGCGTCGTACACGCCGTCCTTGAGCGCCTGACGCATCGTGTCGTACTGGGTATCGGTCATGGTGAAGAGTTCGGGGCTCTCGGCATTGACCGCATCGACGGCGGCATCGATCGCTGCGGCGGCATCGCCGGAGCCGGCGGCGAACAGTGTGCCGTCGCCGTTATTTTTGTTCTTATCCAGCAGGAGCTTGAGCAGCACCTTGAGGTAGCCGATCTGGCTGGCCCACTCGTCACGCGACATATGCAGCAGGTCGCCGTTGGTAAACTGGCCGAGCGGCTCGAGCAGGGAGCTGGTGTCGAATGTGCCGAGAAAGAGCTTGCCGTCAAAGACCTTCGACTGCCAGAAATACTGGTTTTCATAGTCGCCGAAGCCGGAGCGCTTGCACAGGATGCCGCCGGCCGGGAACATCTTCGTCCGTTCGCCGACGACGAGCTCCATCTGCTCGCTGCCGTCGCTGCCGATGGACATCCGGTAGAGGTTCACCGACTGCTCCAGGTTGCGCGCAAGGAAGCCAAAGTCCTGATCGAACATGAGCTCCTCGAGCGGGATCTCTTCGTCGTTGTATTCGCCGATGTAGAGGTAGCCGTCATAAATGCACAGATTGCAGGCCGCGGCGCGCGTGCGCGCGGGGTCGATGCCGAAGGTGTACTTCGCACCGTCGGCCTTGTCGCCGACGACCGGCGTCCACGTCCACGCGCTGGGGTCGTTCCAGTCGCCGGAGCAGTTGCCGCGCACGATGGCGAACGAGCGCATGTTGTCGTCCACGCGTGTGGCGGGCGTGCCGGTGCACATGGCGACGTAGAGGCTGCCGTGATACTCGACGATCTCCCAGATGCCGCCGCCGTAAACACTGTCGACAAAGTGCACGGCAGGATAGTTATAGAGATCGGACTGCGTGGCGATCTTCGTGAAGCCCTCGGACGGGTTGTCGCTGATGAGCAGGTAGCCGCCGTCGACGCCGACGTTGCTGATGACGAGCTTGCCGTCATAGACCGCCATGCCGCGGATGCCGGTGCAGACGCCCTCTTTGTACGCCTGTACGTACTCCTGCATGTTTTCAAGCCCCGTGTAGACGCACCGGAAGCTATCGTCCGTCGGGTCGACTTCATAGACGCTCGGCAGGCCGACGCGGCCGTTGGCGGTCACGCTGCCGCAGAAATAGATCTTATCCTTATAGAGAATGGCGTTGCGGAACAGCGGCGTGACGCCGTTGAGGGAGTTGGCCATGATCAGCTTGACCTCCCCGGTGTGGACATTGATCTTGACAAGGATGCCGTCGGAAACACCGCCGTCCTCCTCACCGTAGAAAAACGTGCCGTTAAAGACGGCGTTGAGCTCGGCGCGCATGACCTCCTCGTCAAACTTGTGCCCCATGACGCTGTCCATGGCCGAGAGGGTCTTGCCCATGGCGGCGTAGCACGTGCCGACATAGACATAGTCGCCGTAGGCCATGGCCGCCCAGGAGTAGCTCTGGCCGCGGTCGCCCTGCCCGTCGGCGCCGGTGACCGTGCCGGTCACGGCAACCGTGCCATCGCCGGTATAGTCCACGATGCCGTCCGGCGTGCCGGGCGCTTTGTCCGCGTGCGAGATCTTGCCGAATGTGTAGTCTCCGGCGTCGTAAGTATAAGGAGTCTCGGACTGCGCGGTGTTCACCGCCAGTGCCGGGACCATCAGGCTCATAGTCATGGCCGCAATCAGCAGCAGGGTCAGGAGTCTGCGCGTGCGGGTTTTCATAAGATGTCCTCCTCTCAGAAGCTCATGTATATGCAACGGATTTTGGCTTCTTCACATGATTGCATCCTTATTGTAACCGATGTTAACACATTGTCAATAATTATCTTCTGAGAAATGTATCAAAAGCAAAGAATTTTGTATACCTGCAATACGCACATTCCCCGTATTTGTATATGTTTCCGACACTTTTCCGAATCTGATACCGTTATACATGACGGAGTGCCGGATTTCTCCATCTTGCCGAACAGCTCTGTCCGCACGCGAGCATGCCGGCCCATAAGGTGAGTGAATTGTCAAACTAAGTGCAACAGGAAGCAAGTTCAAAGTCCCACAAGTCCTGAGCAGAACGGAAATTAAGAACCTTACGAGACCTGGCGTTCATAAGCGCCAGGTTTCGTTTTAGAGTGCCAGGAGCAACACGCGACAGATTTCTGCTGAACTTCTTTTCTTTTTTCTGTTGCACTTGATCGTATAATTCACCAGGTGCAAAAAACCGGCGTCCCGTTCAGGGACGCCGGTCGAAAGCCGGATGTGGATCAGACGAGCGGAATGGGCTCGTTCCAGACGTTCAGCTCGCGGCAGAACTGCGCCAGAATGACGGCCATCTGCGCGCGGGTGGCAGCGCCGCTGCCGGAGAAGGTGAGCGTTGTGCCGTCGCTTCCCAGTTCGGCGCTCACATCACCGGCCGCGAAGGCCGCGGGCACGAGCGCGAGCATCAGGCTCAGCACGAGCAGGATGCTCAGAAGTCGTTTTTTCATCCTGATTCTCCTTTTTCATTCCGGTTTTGCGACAAACGCCGCAAATTGTCCCTATTATACCGGATTTTTTGGTGCGGAAACAACTGGTTTTTGCAGAAAAAGGGCGCTTCCGTGCCCAGAAGCGCCCTGTGCCGTGTGGTTTTGGTTTCTTTTTGCGGCGGGCACGCTCAGCCGATGCCGAGCACGCCGCTGCACATATTCTCGAGGATGGTCGCGACCTCGGCGCGTGTGGCGCCCGCGCGCGGATTCAGGTGGCGCACCAGTGATTCGCCGTTTGTTGCGCCGGAGATCAGCTTCAGGCTCAGCGCGTCCGACATTCCGGCCTGCGCCCAGTCGGAGACGTCCGGCCCGTCCGGATACACATCCAGCGCCGCGGGTATCCACGTGCGCTCGAGCCCGTAGACGTTCATGAGGAAGTCCACGAGCACGACCGCGATCTGCTCGCGCGTGACGACGAGGTCAGGCGCAAATGTCGTAGCCGATGTGCCGGAGACGATGTGGTTCTGATACGCCCACGTGACGGCGTCCTGATACCAGTCGGCCGTGAGGTCGGTGAACGGCGTGCTGCCGGTGACGGCCGGCTCACCCTCCAGGTTATAGAGGATCTGCACGAGCTGCGCGCGCGTCGTCACGCCGCCGGGCAGAAACGTTGTGCCGCCAACGCCGGACATGAGTCCGGTGGCCACGCAGTACTGGATGCCCTCGTACGACCAGCTCTCGGGGTCGAGGTCCGTGAAGTGCTGATATGCCCAGATCTCCGGAGCGGTCAGCTCTATGGCGGTCAGGGCGCAGCGGCCGCAGGTGTAGACCACCACGCCGGCCAGCAGGCCGTCGGGCTCAATGCGGGTCACGCCGTCGTCCCAGTCATGGCCGAGGGAGGGGACGATGCGCGTCTGCGTCCGGCCGCAGCCGGGGTCGGTGCAGATGCGGGTCAGAACGCCGTCGTCCGTGCAGGTCGCGGGCGTTGTCTCGACCCAGTCGCCGGCAAACGTGTGCGCGGCCGCGTTGCAGTGCAGCACCGCGCTGCCGAGCACGTCCTCGCCCTTCGGAGTCCGGATCTGATCCCACTGCGCCTGCGCGCCGGTGTAGTACACGTCCGTGAGTGCGGTGCAGCCGGTGAACACGCCGGTGCCGATGCTGGTGACATTGTTCTGAACCGTCACGCGCTGCAGACCCGTGCAGCCGTCAAACAGGCTGTCAGGCAGACTCTTGAGCTGCGGCGAGAGCACTGCGCTTTTCAGCCCGGTCCAGCCGGCGAAGGAGTGGGCCTCCAGAACGTCGAACTGTTCGATTGGCAGCCATTCCAGCGAGCTGCAGCCGGAAAACGCATAGCTGTCGATCCGGTTGAGACGCTCGGGCACGTTCACGGCGCGCAGCGACGTGCAGCCGGCAAAGGCGTGGGATCCCAGCGTACTGAGCCCGCCCATCCCGTCGGGGTCGGGTTCAAACGTTACCTCCGTCAGGGCGGTGCAGTCGGCAAAGGCGTACTTACTGACCTGGAAGACAGTATACGGGAAGGTCACCTGCCGTAGCGATGTGCAGCCTCGGAACGCATAGGCGCTGATGTAGCCGAAACTGCTGCCGAAGTGGATATCCGTCAGGCTCGTGCAGCCCTCAAACGCGTGCGCATGCAGGTCTCTGGCGTCCCGGCTGCCAAAGTCGATGGACCGCAGATTCGTGCAGCCGGCAAAGGCGTAGTCGAGGATGTTGATGGACATGACGTCCCGGTCGTCCGTGCACACGAACTTCACGGTGACGATGTCCTTCCGGTTTTGGAACGCCTTTTTCTGCAGCAGACCGGCGCCGGTGACGGTCAGATTGCCGTCAGCGTCGAGCGTCCAGGCGATGTTGCTGCCGTCAGCGTCCGCGCCGCAGGTGCCGCTGTCGACAATGTTGGCCGCGAAGGCCGCCGGCGCCAGCGACAGCGCCAGACAGAGTGCGAGCACAAGGCTCAAAATGCGTTTTTTCATAGGGTTTCTCCTTTTCACCGTTCGTTATGCGCAGAGCTACGCCATGCGCAGGTCCACATCCACGAGCGAGTAAAAGCCCATGAGGATCGTCGCGGCCTGTTCGCGCGTCGCACCGCCCTGCGGCTGCAGGAACGTGCCGTCTTTCGTCTGCGCGCCGGAGATGAGACCGAGCGCGACCGCCTCGGCCACGGCGTCACGCGCCCAGTCGGAGACGCTTGCTCCGTCCGGGAACGCTGTGAGATCGGCCTTGTCCGCGGAGAAATCCAGCCCCAGAACCTTCTCGGCGTAGCCCATGAGGATGACGGCGATCTGCTCGCGCGTGACGGGCGCTTCCGGCTCGAACGTCGTGGCCGACGTGCCGGATACGATACCGTTCTGGTACGCCCACACGATCGAGTGCTGATACCAGTCGGCTGTGAGATCGGTGAACGGCGAGCCGTCATACGCCTTCGGGCAGCCGGAGAGATTGTAGAGGATCTGCACGACCTGCGCGCGCGTGGTCACGCCCTTGGGCGCGAACGCATTCCCGCCTACGCCGGACATGAGCCCCGCCAGCACGCAGAAGTCGATGCCGGGGATCGCCCAGCTGTCCGCATCGACGTCCGTGAACAGCTCTGCCGCGCCCGGGATGACCATGTACGAGTAGCTGTGCACATTCACGCGGCTGGGAAAAACATAGTCCGGATCGCACAGCGCATGGAACGCTTCCTCGCTGCCGCCGAAGCAAACATCCGTGATGTTGTCCGAGCCGCTGAAGGCCCAGGTCTCGATCGACTGCATGCCGGCCGGGAGCTGCACGTAGCGCAGGCGCTCATTGTTGGCGAACGCCGTGCGGCCGATCTTGCGCAGGCTGTCCGGGCAGCGGACGGCGACCAGACCGCTGCCGTAAAACGCGCTCGGCGCGATCTCCACAATGCCGTCCGGCACATCATAGCGGATGCCGGGGCGCCCGGCGGGATAGGCCGTCAGCTCATAGCCGTCCTTGGTCATGAGCACGCCGTCGACCGTATGATAGGTGGGGTTGCCTGCACCGACCCGAATGTCGCTCAGGCGCAGCGCCCATTCAAACGCCGAGCCGTGAATGGCCTGTACGCTGTCGGGAATGGAGATCTCCCGCAGGTTGATGCAGGATTGGAACGCGGTGGGGCCGATGCTCGTCAGGCCCTCGGGCAGGTTGACGTTGACGAGCCGACTGCAGCCGCTGAATACCGCCTCCGGCAGCGCGTGCACGCCGGTGGGGACCGTGATCTCCGTCAGGCTGCTGCAGCCCTGCAGGGCCTCTCTGCCGAACGACTCCAGCCCGGCCGGGAACGTCAGGTCCGTGAGCGCCGTGCAGCCGGAAAACGCGCTTTCGCCGATATAGGCGACGGTGTCCGGCAGATCGATCGATTGCAGCGCCGTGCAGCCGGAAAACATGCCGTCGCTCACGGCGGTCAAACCGGACGGGAGCGTAACCTCTTTGAGCTCCTTGTCTCCCAAAAACAGCTCGGCGCCGACGCTCGTCAGTCCATCCGGAAGCGTGATCTGCTGCAGGACGGGCATATTGCTCAGCACACCCTTGCCGAGGTAGCTCGTCCCAGCCGGGAAACGGACATCCGTCAGATATGTGCCGCTGAACGCACACGCGCCGTATTTGACCGTAGTCTCGGGCAGCGCGATGTGCTCAAGATCCGTGCAGCCGGAGAACGCCTGCTGGGCGATGGCCGTGAGCGTCTGCGGCAGCGTAACGTCTGCGAGGTTCGTGCAGTCGCGGAACATGCCGTCGCTCACGCGGGTGATGCCCTCCGCCAGCACGGCAGTGTGCAAATCGACGCACTCACTGAAAATGTATTTGCCGAACGAGCGGATTGTCGCCGGCACGGTAACGCTCGTCAGACGCGTTTGGGAAAAGGCTCTGTCCCCGATATCCGTCACGCCCGCAGGAATGGAAATATCCGTCAGCCCGCTGGCGAAAAAGGCCTTCTTGCCGATGACTGTCACGTTGTCCGGAATGGTTATGGTTTCGATGCCGCAGGAAGAAAACACGCTCTCATCCAGCTGGGTCAGGCTCTGCGGCAGCAGGATGCTCTTAAGCTCCCAATCGCCTCTGAACAGATTGGTACCCAGATGGGTCGGCCCCTCAGGGATCGTCACGGACGCAAGCATGGTGCAGCCCATAAACGCCCGGTCGCCAATCGTTTCGACGCTGGCCGGAAGTGTGACAGACGTCAGCGACGTACAATTTGACAGTGCCTGCTCGCCAATGGTCTTCACACCATCCGGGAACGTGATGCCGGTCAGGTACCGGCAGCCGTTCAGGGCTTGCGTGTCAACGTCCGTGAGCGTGGACGGCAGACTGACCGATGTGACTGTGCTGCCTGCCAGCATATATGCACCGAGGCGAGTAATGCCCTCGTCGACAACGACCGTAACGGCACTGTAACGCCACGGCGGCGCGCTGGACGCATAGTCGCGGATTGCGCCGGTGCCGGTGAAGGTCAGCGTACCGGAAGCATCCAGCGTCCAGGTGACGTTGCTGCCGTCCCCCTCCGCGCCGCAGGTGCCGCTGGCGGGCTCGACCGCGAAGGCCGCGGGGACGAGCGCGAGCATCAGGCTCAGAACAAGCAGGATGCTCAGAAGTTTCTTTTTCATGCCATTTCTCCTTTATTTTTTAGAATGGGTGCTATCAGTATAGCGAAATTCGCTGCCGGCCGCAAGTGGCTTTTTGTACTGTCTGTACAAAAAGTGACAAAAAAGCCGGTGTCCCCTTTTCGGGACACCGGCTCAAAAAGCCTGTGCTCATTCACCGAGCTGCTGCTCGACCCAGGCGATCTGC
>UMHE01059759.1_pt1 | contig 11132 bp, 9 predicted proteins | sample 1965451 | NCBI WGS metagenome assembly UMHE01 (sample SAMEA4836090, study PRJEB28245) | human gut metagenome | biome: gut microbiome; material: fecal sample | place: Denmark | collected 2008 | reverse complement strand
GGGGGTTCGAATCCCTCTCTCTCCGCAAGAGCCTTCTGAAAGAGATTTCAGAAGGCTTTTTTCGTATATCAGCATACTAAAAAGAATCGCCCACCACCATCAACCCATTGATATCCGTGAGATAGTTGGGACTGCGGTGCTCGCACTTCACCTTCCACGCCTGCTTCTCCTCCCCCTCCACTGCCAGCCTCAGCGTCTTCAAGCCATAGCGATGATTGATGGCATCGAGAGCCTGCATCAACTTGGCACGCTCCGGACGATTCTGGATAGGATCGAAGAGGTCGGGTTGGAAAGGATGAAGAGGCTCGATGTCACTCACGATAACACCCGCCTTCTTGTATTGGATGCCCTCACGGTAAATCTTAGCGAGAACTCTTAGCGCCGCTTGAGTGATCTCCATCGTATCGGAAGTTGGAGTGACGAGCGACTGGGAGGCTGCATTGCCATACTGCTCCAAATCCTCACGAAATCGATTGCTACTCAAGAACACCGTCACTTTCTTGGCTCCCGAATCATCACCCCTCAACTTATTAGCACAACTGCTCGCAAAGTTTGCTACGGCAGACTTCAAGGAATCGAGGTCACCTACCATCTCCCCAAAGCTGCGACTTGTACAGATGGTCATCTTCCTCATCACCTCAGAAGTGTCGATGCAAGGCTTGCCGTTCAATTCCAACCACGTCTGAACACCAGGCTTGGTAAGATGAGACTTCACCCACGACTCACTTTTGTCGGCAAAGTCGAGCGGTGTATGAATGCCATAGTAATTGAGTTTCTCCAAGGTTTGCCGACCGATACCCCATACATCGGATAGTTCGAAGAGCTGCAGAGCCTTGCGCCGTTTCTCATCGGTATCTATCATGCAAACACCTTGATAGCCCTTGTATTTCTTGGCAAACTTGCTACCCATCTTGGCAAGCGTTTTCGAGGGAGCAATGCCCACGCTCACCGGAATATCCGTCCAGAGCTTGATTTTCGCCGCCACCTCACGCATCATCTCCACCAAGTCGAAGTGAGCCTCATAGCCATTCAAGTCACAGAAGCTCTCGTCGATGCTATAGTTCTCCACATGTTGGATAGACTTGCGCAGGATATTGGTCACTCGCTTGCTCATGGCGGCATAGAGATACATATTGGTGGAGAACACCGCCACACGATACCCTTCCACGATGTCGCGTACCTTGAAGATAGGATCGCCACGGTGCAGTCCTATCGCCTTGGCTTCGGGAGTGAGCGCAACGATGCAGCCGTCATTGCTAGAAAGCACAACGACGGGCTTACCTTCCAAGCCAGGATGGAACACCTTCTCCACCGAACAGAAGAAACTATTGCAATCTACTAGGGCATGCATGATTTTATCCCCTTGGTTTGTGGATGATATACGTCACCGTTCCCCAAATACTAAAGGAGTCTTCCTCCGTCACTCGAATCTCAGAATAGCTAGGATTGGCTGGTACGAGCCATCCCTCCTCCCCTCTCCTCTCAAACCGTTTGAGGGTATATTCGCCATTCAGTTCACAGACGGCGACTTCAGTAGGCGAAGGATTTCGGTTACTCTTATCCACGATGATGATGTCGCCATCATAGATGCCAGCGTCAATCATCGAGTTGCCTTGCACTCGGATGAGATAGCTTGCCTCAGGATTGGGGCAGAGCATTCGGAGCAACTCAATATCCTGGCCTTTCTCATCATTGTCGAGCGGAATGGGGAATCCCGCCACAATATCCACATCGAAGAATGGCAAGCGCATATCCCCTAGCTGAGCGACAGGATACACCTCGCCCAACTTCTCCCATACCGCTTGCTTTATCGTTATATTTTTTTCCAATACCATTTGTTTCTTGATTAATGCAAAGATACAAATACTTTCGGATATAGCGGCTTGTTTCTCGGAAAAAGTGAGAAAAAAGATGAACAAGCCAAAACGAACTCGGCAAGATGAAAGGATGAATGGTGAAAAACATGTGATTATCTCATTTTTCATTTACGTTTCACTCCTCCCTTCACTTTTCGAGAATCTACTCTGATTATCAGACGTTTGCAGTGAAGGGAAGAATCATGATTGGCTATAAAGCTGCAAGGATAGGACATGAGAATCACATCTATCCCACTCAGATTGTTTCTATCAAGCAATAAGTGCATATCATCTAAGCCGAAGTGCTACGCTCTCGAAGCCTAAGCATCCTCTTCCCCACTCCTGCGATCTTTTCTCTAGGCACAAACATATTTCTGTCTATAGCGAAACATATGTCCCACTACGCCCAAACATATGTTTCACTATAGACAGAAGTTCATAGCACTCGAAATCATCACCCTACACCCTCATACACAAACACTTACGGACATAGTAACATCACATCAAAAGCATAGCATTTCATATAGCAAAACTCGAACTGACATACCTACGGCTTAGCTTCCCATAACGACACACTCACTTCCCATGACGCAGACACACTCACTTCCCATGATGCAAACAGCCCACCAAGCACCTCCCTTCACTGCAAACGCCTGATAATCAAGTAGAATATCTGAAAAGTGAAAGGACATGAGCAACAACTTCAAAAAACAAAAAAGTGGCGATAACAGCGCTAAATCTCATCAAAAAACATAGATATAGCACCACTATCGCCACATTCTTCATATCAAATACCACTTACTGCACATACTTTCTGCCATTGCAGACGACCACCCCATGGTAGTTGGCATCCACACGCTGACCTTGCAAATTGAAAATCATTGCATGAGCAGACTGAGGTTCTGCAACAGGATGAAGTTGAACCCCCGTGGTCTGACTTACCACCTCTACCTTTTCAGAAGAAGCATTGTAATAAGCACCATTCTCGAAATCCAAGTCATCCGTCTGAGGTTTTTTGTTGGAATTGAAGATAATACGGGTAGGCTCGAAAACACCCTTGTCGATAGACCAGAGATACACATCATTGCCATTATGAGTACCTACCTTGCTGATATGTTCCATACTGCCAGGCCAACCGGCGGCATATAATTTTTCAACAGAGTTCCACACCCAAGCATAGATCGGACCTGCCCAGGAAGACGAATTCTCGAAATAACAGAAAGTCTTACCTTCCTGCCATGTGGCGCAAGCCGGCAGATTGGAAGGAGCAGGAGGTGTAGGAGGAAGAGGCTCACCCTCATAGATGACAGCGATACCCTTGGCACCTACCTTGCCCGAAATCTTCGAAGCCGTAACGGTGAAGGTGTTGCCACTCACCTGGTCGGTATAGGTTCCAGCCTTCACCCAGTTGCCCTTTCCGTCGCCATTGGTCACACTGACTTCACGATTGCCACCAGAGCCGAGTACGATGACCGCACCACTCTTTCGGCATTGAGCAGCCACTCCATTCTCATGCACGTAATAGTTGGGCTCGCCAGCACAGATATTGTGAAGATGATTGACGGCAGCCACCTCTCTGTCCTTAAAGTGGGTGCTACCTTTCACTCCCACCTTGATGGAACTTTTCGCCGTCTCGAAAGGACGAGAGAAATAGAGAGCCGTCGCACCATTGTTGCCAGCTACCACGGCATAGGCACGGTCGATATTGTTCTGTGAGATATACTTCGACTCGCCTCCGTCATTGCAGTATGTATCATGACTTTCGCCCCAATACACCAACTTATTCGTAGCCGCTTTCCTCTGATTGAAGTTGCCAACCGACTCATTCACCTGACCACTATTGAAGGAAGCAGTGAAGTGATTGCCATACTGATTGTCGGTAATACTGATATACTTCTGGTATTCAGGGAACAGCACGGTATCATCACCACTAGTTCCATCTAGAATCTCACCATAGTTGTACATCGTCTGGTCGGGCACATTCTGCCAGAAAGTATCACCTTCGGAAGGCAAACCGATGTGCTTGGCTGCATCCCAACGGATGCCATCCACGCCACACGACTTCAACTCAGCCACATACTCCTTGATTTTTTCTTGCACACGAGAATCCTCGGTCTTCAAGTCCCACATACCAATTCTGCCATGCGTCACTTGCCAACGGTTGCTATAGTCGATACCACCCTGATAATCGTGATACAGACTCTGGTCTTGCCAGAAAGAAGCTACATAGCTCAAGTTGCCATTGGTATGGTTTGCCACCACATCCACGATGATCTTGACACCATATTGATGGGCTTCGGTACAGAGTTCGGTCAGTCCCTCCTTGGTTCCCAAACCATTCTCACCCACCTTGTAGTCGTAAGGTTGATAGAGCATATACCATGCAGCACCAACCGGCTCACGAGGATGAGCAGGCGAAGTTTGAACAGCCGAGAACCCCGCCGCCGCAATGTTAGGCAACTCCTCTTTGATTTGTTCGTACGTCCAGTCAAAACAGTGCAAGATGACACCATCCTGGATATTGTCTTTCAGACCATATTCGTTGTCCGTTGCAAAAGTTTGCAAGGAGACGAGCATGAGCAATAAGACAGCCCATAGCTTGATGGTAAATTTCTTCATAAGATGTTTAATTATAAGTTAAGATTTTAGTTATTTACTTTTCTAATGCAAATATAGCAATAAGATGAAAACTCACAACTCATTTACTTTAATATTTCGTTCTTTTTCATATGCAATCGTTTACACAAGTTATCTTTACATGCTACACATATCATGTTTACGGGGCAAAGATAGCTACAAAATGTGATAGGTTTGTAATCGGGGGGCAAAATTTACACATTCCATCGTGCAAACGTTTTCACACAAAGAGGAAATAAAGGACAGACTAAGCGGCGTATTTCTGAGTGTTCAGAAATACGCCGCCGGACCCAAAACAATCATTTATTACCTAAAAAAGTAACTGACATCCATAACTAATACAAACCGGAGCTACATAAAACTATTCGCATAAAACCTTCAAAAACCTTTCATCTATGAAATTCAAATTCAATCTAAAACCTAAATAACCTATGAAACCTTTAATCTATGAACCTAAATGTATAATCTATGAATACGAATCATCTTTATTTACTTTCTACGCTTTATCCTTGTTGTTCTTTTCGACTGCAAAAGTAATACGAATCTCGCAACCCCACAATAAAAAAGATACATTTTCGTGCATTTTTATTGTGCAAGCGTTTGCACAGACTACTAGCATTGGAGCTTCCTCCTCCCTTATACCTTATTATATATAACAGAGGGGGACAAAGATGATAACACTTTGTTTTGGTTTCATCAATATACAAAAGCAAAATGAAAGCAAAACAACGCACAAAGCTACACAACGACACAAAACTCAAAATATAGAATATCATTTTATCACATCAGAAGACACATTACTTACAATTTACAAGCAAATGAGGCTTTAGTACTTACAATCTGAAACAGAACGAAAAAATATAGATTATTTTCGCAGATTATCGCTTGCATATTCCGACAAATTGTTGTATTTTTGCAATCGAAATCAAACAAACAGTTATCGTTTTCAAAGATTACATGGCAAAACGTCAGTTTTCGAGAAACATAACTAAAAAGAACACTCTCTGATGAGAGCAAGTCAAACTTAACAACAATAGAGATATGAGAACAAAAGTTCATTTCACCAAGATGCAAGGGGCTGGCAATGACTACATCTATGTAGATACCACATTGTACAACATCCCCGACCCTGAGAAAGCAGCCATTGCCTGGAGTGCTTATCACACAGGAATTGGAAGCGACGGACTGGTTCTCATCGGAAAACCACAGGATGGCAGAAGAGCCGACTACTCCATGCGCATCTTCAACGCAGACGGTTCGGAAGCTATGATGTGTGGCAACGCTAGCCGATGTATCGGCAAATATCTTTACGAGAAAGGTTTGACACGCAAAGATACCATCCGCCTAGAGACACTTTCAGGTATCAAGATACTGAGATTGCACATTCAGGACAACGGCAAGGTGGTAGATTCCGTGACGGTTGACATGCTTCAGCCAAAGCTAGAGAACAAAGAGCAATTTGTTCCAAGTGAGGAATCAACCCGAACCACCGAGGATGGCATTAAACAAGTAACGCTGGAGGGAGACGGCAGGAAATTTGAAGGAACCTATGTCTGTATGGGAAATCCCCACTTTGTAACCTTCGTGGATGACATCGACACCATCGACATCGCCCACTATGGTAAGATACTTGAGAGAGACAGTACATTTCCACAGCGTTGCAACATCGAGTTCGCACAAATGACTGAAACTGACATAATTCGAACGAGAGTTTGGGAGAGAGGAAGCGGCATCACCATGGCATGTGGAACTGGGGCATGTGCAACAGCCACAGCCGCCGCTATCACCCACCGAGCCAGTCGTGAAAGCGACATCGTCATGGACGGCGGCACGCTCCACATCGAATATCGGGAAGCCGACAACCACGTCTATATGACAGGTCCAGCGGCATTTGTTTTTGATGGAGAAATCGAACTCCCATAGGAGAGGCAAGACAAGAGAATTCTTCACTCTTCACTTAAACATTGGCAAACTTAAATAATAAATAAGGTCTTGGAAGGATAACAGAAGAGACCGCAATAAAAGGAGAACAACAATATGGCATTAGTAAATGAACATTTCCTGAAGTTGGCTAGCAACTACTTGTTTGCCGACATCGCAAAGAAGGTAAACGCCTACAAGATTGCCCATCCAAAGCAACGTGTGATCAGCTTGGGCATCGGCGACGTAACACAGCCCCTCTGCCCTGCCGTCATCAAGGCGATGCACAAGGCGGTGGATGAGATGTCCGTCCAAGCTTCTTTCAGAGGCTATGGTCCTGAGCGAGGCTACGACTTCCTCCGTGAGGCGATCATCAAGAACGACTTCTTGCCACGTGGCATCCACCTCGACGCTAACGAGGTGTTCGTCAACGATGGTGCCAAGAGCGACACAGGAAATATCCAGGAGATTTTGAGATGGGATAACAACATCGGCGTCACCGACCCGATTTATCCGGTATATATCGACTCCAACGTGATGATAGGCAGAGCGGGAGTCTTCGAGAATGGCAAATGGAGCAATGTCACCTATATGCCATGCGATGAGGGAAACAACTTCACTCCTCAGATTCCAGACCATCGTGTAGATATGATTTACCTCTGCTACCCTAACAACCCAACGGGTACGGTCATCACCAAGGAAGAGCTTCGCAAGTGGGTGAACTACGCTGTCAAGAACGAGAGCATCATCCTCTACGATGCCGCCTACGAGGCATACATCCAAGACCCAGAGATTCCTCACTCTATCTACGAGATTCGTGGAGCGAGAAAGGTAGCGATAGAGTTCCATAGCTACTCGAAGACCGCTGGCTTCACTGGCGTTCGCTGTGGCTACACCATCGTTCCTAAGGACTTGAAGGCGAAGACCTTGTCGGGAGAAGAGGTAGCACTCAACCCTATTTGGGATCGTCGCCAATGCACCAAGTTCAATGGCACCAGCTACATATCCCAGAGAGCAGCCGAGGCTATCTACACTCCTGAGGGCAAGGAACAGGTGAAGGCTACTATCAACTACTATATGGAGAATGCCCACATTATGAGAGAGCAACTTCAGAAGTTGGGTTTGCGAGTATATGGCGGCGAGAATGCCCCATATCTTTGGGTCAAGACACCAAACGACACGCCTAGTTGGAAGTTCTTCGAAGAGATGCTCTACGGAGCTAGCGTAGTCTGCACCCCAGGCGTCGGTTTCGGTCCATCGGGCGAAGGTTACATCCGTCTCACCGCTTTCGGCGAACGTGAGGATTGCATCGAAGCCATGGGAAGAATCGCCAAGTGGCTGGGGAAATAATCAAACATCGAACATTAATAATTAAACATTATAAAGGTATGAGCAACTTAAGATTTCAAGCTGTTGCAGAGGCTTCCAAGAGAAAGCCTGTTGAAGTAGCCGCTCCAAGCGAGCGACCAAGCGAATTCTTTGGTAAGAAAGTTTTCAACCGCCAGAAGATGTACAAGTATCTTCCTGCCGACGTTTACGAGAAACTCGTTGACGTCATCGACAATGGCGCACGTCTCGACCGAAACATTGCCGACGCCGTAGCCAAAGGCATCAAGCAGTGGGCTGACGAGAACGGGGTAACACACTACACTCACTGGTTCCAGCCATTGACTGAGGGTACTGCAGAGAAGCACGATGCCTTCATCGAGCATGATGGCAAGGGCGGCATGATCGAGGAGTTCTCAGGCAAGTTGCTCGTACAGCAGGAGCCTGACGCATCTTCCTTCCCTTCAGGTGGTATCCGCTCTACCTTCGAGGCTCGTGGTTACTCTGCTTGGGATCCGACATCTCCAGTGTTCATCATCGATGATACACTCTGCATCCCTACCGTATTTATCTCATATACCGGTGAGGCTCTCGACTACAAGGCTCCATTGCTCCGCGCTTTGCACGCTGTCAACGTAGCTGCCACAGAAGTTTGCCATTATTTCAACCCAGATGTCAAGAAGGTCATTTCCAACCTCGGTTGGGAGCAGGAGTACTTCTTGGTAGATGAATCATTATACGCCGCACGCCCTGACTTGATGTTGACTGGTCGCACCTTGATGGGTCACGACTCTGCCAAGAACCAGCAGATGGACGACCACTACTTCGGAGCCATCCCAGAGCGTGTTCAGGCTTTCATGAAAGACTTGGAGGTTCAAGCTCTTGAGCTTGGCATTCCTTGCAAGACTCGCCACAACGAGGTAGCACCTAACCAGTTTGAGTTGGCGCCTATCTTCGAGGAGACCAACCTTGCCGTTGACCACAACATGCTCTTGATGAGTTTGATGAAGAAGGTGGCACGCCATCATGGATTCCGTGTTCTCTTGCACGAGAAACCATTCGCAGGCATCAATGGTTCTGGTAAGCACAACAACTGGAGTCTTTCTACCGATACAGGCATCCTACTCCATGGTCCAGGCAAGACACCAGAGGACAACCTCCGTTTCGTAGTCTTCATCACCGAGACCTTGATGGGTGTATATAAGCACAATGGATTGCTCAAGGCTTCCATCATGAGTGCTACCAATGCGCATCGTCTTGGCGCCAACGAGGCACCTCCAGCCATCATCTCTTCATTCCTTGGCAAGCAGCTCACCGACCTCCTCAACCACATCGAGAAAGCCGACAAGGATGAGCTCTTCACCGTAGCTGGCAAGCAGGGCATGAAGCTCGACATCCCAGAGATTCCTGAGTTGATGATTGATAACACCGACCGTAACCGTACATCACCATTCGCCTTCACCGGTAACCGTTTCGAATTCCGTGCCGTAGGTTCTGAGGCTAACTGTGCATCAGCAATGATTGTATTGAACACCGCCGTAGCCGAGGCTTTGACCGACTTCAAGAAGCGTGTGGATGAGTTGATTGCCAAGGGCGAGGACAAGACATCTGCCATCATCGATATCGTTCGTCAGGACATCAAGGCTTGCAAGCCTATCCGTTTCGACGGCAATGGTTACAGCGATGAGTGGGTAGAGGAAGCCGCTAAGCGTGGATTGGATTGCGAGAAGAGTTGTCCTAAAATCTTCGAGCGTTACTTGGATCCTGCATCTATCAAGATGTTTGAGGATATGGGCGTGATGAAGAAGAACGAGTTGGAAGCTCGCAACGAGGTGAAATGGGAGACCTACACCAAGAAGATTCAGATAGAGGCTCGTGTGATGGGCGACCTGAGCATGAACCACATCATCCCTGTGGCTACTCACTATCAGAGTCAGTTGGCTAAGAACGTAGAGAACATGATTGACATTTTCGGCAACGAGGAAGGCAAGGCTCTCACTGCTCGTAACATCAAGATTATCAAGAAGATTGCCGAGCGCACTCAGTTGATCGAGACCGGTGTTGAGGAGTTGGTTAATGCCCGCAAGGTAGCCAACAAGATTGAGAACGAGCACGACAAGGCTATTGCTTATCATGACACGGTAGCTCCAAAGATGGAGGAAATCCGTTATCAGATTGATAAGTTGGAGTTGACTGTAGCCGATGAACTTTGGACCTTGCCAAAGTACCGTGAACTCTTGTTCATCCGATAAGTATAGAAAAGAGACAGTATCATCTGATTACTGATCAGATAAACATAAAACTGCTCATTCGTGAAATGAGCTACTCTTCATCAGATATAACAAATGAACGATCAATCTATTTCTTTTATTGGTTGTTTAAGTTTGCGCGGAGTGTGGTTGTGAAATCACGCTCCGCTTTTTTAGCTTATACTTTCTATTCAAAGTAGATTTTAAACTTATACTTCAATCTTTCAGCGAATAAGTGACCGTGGTCACTACCCTCACCTTCTTGATATAAGGGGTATTGGAATCCCGGTCCTCTATCGAGAACTGACCTTGGTCGGCATTCATAATCTTGTCGAGCTTACTCTTGCTGTTCTTGGCAAACTGTTCGGCTGTCTGCTCGGCATTGGCTATCGCCTCCTCCATCATCTTCGGTTTCATCTTGCGGAATGCCACATACTCGTACTTCACAGGATTGTCGTAACCACCATCCACAATGGCGACACCCTTCTGGAGCAACTCCCCCTGACGGGCGATGATGTTGCGCACGAGTTTCACGTTGTTGGAAGTCACGGTGATAATCGAAGTGATGTTGTAACGATAAGGCTGACGATTGTCGCCATATCGCTCGGCATTGAGGTCGATGACCACAGGGGCATTCACATTGATCTCACTTGCCTTGACACCATTTGCCAACAAGAACTTGCGAATGGTGCTCGTGGTGGTATTGATTTTCTGATACAGCTCAGGCAAGTCGTTGCCTATCTCCTTCGAGAGGATAGGCCACGTCACCTTGTCAGCTTCCACCTCCTTCTCCGCCAAGCCTTTCACCACGACCTTGCGATCCTTACCTGCCAAGCCCTCCAGACCCGACTTGATACAAAATCCAAGCGCAATGATGCCGATGGCTAAGATTGCCGCTTGCTTGATACCTGTACTTACATTCATAACTACTCCAATTTAGGTTCAACATTCAGTCTTCTAAAAACATTTGCACATCCAATGCAAACTTTCGGGGCAAATATAGGCTTTTATCCCTCTATCTCCAAACTTTCGCCCTCATATTTAAGCAACTTTAGCAATGTTACAGTTGCATTCTTATCCCCTAACAAAGCGCATTTATAGCAATCGAGTAGGAGGTAAACACTAATCATAGGTGTTTATCTCC
>UMHE01061319.1_pt1 | contig 11148 bp, 10 predicted proteins | sample 1965451 | NCBI WGS metagenome assembly UMHE01 (sample SAMEA4836090, study PRJEB28245) | human gut metagenome | biome: gut microbiome; material: fecal sample | place: Denmark | collected 2008 | reverse complement strand
CTCCTTCCGACGCCCGCCTGAAACAAAAAAAGCGCAGCCCTTGCGGGCTGCGCTTTTTTGGGTACCGCATCAGAGGGAGGCAGCTCAGCTGCGATCCTTTTCCATTTCCTTCGCAAGCAACTTCTTCATCTTCGCCTTGCCGAGGAAGTGACCGATGAGGATCACGAGCGCCGCACAGCCCACGGAGAGCGGGTAGTGCATCATAAAGGCCTGTTCGGGCCAGCGCGTCGTGACGAACACGTCGGAGGCGATCATGCCGCCGGCAATCCAGCCGAGAAGGCCTGCGCCGAAGTAGATGATGGCGGGGAAGCGGTCGATGAGCTTCAGGATGATCTGGGAGCCGAAGACGATGAACGGCACCGAGACGAGCAGCCCGAAGATGATCAGAAGCGTCTGATGGGTCTCATGAGCCTGCTGGGCGGCGCCCGCAATGGCGATCACGTTGTCGAAGCTCATCACGAAGTCCGCGACGATGATGGTCTTGATGGCGCCGATGAGCTTGCTGCTGCCCTCGACCTTTTCATGATCGCCGTCCTCGGGAAGCAGGAGCTTGGCGCCGATCCAGACGAGAAGCGCACCGCCCGCCACCTTGAGGAACGGGAGGTCGAGAAGCATCACCGCGCAGGTGATCAGCACGACGCGCAGGGCGATGGCGCCGGCCGTGCCCCAGAAGATGCCCTTGTTGCGCTGGCTCTCAGGCAGGTTGCGGCACGCCATGGCGATCACGACAGCATTGTCGCCGCCGAGAAGAATGTCGATCATGATGATCTGGCCGACCGCAGCCCAATGCAGGTTGGCAAGCAGATCGAAGAGATATTCCAAAATAGCCTCCGTGGGAAAATCTCAAAAACAGGTAGCCGATGATTTTAACAAAAGCAACAGGAAAAAACTTGAAATCCCCCGCCTCGAATCCGCTTCAGGACAGGGATCGGGAGCCCGTTCGAACAATGAGCCGGCAAACAAATCGCTAGGCCATGTCGTCAGGCGGCTCGACGGCGCCCTTGAGCACCCTGCTGATGGCGCTCATGCCGAATCCGCGGTACATCATGAAGCGGATCTGCCTGTCGCGCTCCTTCCTGTCCGCAGGCAGCTCTCCAAAGCGCCTTGCCCACAGCCTGTAGGCCCTGACCTCCTCGGGCTCCTCGATCTCGTCCATCGCAGCATCGACATGCTCGCCCGCCACGCCGCACTGGCGCAGCTCCCGCCTGATGCGGGCGTCTCCCATGACCCTTGACCTTGAGCGGGCGCGGCTTTCGGCAAAGCGCGCGTCGGAAAGATAGCCCGCGCCCTCGAGCCTGTCGAGCACGCGCCCAACCTCGTCCGGATCCTCATCCTCCGACAGGGAGCGGCGGAGCTTCGCCTCAAGATCCCGTCTGGAATACTCGCGGCGGGCCAGCGAGCCGATCGCCCTGACGAAAAGACTCGGGCGCTCCTTCTTCGGACGGGCGGCCTTCTTCTGCGCCTGCCGGCTCTCGAGCTCCTCGGGATCGTTGCAGAAGTCGTCGTCACTTTCATAGGTGCTCCGCTGGCGGCGCGGCAGCACCTTGGGCGCCGTGCGAACGATGCCCGAGGCCTCGTCGACGCCCGTGACGATTTCGCCGAGCCCCGAGCTGCGCCCGACGCGCCTGACGGCGGGCTCTTCGCTGCGGCGCACGGGAGGCGTCTCCAAAGGAAGCGCACGTGCGGGTTCCGCGGCGGACCGCACGGCCTTCTCTTGCGAATCAGCGGGCACGAGTCCGTCGTCACCCCAGACGAAGAGCTCGCCTTCCTCCCAGTTTCTTCCCATTTCCCTTCTCCCACGGATCATTCACGGAAAAAAAGGGGACGGTCCTCCATGTCCGGACCACCCCCCTTTTCCCTGAAGCCGTTCTTCAATCCGGTCCGAAAACCGGCTCTCCATTACAGATCTATGTCGGCGTCGGCCAGCGGCAGATCATCCTCGGGCATGCCCTCGTCATCACCGTCGACGGCGGAGATGCTCTTGAGGTGGATGCCCTTCATTTCGCGGATCTTCTGCTCGACCTCGCCGCAGACGTCGGGATGCTGCTTGAGGAACTCGCGCCCGTTCTCCTTGCCCTGGCCGAGGCGCTGGCCGTTGTAGGAGTACCAGGCGCCGGACTTCTCAAGCACGTTGAGCTCGGTGCCAATGTCGATGATCTCGCCGTAGCGGGAAATGCCCTCGCCGTAGAGGATGTCGAACTCTGCCTGCTTGAACGGAGGCGCAACCTTGTTCTTGACGACCTTGACGCGGGTTTCGTTGCCGATCACCTCGTCGCCCTTCTTGATGGCGCCGATGCGACGAATGTCGAGACGCACGGAGCTGTAGAACTTGAGCGCGTTGCCGCCCGTCGTAGTTTCCGGGTTGCCGTAGCCGCCGATCTTCATGCGGATCTGGTTGATGAAGATCACCATGGACTTCGTCTTGGTGATCGAGCCCGTGAGCTTGCGCAGGGCCTGGGACATCAGGCGGGCCTGAAGGCCGGGCAGCGCGTCGCCCATGTCGCCCTCAATTTCGCTCTTGGGCGTCAGCGCGGCGACCGAGTCCACGACAATCAGGTCGACGGAGCCCGAGCGCACGAGGGCGTCGGTGATCTCAAGGGCCTGTTCGCCCGTGTCGGGCTGGGAGATCAGAAGGTCGGAGAGCTGCACGCCGAGACGCTGTGCGTACTGGACGTCGAGCGCGTGTTCCGCGTCAATGAAGGCGCACGTACCGCCGATCTTCTGCATTTCGGCGATGACCTGCAGGGAGAGCGTCGTCTTGCCGGAGGATTCGGGACCGAACACCTCGATGATGCGACCGCGGGGCAGACCGCCCACGCCGAGCGCAAGGTCAAGGCCCAGGGAGCCCGTGGACACCGTCTCGATGTCCTCGACTTCGGCGCCGTCGGCCATGCGCATGATGGCGCCCTTGCCGAACTGCTTTTCAATATTGGCAAGCGCGACGCTGAGCGCCTTCTTGCGTTCTTCCCCTTCGCAACGACCGGGGCGGGTCGGATTCGCGGACTTGGCAGCCATGACGGACTCCTGTCTCAAACAATCACAATACTAAATATTTATGAATACACGACAATCAATTTACATCTCGAATGGCAGGATCATTTCACTAGCCTCGATGCACAAAGGATCATCCGCTTCACCTGCAAGACGGGAGTTTTGAGCACCCTGCCGCCTTGTTCGTTACCGTCATGATGCCTGAAAAAATCCCGCTTGCCAAGGTCTACTTTGTTGGTGTTTACCCTAACAAAAGACACCTTTACATTCTATTTACGGGCGCGGAATGATTGCCTTGGGCGACAGGCTCACCAACTTTTTTTTCATGCACTATTGACAGGTCCGGAAGGCACGTGCATAATTCGTTTCCTCAGTTAGTTGTTCACGTCGTTTGTGACTCATCTGCGGCAAACGGGTCGTTAGCTCAGTTGGTAGAGCAGCGGACTTTTAATCCGTTGGTCGTGGGTTCGAGTCCCGCACGACCCACCACAACTATCTGCGGACAATCTGGAATGGGAACGTAGCTCAGTTGGTAGAGCAGCGGACTCTTAATCCGTCGGTCCAGGGTTCGAATCCCTGCGTTCCCACCATTCCTTCTCTGTCCGATACAATCTGCTTGTGTGGGAACGTAGCTCAGTTGGTAGAGCAGCGGACTCTTAATCCGTCGGTCCAGGGTTCGAATCCCTGCGTTCCCACCACACCTCCCAATGATCCTGCTGACAGATGGTCCGCGGGATTTTTTTCGTTCCTCTCTTCCCTTCCGGCGGTAATACCTCAAGCATCCGCCCATTTCCCCGCGCTTTCGCTCCCTTTGCGCCGCACAACAGGTAAACTGTCCGAACCTTCCCCTTTGTGATTCATACGCACATAGAAAAATGATCAAGCTTGACCACATAACCCAGACCTACAAGACGCCTGAAGGTCGGGAGTTCAAGGCCCTCGACGACGTGTCGATCGAGATCCGCCCCGGCGAGATCTTCGGCATCATCGGCCGCTCCGGCGCCGGCAAGAGCACGCTCGTGCGCTGCATCAACCTTCTCAACCGCCCGAGCGAAGGCACCGTCACGGTCGACGGCAAGAACCTCACCGAGCTCTCCGAAGACGAGCTGCGCGAAAGCCGCCGCAGCATCGGCATGATCTTCCAGCACTTCAACCTGCTGAGCTCCCGCACGGTCTACGACAACGTCGCGCTCCCGCTCGAGCTCGTCGGCACGCCCAAGAACGTCATCCGCGAAAAGGTCGAGCCGCTTCTCAAGCTCGTCGGCCTCACCGAACACGCCCACAAGTATCCGTCCCAGCTCTCCGGCGGCCAGAAGCAGCGCGTCGGCATCGCCCGCGCCCTGACCAACGACCCCAAGGTCCTTCTCTCCGACGAGGCCACCTCGGCCCTCGACCCCGAGACGACTGTCGCCACCCTCGCGCTTCTCAAGCGCATCAACAAGGAGCTCGGCCTCACGATCGTCATGATCACACATGAAATGCAGGTCGTGAAGCAGATCTGCGAGCGCGTCGTCGTGATGAACTACGGCAAGATCGTCGAGCAGGGCAAGGTCGTCGACATCTTCATGTCGCCGCAGCACGAAACCACGAAGGCCCTGATCGGCAACGTGATGGCCCGCGACATGCCGGCCTCCATTCTCGACCGCTTCCGCAAGGCTCGCGAAAACCATCCCAACAGCGACGCAGTCTACCTGCTTCGCCTCGCCTTCTCGGGCAACGAAGTCACGCGCCCCGTCATTTCCGAATGCTCGCGCCGCTTCAACCTCGACTTCAACATCCTCCGCGGCACTGTCGACGACGTCCAGGGCCAGACCCTCGGCTCGCTCACCGTACTCATCGAGGCCGAAAGCAGCGTATTCATCGAAGCCGTCAACTTCCTGAGGGAGAACGGCGTGGTCGTTGAGGAGATCAATGATGTCAAGTAATCTCATTCAGATGATCTGGGACTCCTTCCTGGAGACGATCATCATGGTCGCCATCTCCGGCGGCATCGGCGCCCTCGCGGGCATTCCCCTCGGCATCCTGCTCTTCGTGACGGACCGCAAGTCCTTCCTTCCGATGCCGGGCTTCAACGCCGTTCTCGGCACGGTGATCAACGCTCTCCGCTCGGTGCCGTTCATCATCCTGCTCGTGGCGATCATTCCGTTCACCCGACTCATCGTCGGCTCCTCGATCGGCACGGCCGCCGCCATCGTTCCTCTGACACTCTCGGTGGCGCCCTTCATCGCCCGAATCGTCGAGACGAGCCTGCGCGAAGTGGACAAGGGCCTCGTCGAGGCCGCCCAGTCGATGGGTGCCACGAATATGCAGATCATCACGAAGGTCCTGCTTCCCGAAGCCATGCCCGGCATCGTCGCGGGCCTGACGATCTCGATCATCAGCCTGATCGGCTACTCCGCCATGGCCGGCGCCGTGGGCGGCGGCGGTCTCGGCGACCTCGGCATCCGCTACGGCTACCAGCGCTTCATGCCTGAAGTCATGTGGACCGTCGTGATCGTGCTGATCATCCTCGTTCAGGGCATCCAGAGCTTCGGCGACTGGATCGTGCGAAGGATCTCCCACAAGTAAGCTCAGCAGGACACTGCAGAAGGCGCGCTGCTCGAAAGCGGCGCGCTTTTTTTCAATCCCTCGTGTTCCATCTCCCTCAAACCGGGCGGAACATCAGGTGTTTTCCGTATGCCGGTGTGCGGTAATCAACATACCTTCAATCTCCCCGACGGCCCCCTGCACCCGCGTGCATAATGCCGCCATGCCCCGCCTCGGGGCGGTTCATACCCGAAAAGGACATTCCGAATGAAACGCCGCACCCTTGTCGCCGCCGCAGGCATTCTTGCCATTGCCGGCAGCATTCCGCTCTCCGCGCTCGCCGCCGAAAAGACCATCGTCGTCGGCGTCACCGCAGGCCCGCACGCCGAAATCATGGAAGTCGTCAAGAGGATCGCCGAAAAACAGGGCATGAAGATCCGCATCGTCGAATTCAACGACTTCGTGCAGCCCAACGCGGCGCTCGTCGCGGGCGATCTGGACATCAACTCGTTCCAGCACAAGCCCTACATGGACCAGCAGAACGAGGACCGCGGCTACAAGCTCGCCTCCGCCGCCCCCACCATCACGTTCCCGCTCACCTACTACACCCGCAAGGGCTACAAGACCCTTGCGGACCTTCCCCAGGGCGCCCGCGTCGGCATTCCGAACGATCCGACGAACGCCAACCGCGCCCTGCACATGCTCGAGGAACAGGGACTCGTGAGACTCAATCCGAAGGCCGGCATTCGCGCCACCGTCCTCGACATCATCGATAACGCCAAGAAGCTCCGCATCATCGAGCTCGACTCCGCCCAGCTACCCCGCAGCCTCGAGGACCTTGACGCCGCCGCCATCAACGCGAGCTACGCCGAGCCCGCAGGACTCACGCCCGCCAAGGACGGCATCGCCCAAGAACGCCCCGACGGCCCCTACGCCAACATCCTCTGCGTCCGCGCCGAGGACCTCTCCAAGCCCTGGGTCGCCAAGTTCGTCCAGTGCTACCACTCCCCCGAAGTCAAGGCATTTGTAGAAAAGCGCTTCAACGGGGGCATGATCTGCGCCTGGTGATGCTAATATGCAATGAACAAACGCACCCTCGTTTTTCATAAGCATTACCTATCGCCACAATGGATCAAAACCACAACTCCGAGACGGCGCCGCTTTCCGATGCCGCCGTCAAGTTCAACTCTGTTCTGACGTTCGCTCAGGGCTTCGCGCTCGTTGCCATCGCCGTCGCCGCTCTGGTCGGCATCTGCTCCTCGATCTGGAGCATGGTCGAGCTTGAGAAGGCCAGCCTCGGCGACCTGCTCCTGCTCTTCCTCTACATCGAGATCCTCTCCATGGTGAAGGGCTCCGCGCTCGGCACCCGCGAGATCCCGATCCGCACGCCGGTGGCTCTTGCCATCGTGGCCGTCGCCCGCTACATCGTGGTCGACGTCGAGCACATGACGCCCGCCTTCATGCTCATGACCGCAGGCGCCATTCTGGTTCTCGTCTGCGCCCTCTGGGTGCTCAGCCACGTGCGCTTCCGCCACTGAGCGGCAACGTCCGGCGCATGCCGCCCGAAGAACGGCGGCATGCTTTTATGGTAGAATTCCAGACCTGTTGCGGGTGTAGCTCAATGGCAGAGCAATAGCCTCCCATGCTAAAGACGAGGGTTCGATTCCCTTCACCCGCTCCATATTCCAAGGATCCCGCCTGAGCGTAAGCTGCGGGATCTTTTCGTATCTACCGCCGCCCCGTGCGGCCCGCCCCTGCTCCGCACCATGGAAAAGAACTGCGAAAAGCCCGAGTTGACGCCTGAAGAACTCGAGGCGCTCAAGAAGCGCCACATCCGCTCCTTCGTCATGCGCCGCGGCCACATCTCGGCCGCCCAGAAGCGCGCCCTTGACGAGTCGCTCCCGCAATACCAGATCGAGTACGCCCCCGAGCTTCTCGACGCCGACAAGGCCTTCGGCCGCCACGCCCCGCTCGTTCTCGAAATCGGCTGCGGCATGGGCGAGACGACCGCCGCCATCGCGCAGGCCCACCCCGAGGTCAACTTCCTCGGCTGCGAGGTCTTCGTGGCCGGCGTCGGCGCGCTTGCCAAGCGCCTCGACGAGATGTCCCTCACCAATGTGCGCATCGTCCGCCACGACGCCGTTGAAATCGTGCGCGACATGATCGCCGAGAACTCCCTCGACGGCGTGCACATCTACTTCCCCGATCCCTGGCGCAAGGCCCGCCATCACAAGCGCCGCCTCGTCGCCCAACCCTTCATCGGACTCCTCGCCTCCCGCATTCGTCCGGGCGGCTACATCCACTGCGCCACGGACTGGGAGAACTACTCCGAGCAGATGCTCGAAGTGCTCGAGGGCGAACCGCTCCTCGAGAACCTCCACGGCGCCGGCAACTTCAGCCCCGTGATGGGCAACCCGCTCTGCGAGCGTCCCCGCACGAAGTTCCAGGCCCGCGGCGAACGCCTCGGCTACGGCATCTGGGATCTGGTCTACATCCGCAAGCAACCCGCTCCCTCTGCGTCATAAAAAAAGCGCGCCTTCCCGGAAAAGGCGCGCTTTTTTCTTGAGCCATCGGCAAACGGCGATCACCAGCTCACCAGCCCCGTCGCCCAGGTAAGGAGGATCACGCCGCCGAAGATGATGCGGTACCATCCGAAGCCGCGGAAGTCGTGCCTCGAGACAAAGCGGATGAGCCAGTGGACGACGACGAGCGCAGAGAAGAAGGACACCACCGTTCCGACCGCCAGTCCCGGCAGATTGGCGGCGACAAGCTGCTCGCGCGCCTGCCAGAGGTCCCAGACCGTGGCGCCAAAGATCGTCGGAATCGCGAGGAAGAAGGAGAACTCGGTCGCAGCCTTGCGCGAAAGCCCGAAGATGAGGCCGCCGATGATCGTAGCGCCCGAGCGGCTCGTGCCGGGAATCATCGCGAGACACTGCGCGACGCCGACCTTGAGCGCGTCCTTCCAGTCCATGTCGTCCATCTCCTTCACGCGCGGCTCGATGCCGAGCTTCTCATGACGATGCTCGACATAGAGGATGATGAGGCCGCCGATGACCAGCGCCGTCGCCACGGTGAGCGGATTGAAGAGATAGGTCTTGAGAAGATCCGAGACAAGAACGCCGACGACGGCAGCGGGGAGGAAGGCCACGAGCGTATTGACGACGAGGCGCTGCTGGACGGGCTCCGAAAAGAGACCACGGAGGACCCTGATGATCCTCATCCTGTAGTACCAACAGACCGCAAGGATCGCACCCGCCTGAATGGCGACGACGAACGTGTCTGACGTTGCATCCGTGAATCCCACGAGGTCCGCCGCCACGATCAGATGCCCAGTCGAACTCACCGGAAGGAATTCAGTGAGGCCTTCGACGATGCCGAGGAAGGCGGCCTGCAGCAGATAAAGCCAGTCGAACATTGAGCGTCCTGTATCGGAATGGTGAAAAGCGCCCATATTGTCGCAGATACGACGCACGGACACACTTGAGGGAAACAAGCCGTTACGGCTCTCGAGCCCTGCAGGCCAAAGCCCGCTTTGTTAAGATAGCGCCATCATCAATCCTCAACCGGAACTCCAGAAATGGCGAACGAAAAACAGATGGACAGCGAGCTTATTGAAGAGCTTCAGCAGCGCCTTGAAGCGCTCAACAACGAAGGCGTGATGGATGCAGGCGTGATCGACGGCTTCCTGACCGCCTATGCGCTCAACCCCGAGCACCCGAGCAAGCACGACATCTACCCCTACATCTTCAGCGAGGAAGGCGATCCCGCCGCCCTGCCCGAAGACGACCGCATCCTCGAGCTGCTCGACATTCGCCTCAACGAAATCCAGGCCGCGCTGGCCGCCAAGGGCGGTCTTGATCCGGTCATCTTCCCGCTCGTCGACGACAACGACGAGATCATCACCGACGAAGAGGGCATCGAAGCCCTCGAACCCTGGGCCTCCGGCTTCTTCTTCGGCATGATGCACTGGCGCGAGGACCTCATCGCCGACGACGAGATCAACTCGCTCGCCACGCCGATCATCCGCAACATCTCTCCCGACGACTTCGAAACCCCCGAGGAAGCCGAGCAGTTCGTGCAGGAATACCGCAGCGGCGAGATGCCGAAGAACCTCGAGGACGCCCTCTACGACCTCGTCAAGGCCGTCTTCGATCTCAAGCAGCTCGTCGATCCGAACAAGCCCGTCGTGCGCGAAGAACCCCGCGTGGGCCGCAACGACCCCTGCCCCTGCGGCAGCAGCAAGAAGTTCAAGCAGTGCTGCGGTAAAAAGTAAGCCTTACGTCCAGTGACTGACGAAAGGGACGATCCTGCACGGACCGTCCCTTTGCTTTTTTCGGCCAGATCTTTTTCAACCTTCCTCTCTCAGCCCGCGAGCAGCTTCGGGAGGAAGCGCGCGGGATCGAGCTTCGCGGCGAGCGATCCGGGCAGCGCCTGCACGTCGCCCGTCACGTCCGCCGCCACGTGCCTTGCGCACGCAAGCCCCCAGGTGAGCCCGCGGGAGCCGAAGCCCGCGCAGATCCAGAGACCAGGCGCCCTGGGAATCGATCTCGCTTCGGGCACGCCCCTGAAAGCAAGCCCCTCGAGCTCGGCGACCGTCCAGCCGCGGCCCGCAAGCGGCATGCGGTCGGCGGGTACGGCTCGGACGCCTTCGTAAAAGCCCGCGGCCAGCACGTCGGGGCGACGCCCCGTGAGCTTGTCGAAGGTGGACAGGTTGTGCTCATGCGCCTCCTGCACCGCAACGTCGGGCGCCTCGCCCGGCTCGTACGTGGCGCCCACCGCGCAGAAGCCTTCCGTTCGGGCTACGTATCCGTCACCCGTGAGCGCACACCTGAGTTCAGGAAGATCCGTCTCCCTGAGGAGCGATATGCGTCCGTAAAGCGGACTGAGTCCCATCGTGCCGCGTGCGAGGCCGAGCACGCAGGGTGTGGCAAGCGCGGCGCAGACAACCGCCTTCGGAGCGCGGGCAACGACGACGCCCTGAGCCGACACGGCCTCCCACAGCCCCTCTCGCCTGCGAAGGCTCACGGGCATGTTCGTGAGCACCTGAGCCTGCGCCGCCTCAAGCATCCTTCTGGCAAGACGTCCCGCATGCACGAGACCGGCCTTCGGGTAGAGCCAGCCGCCGCGCGAGAGTGCAAGTCCCGCCCGCTCGGACGCCTCCTCCCGCGTGAGGAGCGACGCGAAGTCTCCCGGAAGATGCACGGGACGGCCATAGGCTGCGGCCTCCCGCCACTTTTCGTACTCCTCCTCGGACGAGGCCGCGTCAACGACGCCCTCGGGAATGAAGGCGTCGGGGAAGTCTCGAAGCACCTCCGTCATGGCCTCAAAGCCCGCTCGCGTGAGCTGAAAGAGCGGCGAATCCGACGCCTGCCAGTGCGGATGAATGAGTCCCGCATGAAGGGCCGAGGCGCCGCTGCCGGGCACAGGCCCCGCATCAACGACCACGGCACGACTGCCGCGCTGAGCGAGCTCCCATGCCGTCATGGCGCCGGCAAGCCCCGCACCCACGATCAGCACGCGCTCCGAAGCGCTGCTTCCGCCCCCCTGTTGTTCCTGCTGCTCTTCAGGAGCCTTCCGTGCGCTCCTCAGGCGCCACGACTCTCCGTCAGGCTCAAGAAAACCCGGCGCGCG
>UMHE01032832.1_pt1 | contig 11154 bp, 8 predicted proteins | sample 1965451 | NCBI WGS metagenome assembly UMHE01 (sample SAMEA4836090, study PRJEB28245) | human gut metagenome | biome: gut microbiome; material: fecal sample | place: Denmark | collected 2008 | reverse complement strand
CTGGGCTAAGAGCTTTTGGGCCTTCAGCCCGTACTTGAACCACGTGCGAAAGTTCAGTAAATTATTAATTATAAATTGTAAATTATAAATAGATGATTTCAGTAGAAGGACTGAAAGTAGAGTTTGGCGTCAAGCCTCTCTTTCATGATGTAAGTTTCGTCATCAACGACCGCGACCGCATTGCCCTGGTGGGTAAGAATGGTGCGGGAAAATCTACGATGCTCAAGATTCTCTGCGGTTTGCAGAAACCTACTGCTGGCGTTGTGGCTATTCCTAACGAAACCACTATCGGCTATCTGCCACAGGTGATGAAACTGCAGGACGATACGACCGTGAAGGAGGAAACCCGCAAGGCTTTCGCCCATAATACCGAGATGAAGGCGCGTCTGGACAAGATGCAGCAGGAAATGGCCGACCGCACCGACTATGAGAGCGAAAGCTATGCTCAGCTCGTAGAGAAGTTTACCCAGGAACATGAACGCTACATGATGATGGGTGGCGAAAACTATGAGGCTGAGATAGAGCGCACCTTGAGCGGTCTTGGCTTTACGCGCGATGATTTCGAGCGCCCAACCAAGGAGTTTTCCGGCGGTTGGCGAATGCGTATCGAACTTGCCAAGATTCTGTTGCAGAAGCCTGATGTACTGCTCCTCGATGAGCCTACCAACCACCTTGATATTGAAAGTATCCAGTGGTTGGAGCAGTTCCTGGCGCAGAGTGCTAAGGCTGTGGTTCTGGTGAGTCACGACCGTGCTTTCATCAACAATGTAACTAACCGTACCCTCGAAATTACTTGCGGAAGAGTAGAAGATTATAAGGTGAAATACGATGAGTATGTTGTGTTGCGTGCCGAACGCCGCGAGCAGCAGCTCCGTGCTTACGAAAACCAGCAGAAGGAAATTGCCGACATCAAGGATTTCATCGAGCGGTTCCGCTACAAGCCTACCAAGGCGGTTCAGGTGCAGAGCAGAATCAAGCAGCTCGAGAAAATCGTGCCTATCGAGGTGGATGAGGTTGACAACAAGCAGATGCACCTCAAATTCCCTCCTTGTCTCAGAAGTGGCGATTATCCTATCATCTGTGATGAGGTGCGCAAGGATTATGGTGCCCATACCGTTTTCGACCATGTTACCTTTACCATCAAGCGTGGCGAGAAGGTGGCTTTCGTGGGTAAGAACGGCGAAGGTAAGTCTACCCTGGTAAAATGTATCATGGGTGAAATTCCTTTCACCGGAACGCTCAAGATTGGTCATAATGTGCAGATTGGTTATTTCGCCCAGAATCAGGCGCAGCTCTTGGATGAGAATCTTACCATCTTCCAGACTATTGACAATGTGGCAACAGGTGAAATGCGTCTGAAGGTGAACGATCTCCTGGGCGCCTTCATGTTTGGCGGCGAGACTTCAGAGAAGTTTGTCAAGGTACTGAGTGGAGGAGAACGCAGCCGACTGGCGATGATCAAGCTCTTGCTCGAACCGGTGAATCTCCTCATTCTCGATGAGCCTACCAACCACCTCGACATGCAGTCGAAGGATGTGCTGAAAGAAGCCATCAAGGCTTTCGATGGAACAGCCATCATCGTGAGCCACGACCGTGAATTCCTCGATGGTCTGGTAGATAAGGTCTATGAGTTTGGCGGCGGCAAGGTTCGTGAGCATCTAGGTGGTATTTACGATTATCTCCGTGCCCATAATGCCGAGAACATTAATCAGGCTCTTGCCAACCAGAGTATGGCTACTGCCGGTTCGCCTTCAGCCAACACTTCCGGTTCTTCTGTCGCATCAAGTTCTACAGCCGACAGTCTTGCCTCAGCTACTTCCGGCAAGCAGAGTTACGCTGAACATAAGGAACAGCAGAAGAAGATCCGTAAGGCTGAGAAAGCCGTGAAGGAATGTGAGGCGAAGATAGAGAAGCTGGAAGCGAGAAAAAAAGAGATTGATGAACTCCTGATGAAACCGGAAAATGCAACCAACATGGAACTCGTTACTGAATACACCGAACTCATGAAGGGTCTCGATGAGGAGAACGAGCGCTGGATGCTCCTTTCGGAAGAACTGGAAGAAGTTTCGAAATAATAGTAACATTAATATATAAAAGAGAAGAAAATGAAAATGAAGATGATCTTACCGATGATGCTGATCGCAGCTCTGCCATTAGGCGCTGATGCTCAGAATAAATCGGGTCTTGTCATGAGCAATCTCGACAAGACAGTAAAGCCAGCAGACAGTTTCTATCAGTTTGCTACAGGCGGATGGCAGAAGAACAATCCTCTTCCTGCCGCTTACAGCCGTTATGGCAGTTTTGACCAGCTGTCTGAGAACAACAACAAGCGCATCAACACCATTCTTTCTGAACTTCAGAAGAAGACTTACAAGGCTGGAACCATCGAGCAGAAATTGTCTGATTTCTACAAACTCTCAATGGATGTTGACAGCCGCAACAAGGCTGGAATCGCTCCAGTAAAGCCTCTGATGGATGAGATAGAAGCTGCCAAGACCAAGGACGAGCTTCAGAAGCTTCAGGTTAAGTATGCATGGATGGGTCTCGGTTTGGGCTATGGCGCAGGTTTCGCTGCCGATGAGAAGAACGTAACCATGAACATCTACAACCTGATGCAGGGCGGTCTTACTCTCGGTGCCAAGGATTATTACCTCAACAACGATGCTGCAACCGTAGCTATCCGTGAGGCTTATAAGACTTACCTCAGCAAGATGTTCCAGCTCTATGGTTTCTCTGCTGATGAAGCTGCCAAGAAGGCTTCTGCCGTATTCCTTCACGAAACAACGCTCGCTACCTTCTCTAAGAGCCGCACCGAACTTCGTGATCCTCAGGCAAACTACAACAAGATGACCTTGGCTGAATTCAAGGAGAATTATCCTAACATTCCTCTCGAGGCACTTGCCAACGCCGAGGGAATCAAGAGCGAATATCTCAAGGAGATGATCGTAGGTCAGCCTGCTTTCTTCGCCGGTTATGACAAGGTGGCTGCTGCAGAATGTGCAGGCACATTGAAGGCTTTGATGGAGTGGGACATCATCAGTAGTTCTGCTTCTTATCTCAGCGATGAGATTCGCGAAGCCCGTTTCGAATTCTTCGGCAAGACTATGAGTGGCCGCAAGGAGGATTATCCACTGTGGAAGCGTGCTACTGCTCAGGTTGATGCTCAGTTGGGCGAGGCACTCGGTCGCATCTACTGCAAGCGCTATTTCCCCGAAAGTTCTAAGAAGATGATGGAGAAGCTCGTGAAGAATCTTCAGATCAGTCTCGGTCAGCGTATCGATGCTCAGACTTGGATGAGCGAGGCAACAAAGAAAGCTGCTCACAACAAGCTCGACAAGTTCTATGTAAAGATTGGTTATCCTAACAAGTGGACTGATTTCAGCAAGCTCAGCATCGACCCATCTAAGAGCTATTATGAGAACGTGTTGGCTTGCCGCAAGTTTGCCAACGATAAGGAGATTGCAGAGAAGGCAGGAAAGCCGGTAGATAAGGATGAGTGGTTCATGACTCCTCAGACCGTGAATGCTTACTATAATCCTACTACCAACGAGATCTGCTTCCCAGCTGGTATTCTCCAGTATCCGTTCTTTGACGCTAAGGCTGATGCTGCATTCAACTATGGTGCTATCGGCGTAGTAATTGGTCATGAGATGACTCACGGATTCGATGATCAGGGTCGTCAGTATGATGCTAGCGGTAATCTGAAGGACTGGTGGACTGCTGCTGATGCAGAAGGTTTCAACAAGCGTGCTGATATGTATGCTGATTTCTTCAGCAACATCAAGGTATTGCCTGACCTGAATGCCAACGGTCGTTTCACCCTCGGCGAGAACCTTGCCGACCACGGTGGTTTGATGGTTTCATACAATGCCTTCAAGAATGCTACAGCCAAGAAGCCATTGAAGAACAAGGATGGTTTCACTCCTGACCAGCGTTTCTTCCTCGCCTATGCAGGTGTTTGGGGACAGAACATTACTGATAAGGAAATCCGCAACCGTGTAAAGAATGATCCTCATTCTCTCGGCAAGTGGCGTGTTGATGGTGCGCTTCCTCACATCGATGCATGGTATGAGGCATTTGGTGTAAAGCAGGGCGATAAGCTGTTCATTCCTAAGAACCAGCGCCTGGAGCTTTGGTAATTCCCAGAAGGAAATTTTTCCGAATAGATTTTTTCGGGAATGTTTTCCCCGAATAGATAGAAAAAATAAAGTCCTGATGTTTCGTATGTTTGAAACATCAGGACTTTTTATTTTATGCTTGAAATATTTTTTGATAAGGAAACAATAGAATAGGAGGTTATTGTTTCTTTTCCAGTTCCTGAAGATTTTCCATCTTCTTCGATTCCAGAAATTCGTAAATTCCGCAGAGATGTTCGCGAACGCGACCATGACCGAACTCATAAACCTTGCTGACAAGACCATCGAGGAAATCGCGGTCGTGACTAACCACGATGAGCGTTCCGTCGAAATCAAGAAGTGCCTGTTTCAGCACATCCTTGGTCTTCAGGTCGAGGTGGTTGGTAGGCTCATCGAGAATCAGCAGATTCACCGGCTCCAGCAACAGCTTGAGAATGGCAAGGCGGGTGCGCTCGCCTCCCGACAATACTTTCACCTTCTTGGTAGAATCCTCTCCGCCAAACATGAAGGCTCCGAGCAAATCGCGTATCTTGTTGCGGATTTCACCCTTGGCAACATCATCAATGGTCTGGAATACGGTAAGTTCGCCATCGAGCAGAGAAGCCTGGTTCTGGGCAAAATAACCTATCTGTACATTATGTCCCAACTCTAGTTTACCTTCGTTCTGAAGCTGACCCATGATACATTTCACGAGTGTAGACTTACCCTCGCCGTTTCTACCCACGAAAGCAATCTTGTCGCCTCTTTCTACGGTAAGATTCACGCTGCTGAAAATCTTCTTGCCATCAAACGACATCGCCACATCGCTCATCTGAACCGGATAAGCACCGCTTCGTGGGCTCGGCGGGAATTTGAGTCGGAGGCGGCTTGTATCTTCTTCATCCACTTCGATGAGTTCCAGTTTCTCGAGCATCTTCACGCGGCTCTGCACCTGGAAGGTTTTAGAATAAGTGCCTTTGAAACGTTCTATGAAGTCTTTGGTTTCGGCAATCATCTTCTGCTGTTCCTCATATTTCTTCATCTGCTGTTCGCGGCGTTCCTTTCGCAGTTCCAGATACTGGCTGTAGGTAGCTTTGTAATCGTAGATTCTGCCCATGGTCACTTCGATGGTTCTGGTTGTAATGTCATCAACGAATTTTCGGTCGTGGCTGATGACAACTACTGCTTTCGAACTGTTGATGATAAAGTCTTCGAGCCAGCCGATAGATTCGATGTCGAGATGGTTGGTAGGCTCATCGAGCAGCAGCACGTCTGGCGATTTCAAGAGCAGTTTTGCCAGCTCAATTCTCATTCTCCAACCTCCCGAAAACTCGCTGGTAGGGCGGTTGAAATCAGAGCGCTCAAAACCTAGACCTAGCAGCGTCTTCTCTACATCTTCCTCGAAATGAGTCATGTCGATGGCGTAGAATTTCTCAGACAGAGAAGATACTTTCTCGATGAGCTGCATGTAGTCATCGCTGTCGTAGTCGGTACGGGTAGTGAGCTCGTTGTTGATGCGGTCAATCTCAGCCTGCATTTCGTGCAGATGGGCGAACGCCTGGCAGGTTTCCTCGAATACGGTTCTTCCGTCTTCGGTCATCAGATGCTGAGGCAGATAGGCGATGACGCAGTCTTTAGGAGCGGAAACGGAGCCACGTGTGGCATTTCTCACACCGGCGATAATCTTGAGCAAGGTGCTCTTTCCTGCGCCATTCTTTCCCATCAGGGCTATACGGTCCTTCTCGTTGATCTGGAAGGAAATGTCTTTGAATAGGGTGGTGCCGCCAAATTCTACGGTCAATCCATCAACTGTAATCATATTATTTTCTTCTTGTTCTAATGTTTGTTTTATTAACGGTATTTTGTAGAATATTAGTCTACGATGTGGTTGATTACCATTCCTGCTATTGCCATTCCGAAGGAGGCGGTAATGTGGCAGAGCGAGCCGTTGATTTGCGCCTTGGTTGAGCACCATTCATGTTCCACGAGTTGCTGGTCGCCAGGTGCATCATATACGGCTGTATCTGTTCCTCGTTCTCCGCTGAGCAGTTTGGCTTTCGGACACAGGCAACCGCCTGTACCGCAGGCCTTGTTCACTCCCATGTTCTGCATCGGCTTTTCCTCGCTATAAACGCATTGGAACTTGCGGCGAGGGAAGGTCTTGCTCTTCTTGAATTTCTTGCGCAGGGCTCTTGCCAGCGGGTCTCCATCCACCTTCCAGAACTCAGCCTTTCTCACCATGAAGGGGTCGCGGCGGAGGGCTGCACCCATCGAAGAAATGAAGGTGATTTCCTTAGGAAGGGCTGTGGCACGGAGAATCAGGTCGGCCTTATCCTTCAGCGAGTCGATGGCGTCGATGATGAAATCGTATTCTTCCATGTGGAACTCATCGGCTGTTTCTGCCTGATAGATTTTCTGATAAGCCGTGATGTTGGCATCGGGGTTGATTTCAAGCAGTCGTTCGCGCAGCGCATCTACTTTTACCTGTCCTATCGTGTGGCTTGTTGCCATGAGCTGGCGGTTGCAGTTGGTTACACAGACGCGGTCGCTGTCTACGATGGTGATGTTACGGATTCCGCTTCTTACCAGTCCTTCTGCGCACCATGAGCCTACGCCACCAATTCCGAAGATGAGCACGCGTGCTGCCTGCAGTTTCTCGAGATTATCTTTTCCCAGGAGCAGTTCTGTACGTCGCTGCATTCCACGCTCCATTGTCGTTATGTTATTTCCCATATTTGTGTGTAAGAATTTTCTAAAATTATAATTTCTTGGCAAATCAGCTGCAAAGGTACAAATAATATTCAGAATCTTGATCTTTTTGCCGGCTTATCTTTCTGCTGGTTTGGTTAATGTTTCATAATGGGTTCCGAAAACGATAATGACCCTTAATGACTTTGACCCTTAATAACCTTTTCGTGCTTAATGACCTTAATGACCTTGACTTTAATGACCGTGCTGACCTCTTGACCTTACTTCCTCGGGGCTTCATTGATGACCGGCGCCTGCCATCATTTATGACCCTTGCTGGTCTTAATAGAAGACCGGAACGAGGCACAAAAGGCTGTTCCTTCGATTGCCGGTGCAAAGATACAACATTTTTCGGCAGAATGCAAGCTTTTACCCCAACTTTCTTTCGAAGAAATAACGTAAGAAGCTGATTGATAATAATTTCTATTGATTTTCTATTGGAAGTTTGGGGTACAGTTGTTTGAAAACGGGTAAAAGCGAGCATGAATGGAAGGAGAATACAATCGGGTCATTAGGTCAAAGTCATTAAGGGTCATTTTTAAAAAGAATTGTGTCATCTTTAGCTATAGTATATATAAATTTTATTTATATATATACTATATGATGATTTTTCGCCCCGAAAATGAAAATGACCCATAATGACCTTAACCCTTAATGACCTTTTTATTAATCTTGTTTTTGCTGATTATTATTGAGTAATGATGTTATTAAAGTGTTGGCTATTAATGGATTAGTGCTGTATTTCGTAGCTTTGATTTAATGTTTTCTGTATAAAGATAATCTACATTAATCTGCATCTGATTGTCGTGTTCCCATCGCTCTACCATACATTTTACCTCTTCTGTCCCTTCAATTTAGCTCAAAATACCTCAATTGGGAGGCTGTTTTTGATGCGAGGAGGGGCATTTTTCACCCCTACTAGAGGGGGTAAAACACTTTCCTAACCCTGTATTTTTGCACATTTTCTTCGAAAAACACAAAATTTCGCTTGAATTAGCATCTCTTCCGTTTCTGTATGAAATAGTAATGATATTTTACATATATAACAATTAAACGTGATTCTTACATTCTCTGACAAGATTCATTGAAAGAAAATATATTGACATATCCCCATCAACTTATGCTTGAATCTTGGTGGTAACAATCCATCGATTTGGCTTATTATATATCTGATTTTCTTTATTTTTTTCGGATTATTGCCTATTTTGCCTGGTGTATTATGAGAGATTATGTTATGGAAATCGCCGGTTACCTCATTATTTTTGAGATAACCGGCGATATTTTTATCTTCTTCTGCCTCTTCCTTCATTTCTTCCTTGGTTTCCACGACCTTGATTTCCACGACCGCCGCGATTGTTTTTATCCCCGCTATTGTAGCGGTTCTTGCGGTTATGGTTGTCGTTGTCGAAATTAGGGTTGAAGCTCTTTTTCTTCTTATCCTTGAAGAAGCCCGCACCTTGCTCTTTCTGGCTGCGGAGTTCGGCTCTTGCCGCAGCTACCGCATCACGGATATTAGCGTTGGCGTTGTTGCTTCTGCCTTGAGAAATATTCTGAGCAGAGCCTTTCTGTGAATGATTGCCTCTTGAAGATTTTCCGTTTAACGGACGGCCTTCGTTCAGATATTTATCTTCATCATAGCAGCCTACATTACCGAAACCCTTTGGTGCAAAGCGGTCTGAAGCATTTCTGCCACGACCTTTTCCTGCCTTCGGCTCAGGTGCATTCCTGCCAGTTCCACGCTTGCCTTTGGCACCTTTTCCTACACCAGGATTATCGTAGGTAGAACCAATCGGCTTGTCGTCATAATGCGTCTTCTTGCCCTTGAAACTTCCACCCATGCTCTTCCTGTCGTAGAGCTTGTCGATGAGGTCGGCTCTGCCTATCCGGCGAAGTTCACTCTCTATGGCGCGGCGCTCTTCAGGCTTGTACCAGAAGAAGAACATGCGCTGGGCAAGCTTCTCTTTCTGGGTCTTGGCGCTGAAAACCGGCTCCAGGGTGTAAGGATCGTAACCCGTATACCAGGTCTCGGTAGAAATGGTCATAGGAGTAGGGGTGAAATCCTGCACCTGTTCCAGATGGAAGTCCAGTCCCTTCGTGATGACGGCAAGTTCAGCCATGTCTTCTTCATGACAGCCCGGATGCGAACTGATGAAGTAAGGAATGATCTGCTGGTTAAGACCTTCTTCCTTATTAATCTTGTCGAAGATGCGCTTGAACTCGTAGAAGAGGTCGAACGATGGCTTGCGCATGAACTTCAAGACCTCCGGACTCGTATGTTCAGGAGCCACCTTCAGTCGGCCGCTCACGTGCTTGGTAATCAGTTCGCGCGTGTATTCTCTAGCCGCCTGATTCACCTTTTCGTCCTTGCTCTTATGCAGCAGAAGGTCGTAACGCACACCACTACCGATGAAACTCTTCTTGATTCCCGGCAAAGCATCTACCGCATGATAAATCTCCAGAAGCTTACTGTGGTCGGTATTGAGGTTCGGACAAATCTGAGGGTTTACACACGACGGGCGCTTGCACACTTCGCAGGCTTTCTGATTCTTGCCGTGCATTCCGTACATGTTGGCAGAAGGACCGCCCAAATCGCTCAGATAGCCCTTGAAATCAGGCATCTGGATGATTTTCTTAACCTCCTTCAGAATGCTCTCCTTGCTGCGGCAAACCACGAATTTGCCTTGGTGGGCAGAGATGGTGCAGAAAGAACAGCCGCCGAAACAGCCACGATGAAGGTTCACGGAGAACTTGATCATCTCGTAGGCAGGAATGGTCTTGCCCTTGTATTTAGGGTGAGGCAAACGCGTATAAGGCAGGTCGAAAGCCGCATCCAGTTCAGCGGTAGTCATCAGCGGGAAAGGCGGATTCACCACCACGTATTTGCCGTCAACTTCCTGAATCATGCGTTGAGCATGCATCTTGTTGGCTTCTTCCTCCAGATGGCGCACGTTCTCAGCCTGTCCTTTCTTGTTGTGGAGACATTCTTCGTGGCTGTGCAGGATGATGTCATCGTCCTTGAAACCGCCCGGAATCTCATTCTCCTTGCAGTAGAAAGCCACCTGCGGCATTTCGTGGATTTCGTTCAGCGTCTTGCCTTCTGCAAAGGCATTGGCAAGTTCTACGATAGAACGTTCGCCCATTCCGTAGAGAATGAGGTCGGCACCCGAATCGCAGAGAATGCACTTGCGGAGCTCGTCTTTCCAATAGTCGTAGTGGCTGATGCGACGCAACGACGCCTCAATACCGCCTAGTGCTACAGGTACGTCGGGAAAGAGTTTCTTCAGTATCTGTGTATAGACGATAGATGGATAGTCGGGGCGCATGTCGTGGCGGGAGTCGGGACTGAAAGCATCCTCGCTGCGCATGCGGCGGTTTGCCGTGTAGCGGTTCACCATAGAGTCCATGGCACCCGGCGAAACACCAAAGAAGAGGCGAGGGCGACCGAGTTTCTTGAAGTCTCGGAAATCGCCGTGCCAGTCGGGCTGTGGAACGATGGCTACCCGATAGCCGTTGGCCTCCAGTATTCGTCCGAGGATGGCAGGACCGAAGGATGGGTGGTCAACGTAAGCATCTCCTGAAAAGAGGATGACGTCGAGCTCGTCCCATCCGCGCAACTCGCATTCTTTCTTGGTGGTAGGTAGGAAATCTGTTAACTTATAATCCATTCAATATTTTTTAATCATTTACTGCGTCTGGTTCTGCATCAGCTGCAGCCTCAGCCTGCTTCTTGTCTTTCCAGTCTACGTAGAGCAGAACGAGGTTATGAAGACCGAGCGCCTTCATGTTCTGATTGTAGATGACGTCGAGACAGAGATCGAGCAACTCCTTGTCTTTGATGTCGCTGCTCTCGAGGAGTGAACGCACATTGAGTTTCAGCTTATCGAGCACTTCCTCGTCGATAATGCCTGTACTGTCTACGAGGTTGCGGAGTAACTGATACTTTTCGATAGTCTCTAAATGCTGGTCGCTCACTTCGATAGAACGAGTGCCAGACTGGTTGGCTTGAATCTTATACATAAGCTTAAAATTTTTTTATCTGTTTTACTTTGAATTTAATCTGTCAGAAATTTGAGAATGCCTAGCAATACGCTTGTGCGGGTACTTTCGTCGATGATGCATTCCAGCGGGAATCCCATGACGAAGCTGCGGTAAGTTGTGCTCTTATAGGCAACAGCCGCACTTGTTCCCGTATCGTATTGCATCGCCGTGAAGGCGTAATTGCCAACCGGTTTCAATATTTCGGGATGGGTTGCCGCATAATGCTGGGCATTCAGCTCGTTATAATAGCTGA
>UMHE01059155.1_pt1 | contig 11165 bp, 14 predicted proteins | sample 1965451 | NCBI WGS metagenome assembly UMHE01 (sample SAMEA4836090, study PRJEB28245) | human gut metagenome | biome: gut microbiome; material: fecal sample | place: Denmark | collected 2008 | reverse complement strand
ATTTTCGTATTATGCAAATATTTACTACACTTTTTTGTAGTAAATATAAAAGAAATGAAACCTTTCAAACTAAGCTGTTCACAATCTCAATCTCAGAAGGCGAAAGAGATATAGGTATGCGGTTCTCTACTTTGGCTTTGGCTTTGGCTTTGGCTTTGGCTTTGGCTTTGGCTGAAGAAAGAAGATAATGGTCGCCAAATAAAGACTTACCCTTAGGCATGGCAGCGAGATTGCGTATATGAGCGCAAGACTCACGCTCAACGATAAACTCCACACCCCTATGCGCAAGAGTCTGAAGGTCGGACACGCTAAGCAGATTGTCAGGATAGTCGTATTTCGGAAGACCCACCACTACATTTTGGGACGGGCATTTCTCAATAAGTTCCTCAAGACGTGGCGACGAAAAAGCCAATATATTACCAAATAGATTGCTCGCAAAGTTACAATTTACTTTTGCTCCATTACTGAATTCTATACTATTACCTGTAACAACAGCTGTAGCTCCATATTTGCAGCAAGAAAATATCGTAAGAGCTGGACCAAAAAGAAAGAAGGGGATGTTATGCTCTATATAGAAACGGCATATCTTGGTGAAGATAGAGAACGGAGGATTGTCTATCACAACACCATTGTTGGGATAGTCGGCATGCTCGTAGTCGCCACCAGGATAGAAAGGGCGCAGTATCTGCTTTCTATCAAGCGGACACACCTCTCCCACATACTTCACCACCGCTTCATACACGTCGCGTGGTGTGTAGCACTCGTCAGTAGTGCGTGGGTGATTAGTAAACTTGGCAATAAAACTCTCGTAGTCGTGGAAAACTATAGGGTTCTGCGCCCCCCCACAACGCTTTTTTGCTATCATCTCTGTCATTATATACAATATTAAAACTATCTGAAACAAAGGTAATATCTAACGGGGGGGGTAAAATACAAACATGGTAACCATCTTCGCTGACAACCATCGTTTCGCGAGAAACGATAACATGGCAATTGCCAAAAACAAAAATGCCTCGAGACCGTGAAGTCCCGAGGCTGGTGTGCGCTGAAAGCTCAACAGCGACTTAGTGTTCAATTAAACGGCGCCTCAGTAGCCGGAGCTTTAATATTGTCTGCAGCTTTACGTATGCGGTCGGCAAGATCGTTAAGCGCACAATAAAGTTTGTCCGCCTCTTCAGGTGTGAAACCACCTACACCACCATTGCCATCAATGCCATATATCTTTTGCTGAAACCACGATACTGACTTATCGAAGTACGTACGAGAAACTTCACGCCATGACACAGCAAGGTAAATGTCACGCATACGCTTCTTCATGTCAACTATCTTCTCTTGTTTTTGTTTTGCTAATACTTCCATATTAATGTTATTTATATTATCTTTAAAAGCCCCGAGACCTTGAAGTCCCGAGGCTGGTGTGTGATAGAAAACAATTGTCTAACTTTAATTACTTCAAGCCAGACGAAGTGAACCGATACGTGAGCTTATGTCTTGCAGAGCATTATTGAAAATGCGTTTCTGTTCCTCATTCAAGGTGTAGACTTTGCCACGCACCTGTGTGCCGTTAATGCGCTGTGAGAGCCATGCTGAGCTCTTGCCAAAGTAATGTTTGGCAATATACGACAAGGGAAGCAAATGATAGTCCTCGTCACTTATGCGTGAACGCAAAGCTGCAACCTCATTCTCTATGTCTGTGAGCTTTTGATTGATAAACTCTTTTGCCTCTACCTTTATATCCTCATCAGCATGGCTTTCAAGCCATGTTAGAATTTCTTTCTTTCGTGCTTCGCTTGCTGCATCGTTATTGCCTGCAAGATTTGCATACTCTCTTAAAAGTTTCTCTGTTGCTGCCATATTTGTATTTTTTTTGAGTCCTCTCACTATGGAGAGGACTCGGTTTTTACTTTCGCTTTTTAAGAAGCTTATTCAAATCTTCGAGAAGCATGTCAACTCTCTTGTTGATAACTTCATCTTCGAAATGAAGCACCTTGGCTACTTTCATGTAGTCTGCGATTTCTCGCTTCTTTCGGTCGATGTCTTTTTCTAATTCTTCATCCATAAGCTGAAATTTTAAAGTTTAACAATTTGTTTTCTAACACATTGCAAAGGTACATAAAATATTTGTTATGTGCAAATAAATACATAAATATTTTGTTATGTATATCAAAAAAATAAATAAAGCCACCTACGCATCTCGCGCAAGTGGCTTCGGTAAAAGATAATACTAATAACCAAAAATTATATAAGAGTTAACACATGACATTATCCTCCATAAGTATTTGTGGTGCCACCTGTGCCTTGGAACACAGGCTTTGTCTCTGCACCTATGCAGAGCACGTCGAAGGCATCAGAACCATCGGTGCGTGCTTCGAGCTTATCCTCCTCGGTCTCAGCCAGCTTCTCACCTCGCTTATCTTTCTTGCCATTATATACTCCTGCAGAGGTAATGGAAATAAGCAGGTCGGGATTGTTATCTCTATTGATGAGTACCTGCAGGTTGCCTCTGCCACGCAGCATCTTATTGATAAGCGCATTCTTCTCGATATGTCCCATCGGATTGCCAAGGTAGACATCTCTAACTGCCCAGCCCATGGAGCGTAGCGACTTGAGAACCTCTCGATGTGGGTCGTTGTAGTGAAGTCCCCAGTTGGTGCCAACCATGGTGGAGTCGTAGTAGAATATCACTTGTCTGCGACGATGGAAGTGATAGTACTTGCTAAAGTCTTCGAGCAGCTCAGGTATCTTGCGCTCGTATTTCACGAAGAATGATTTTATAATCCTCAGCTTGCCATCCTTCACTTGGCCAACCACGAGCCAGTTGATAAGGTTGTTGCTGTCGAAGGCTATGAGCAGAGGCAACCTGTCGTCGCAGTCGGCATCCATTCTGCAGTCGTTAGGTATGATGCCACCTTCAGCATTATCGAGAGTGTGGAGGTTGAGCACCGATTCGTTAGGAGCGGTATAGAGATTAACATCCTCACGCAAACCACCATAGAAGCCATCTGCAGATACTCCCACTCTCTGACACATTATGGATGTGGCAAAGGTAAGTGGAGGCAAATCGCGCTTGGCTCTACGTATAAACTCTTCGCCCAGCAGGGCGAGGTTCTCGATACTTGAGTACTCCTTGTATAGTAGACAATTGGAGCGGAAGAAGTTGAGTTGAGCATTCAGCTCGTCGAGTCGCTTGCTTATAGCATCGTGGAGTTCTGGACGCTTGGCAAGTTTCTGCTTGAGCTTCCATATCTGGAAGATTATTCCCTCGATTACCTTCACAAGTTCAGGATCTTGCTTATCCTTATAAGAGAGAAACCATGAGCCTTTCTTTGTGATAGGCATATCTGAAGTAATTGTCATGCCATGGTGGAGCGGAAAGTTCTTGAAGTACATTTCGTTTCCACGGTTGGCTTGAAAGGTCTCGTCCTTCAGCTGCTCATAGTCGATAAACTTTGCCTCGTCGATGATGAGATAGTCGAGCGACATGGAGTTGGAGGTGCCGCTACGATCCTGAGATATCACGTTGCACACGGAACCATTATAGAAGCTGATGGTGTTCTCCCAGTTGGCAGGAGTAAAGATAGGTGTCTTCCAATGTAGGCGCTTCCATGGTTTTTTGCCAACTACATAGTGCAAGTCGCGCTTAAAGCCCCAACGCTCGAGATGAATAAGCATTGAGGGAAGTATATTGGTAAGGCAGCGCTTAACCGATGGTGCAACAAAACCGCCCATACTTCCAGGCATTCCCTGAAAGCACGACTGCAGACGACGTGCCTGGATGGCTCCTTTGCCCACACCACGCCCGGCAACAATCACCTCGTCGCGTGTGTTCATTGCCAGACTGTAGTATTGGGCATCGTTGAAGTATTGTCGATATGGCTGCTCTTTAGTGTCAATCATCGTCGTCTATTTTATTCTCTTCTTTTATCTCTTCATAGTCTGCATCCTGCACCATGGTAGCAGAATAGCGCTTTTGTAAAGCTCGAATTCTTGCACGTAGGTCCGGAATACGCTCTATACCGAGAACTGTAGGGTCGTCGGTAGGCTCGAAGTTCTGAGGCACAATCTTGTCGAATTCAAGTTCTGGCTCATCATCCTTGTCTGTGCGATTGTTCTGTACCAGAACTTTTGAGAGGGCTGCTATCGAGCGGTAGTCGCCAGCTCGACGTGCTGCAGCAATATCTTGCTCAATAGATTTGTTAATCTTCCATCGCATAAAATCCTTGCTTGTTTGCTGCAGGTTGCCAAGCAAAACCTTTACGAGATGCAAATCCTCGTAGGCAAGCGACTTCGATACCTTGAACTGATTGATATCATATAGCACCAGGTCATTGTCCAGCTTCGATGGGAACTGCAGCCAGTAGGCATATAATCCACGCAATCGATGCAGGCGCTGCAGCACACCCTCTGCGACACGGAGCTCGCGAAGTTCCGAGTCGTCGAGAGTGACATAATGAGCATATTGGTCAAGGTTTATCGGTAGAGCCATAATTATAATATAATATATATACATCAGCACGCCCAGTTTGCTGCATTATCCATCCGAGCAAACCGAGCGTGTGTAAGCCAGTACCGAGGTGATACTGATAGGGAGCATCACTCAGCGGACGGAATAGAGAGTCCAGCTTCATTGAGTTTAGCTTTTAGATCATCGCCTATAGGAGCATTATTGGCAGTAAGGATAGCGACACGCTCCTGAACCTTAGCAAGTAGCTTGTTGTAGTCGGCAAGCTCCTTGGTGTTTTCGTCAGATTCCAACGACTTCTGGCGAAGCTCTATGAGCTTGCCAATATTCTTGGTGATGTAAGAGCGAGCGTTGGTGATATCCTTTGCAATGTCTGCAGGGGTATCGCCTTCAGCATTTTTTTTTGCTTCAGCATCATCGGCAACATAGTTGTCGTAGCGCTCAAGCTCACTCTTATACTTATACCATAGCTCTTTGAGCTGCTTGAGATACTCGTAGCGGTCGCATGGCTTATCAATGGTAAGCAGAGTGTTGTAGAGCTGTTTGATGCGGAACCAGCGTTCACGGTTGTCTTTCCATACCGAAGCTACATCTTCAGGCAGAGTGTCGTGGTCGGCACGTATACCAGATGCTGCAGGCAGGAATTTTGCTTGAACCTCTTCATCCTCAGCATTCTCGGCAACAAACTTAGCCTCTTCATCGATGGCAACCTTAACCTTAGGAGTAAGCTCTGCGCTTAGAACTTCGACATCTTGGATTGTCATCTCGTCAAGTCGCATACGCAGGAACTTATTGAGCTCGTATCTGATTTTGTTCTCGAAGTACTTAGGTCTTCGCATTATGGTCTGATACATAGCTCTGTTGCGAGTGAGGCGCAGCACCATCTCAGCACCTGCTACAAGAGAGTCGTGGTCGTGAGTTTCAGCAGCGAGCCACGTCTGCATATCTTCTGTGAATTTTTTGTCTATCATAATTAGAAATAATTAAAGGGCGGTCTTACGACCTTTGCATCGCATGACCGCCCAGGTAATATATATTGAGCCTATTGGTGAGAATTATCAGCAACAACGATTGGTAGACCTGTTGCACCAGAGATGTCGCCATCCTCTGTCTCGATCTTGCCAGGATAGAATGGTGCTGGATACTCGTCGTCGGCAACAGCCGAAATTGTGGTAGAGTTGGCATCTGTTGTAGCCTTGCCTGTACCCTGCGAAAGCGAAAGCTCAGGAGTGAATGCTTCAGAACCTACCATGCGAGCCTTGCCATTACGCTGAATGAAGAGATATACCATCTCATCGTTGTTAGCTTGAGCAATGTAGCCGGAAACTTCCTCTTCAGTACCAGGGATTACCGCAGTGCCTGTAACCTTAAAGGTCTTAGAGCCGAATGATCCCTGCGATTCAGCCTGGAGTTCAGATTCGTTAGGAATAAGTCCTATCTTATGCCACTTCTTATCAGTTGCGAGTACGAAGTCGCCTGCATATTTAGCTACGTCGGCAAGAGTCTTCGGAGCTTCAGCACCAATGGTTGGCCATGTCATAATATCACGCTTGGCAATACCATACACATAACCTCTGACACCTGGTAGAGATTTCTTACCTGGTGAGAAACAAATATCGCCGTATATAGAATCAGCAGAAGTACATTTAGTCATATCTTTATTGTTTTATGAGTTAATGATATGCAGACAGACGAGCAACGTGGCTCGCCTATCTGCTTGAGTTTACGCCTTCTTACGCCAGTAGCGGAGAACCTCAGGAGAAACACTCTCAAACTGAGTACCGAAGAAGTAGTTCATAATGAAGTCAACGTCGTAGTGGTTGGTGAGCGATGGCTTAACCAAGAACTTCTCATCTTCTGTCTGCTGGTTAAAGAGGAGATAGATGTTATTCTTAGGTGTGAGGAGGAGGAAGTCCTTAGGCACGTTTGCCAATGGAACAAGCTCGACATTGCTTGCTCCTTCAAGAGTGCGCTTATCGTAGCTCTGATTGTATGGCAACGAACCATGGTTGACCTGATATGCTTCGGTATACATATGATAGGTCTGGTCGGCCATAAAGAGTTTGAGCTGCTGTGAGCGAAGCTTAGCTGCAGCTGCAGCATCGCCTGCCTCTGACCAGTAGAAGTCCTTGATGACTTCCTCTGCATTCTCCTTGGTGATTGACTCTGTTCCCTCAACGAGGTTGCCAAGAGTTTCAGAGATGAGAACCTTAGCAAGTTCATTAGTACCTGCAGCGTCAGCATCGAGGATAGTCTTGAAGCCGTTGAACCACTTTGCAGTCTTCGAGGTGTCGGTACCATCATGCTTAGCGGTGAAGGCATTCATAAACATATTTTCGCCAATCTTCTTAACGAGATAAGCGCATACCTGATTGACAATAGGTACATTCTTCAGACCATCGCCCTTGGTGATGTTGCTACCCCAAATAGACTGATAGATGGCGTTAGGGTCAATACCCTGAACGATATTGCCAAAGAATGTTTCGAACACACGAGGGTCGATGTTTACTGCAGCATCTTCGTGCTTAGTCTTCGAATAGTTACCAATTTCAGCTGATGCTGACATCTGAGAAACGGTCTCTCTGTATCGAATACCTGTGCGCACGTTGCAATGCTTAGCAAGAGCTGCCATGGCAAGGAATGGCATAAGAATGAAATCCTTGCGGTAGGTCTGGAAGGTCTTCGAGAGCTCGGAAGCTCCATATGTTACATTTCCAATTTTAATTTCTGCCATAGTTTACACGTCTTTAATGCTGTTATACATATCCTGTGCGGTGAAGCTGTTCTCTTCATTCGCAGGATTCTCGGTTGTGGTGGCACCTGCAGAACCTTTAAGATTCTGAATCTGCTCATCCTTCTCCTTTGACTCTTTCTGAGCCTGAGAGAGCTGAGCTTTGAGGTTGTTGATGGTATCGTCTTTATCCTTGACGGCTTGAGAGTTGGTTTTATCCTTCTCCTCAAGATCCTTCAAACGATCATCGATACTCTTCAGCTGCTCCTGAGTGAGAGTGATATTGCCCTCATCATTAGTCTGAAAACCGTCAATGGCAAGCAACGCCATGACTGAAGCAAAGATTTTAATCATTTTATGAGGTTGTTTTGGTGCGTGTTGGTTACGGAAGAGGTTCTTAAGCTGCTCACACGTCTTCTCGAGAAAGCTCGCGGTTGGATTGCCATTGCCATCAACGACTGATGAGATGCTTGGAGTAGCATCTTCTTGCAGAGTAGAAGGTAGTGGCGGTATACCTGCATCCTTGAATATGTTAGAATATGAGTTGACAAACTGATTGGTATGCTCGGCTGCAGCCTTCTCTGTCTCCTTGTCTTCACGTATGCTGTCAACAAGTCCGAAGTCTTTAGCCTGCTGAGCGCTAAGCCAATTGCCTTTCTTCATCTGAGCAAGACACTCGTCGATGGTTTTACCTGTCTTGTCGGCATACATCGATGCCAGAACATCGTCGAAGGTCTTGAGCGATTCACGCTGAGCCTTGAGCTTCGCAATGTAGCTATCTATCTGTTCCTTGTTGTTCTGCTCATACTTCTCGATGAGGACAGAAACATTATGTATAAGGAAGAAGCTGCCTTTTACGATATCGATAGTCTTGCAGCCAAGCATGGCAATGGTAGATATTGAAGCATTCATACCAAAAGCATGAGCATGAACGTTGCCATGGTCCTTGAATGCCTGGTTTATCTCTAAGCCATCTTTCACAAAGCCACCCAGAGAGCAGAAGCCGACATGTACTTCCTTGCCTTTGTTCTGATTGAGCACATAGCGAACATAGTCAGCAGAGCAGCTACCCCACCAACTACCAATTGTGCCAGATATTACGAGATTATATTCCATTTGACTAATTTTCTCGCAAAGTTAACAGCTCAATTAAGCTATCGAAAATACTGCTATTCCAATATATAATAAGGAAAGTGGTTGCTTTTATAGCTGATTACAACCTCATTTAGCTGATTATCTTTGACTGATTCAGGGCAATTCTTCGTAATCTCTACAGTTGTATATGGTCTGCCTTTGAAGCCGACGAGTAGTTTAGTACCATCAATTAATGTAACCTTGAAGTCGAGTTGTTTTGGATATTGAGGAAGATTATCAGCCGTATACAACTTGATAGTCGTAGACACAACCATGTTGTTATCTTCTATTTTTGACTCAGACACCAGTGAAGGATGGCTTTTGACACAGATTTCTTGCCACTTGATATTTTGTGACAGTCTCACATGCTCATCTGGACAGACAATAGTACCAAGAATTTGATTAGAGTCGGCATAAGCTATCGACTTGACAATTTTGCTATACTTCATATTATATATAATGTTAGATGGTTAGATAATCATATCGAACGGTGGCGAACACCACGGCAAACTTTGTCCGCACGAATTATAGATTAATTAACGCTTTTTTTCTTGCGTGCGAGATTTCCTGCGCAAGTCGATACCTGCAGGGAGGTACGCTCTGCGCATACGCTGATATCTCATCTTGAGTGTATAATCATAATCGGTACTGATACCATTCGCCTCGCACCAAGCCCGAACAGCTGTCAGCAAGGTGCATTGACTAAACTCCTTTGCCGACAAATCGCTCCATAGCTGTAGGCGAAAAGTATTTTCGATAAATTCTGCCAACAGTTTGCAGCCATGTTGGGAGAGATAGTTGTATGTGACTACAGGCTTCTGCTTAGAGTCAGGTATACAGATGGCAACCTCGTTGCCACGTCGCAGAACTGGAGTAGCAGTAGGCTGAGGAATAAGGAGACGACGGATGCAAGCATTCTCTGCAGATTGAGCAGGGAAGACTACTGGATTGCCATAATGGTAATGAAGCCATTGCGCCAAGAATGGTTTCATCTCAAGATAAACGAGGTACTTAGACATGTGGTGAGGTTTAGAATAGATTGTGTTCGTAAGTTCCTTGCAAAGATAGGGGATTTATATTAAATAGCCTACTTTATAAGGATATTTCTTATTTTATTAGTCTTCTCTTCCTCTCTCTGTTTCTCTCTTCTCTGAGTCTGATATGATTTGCTACGAAAAGTTTGTGAGAATGTGAGAATGGGGGAAACCGCTCAAAACCTTAGTGTTTATGCGACTTTGGGAGAATTGCAACTTACTAATCACATTTTGTGATAGCAAAAAAAGTTTGTGATAAACTATATAGAAGGAGGGCGTCGAGCAGCTTATCACAACTTTGAAATTTTTGTGATAGGTTTGTGATGCAAGTTTGTGATAAGTTTGTGAGCGCTGAAACCCCTTTATTTACTATGTTTTTTGTGTTTTTCAAACTCCCTGTTACAAAATCACAAAGTTTTTGTAGTAAAAATGAAAGGGGGAAGGGGGATGGCAAAGACGGCATGCCGTGGTAAAATATGCTTTGTCAATAAAAGTGACTTCGGATATTTTATCGGCTGTTTGTGGTAATGAAAAAAAAAGCGGTGCTGCAGATATTACTCCACAACACCGCACATTTGCGAATATGAATATGATTATGACTAGAATGGTTCTTCAGAGTCTCTTTGACTTTCGAGATACTTGGCTTGCTCTGCAGCCTCTGTAGCTTCTGCAGCTTTGGTTGACTTCAGATATATCATATCCTTGGTCTTCTTATTGCCTGGAGTAATCTCGATGCTGTGCTGAATACGCCCAGAGCTATTGCATAGTTCCTCAGGGTTTAATGCATCAATCCATGGACAGAGGCTGGCGAAGGCCTTAAGCTTGCGAGAGAAGCTCTGCATGGTTATCTTATTAGTGTTGGCAAAGCTACGATATTCGTCGAATACCTTGTCACGCTGAAGAAATGTATCCAGGTTTTCGCTATCCTTAGCGAAATAACCATAAGCCCAGTCTTCAAAGTTTGTTCCCATCTCTGCCTTGAATTTACGCTTTACGATATTAGACATTGGTGGCATGAGCTTGATAGGCTCGTTGCTTATAGATAGGTAGAAGCGACAACATTGAAGCCAGAAGTTGATGTCGTCCATCCATTCGGCTTCGCTATATTCCTTCGTATAGAGAGGCTTGTTGAAGTCGTCGCGAATGGTGCGAGTCTCGAGATAGTCGTTATCTTCAGTTTTCTGATGATAATAATCAGAGAATACCATATATATTAGACGAGCCTCGGATGATGGATCAAAATCAGAAGGCACATAATTAGTCGTAAAAGCCAACTTCGGACTGTCCTCAAATGGAATAGTGAACGATTGATTGTTTTTAGGATTCACAGTCATATCGCTCGTGATGTTATCGTAAAATAGACCCGTATTGAGGTATCTATCGCAGTCGTCGAGGAGGAGTAATTGCGTATGTTGGTTTACCTGGTCGAAGACGTGAGGATTGTCCATAAGCTTTGGATTACGACCTGAGAGCTTGACAGTCTTCATTAGTATAGATAGAACCTTGAAGAAAAACGACTTACCACTTCGTCCATTACACTCGTTTTCTTCACCTATCTTATTATCCATAGCCATAGGCGCCCAAGCTCGCTCAGGAGACTTGAAATGGTGCATCATATAGCCGAATGTAAATATCTTATTAATAAGGTTTGCTTTTTGTTCCTTAATCTCTTCAGGTGTAAGACTTACGCCCTCGATATCGAAAGGATGTTGCGCATGATATTTACTCATGGCATTGAGATTGCCATCGAAAGCATATTCCATTTCCTTACGCCAGTAGATACGGCTGGTATTAATGAGATACC
>UMHE01007309.1_pt1 | contig 11235 bp, 7 predicted proteins | sample 1965451 | NCBI WGS metagenome assembly UMHE01 (sample SAMEA4836090, study PRJEB28245) | human gut metagenome | biome: gut microbiome; material: fecal sample | place: Denmark | collected 2008 | reverse complement strand
TACGGTGGAGAAGGAGCTGCTGGACAGTGCCGAACAGGACAAAGCCAAGGCCGTGCAGATGGCGGAGAGGCTGGAGCTGATGCCTTTGCTGGCGCGGCATCCCTACGACCTGTCCGGTGGCGAGATCCAGCGTCTGGCGGTGGGCAAGCTGCTGCTGCGGGAGGCCACGGTGCTGCTGCTGGACGAGCCCACCAAAGGGCTGGACGCCTATGCCAAGGCGGAGCTGGCGCAGCTGCTGCTGGCATTGTGCCGGGAGGGCGCGTCTATTCTGGTGGTGACCCACGATGTGGAGTTCGCCGCCCGGTACGCCACAGACTGCGCCTTGATGTTTGACGGGCTGCTGCTGTCTGAGGGCGAGCCACACGCGTTCTTCGCGGGCAACCGCTTCTATACCACCGACGCCAACCGCATCGCGGCGGAGCATTTCCCCACGGATATTACCTGCGAGGAGGTGATCGCGTCGTGTCGAAGCTCTTTGTCAGCCGCCGCACCAGAGCCGCCGCGTGGGTGATCCTGCTGGTGCTGCCCGCCCTGATGGCGGCCTTTGGCTATTACCATAGCCACCGTCCCGCGGTCAATCCGGTGGGGTCACGCACCTTCTGGGACTACATCATATTAAACTCGGATATTCTGCTGGGCCTGCTGTTCCTGCTGGCGTCCGCCATCCCCTTCATACTGGTATTCGATAAGAAGAAGCCCCAGGCCCGTGAGCTGGTGCCTATCGCGGTGATGGCGGCTATTGCCGTGGTAGGCCGCACCGTGTTTGAGATCATCCCGCTGCCCAACTTCAAGCCCTGCTCCGCCATCATTATCATCACGGCGGTGGCCTTTGGACCGGAGGCGGGCTTTCTTACCGGCGCGCTGACCGCCTTTGTCAGCAACTTCATTTTCGGACAGGGGCCGTGGACGCCGTGGCAGATGTTCACATGGGGGCTGGTGGGCTTCCTGGCGGGTATTCTGCAAAATGCCGGCGTATTCAAAGGCAGAAGCCGCCGTCACTTTGCGGCACAATGGTGGGACAGGCTGTGTCCGGAGAATACCAACCGGGGCGATTTGCTGCATTTTGTGCGGCAGCTTACCGACCACGCGCCCCTGCGGCTATGCCTTTATGGTTTCCTGTCCGGCTTTCTGTACGGCTGGATCATGAACCTGTATTTCATCATCGGGTATGTAAGCCCCCTTACCTGGCAGACGATAGGCGCGGCCTATCTATCCAGCTTCTTCTTCGATTTCTGTCACGGGCTGTGTACGTTCCTGGTGCTGTGGGCTCTGGGCGACCCATGGGTACGGAAGCTGGAGCGCATCAAGATCAAATTCGGCCTGACGGCGGAGGAGCGGAACTATGTGCTGCCGCCCTCCACATTTGAGATAGCGAGAGAGAACTATGAGTGAACGAAAAACGATCATCAGGACGGTGGGGCTGAAGAAGCACTACACCGTTGGCGGCAACACGGTCCGTGCGCTGGACGGCGTGGACATGTCCGTGCTGCAAGGCGAATTTGTCTGTGTCGCAGGCCGCAGCGGCTCCGGTAAGTCCACCATGCTGAATATGCTGGCAGGTCTTGAGCCGCCCACGGAGGGCGAGATCATTGTCCGAGGCAAGCATCATTTGGAGGCTATGGACGAGGAACAGCGGACAAGGTTCCGCCGCCGCTATATCGGCTTCGTCTTTCAGAACTACAATAATTTGCCCCAGTATACGGCACTGGAGAATGTGGCGCTGCCGCTGGCCATCCGAGGCGTACCGGAGGATGAACGGAACTGGCTGGCGTGGCAGGCCCTGAGCCGCGTGGGACTGCGCGGACACGTGGATCACCGGCCTGCGGAGCTGTCAGGCGGTCAGCAGCAGCGCGTCAGTATCGCCCGTGCCATTATTACGGAGCCCTCCATCGTGCTGGCGGACGAGCCTACCGGGAATCTGGACAGCCGTACCGGCCAGGAGGTCATGGAGCTGCTGTGTGAGATCTTCCGGGAGAGGAACACCACCTTCATCCTCAGCTCCCATGACCCGCAGATGCAGTGTTACACGGATCGTACCGTCTATTTCAGCGACGGAAAGATAGAGATAGAAAATCACCACACCGGAGAGGAGAACGCACAGTGAAAAGAGAAACGGTAAAACGGGTACTGGCCCTGTTGATCTGCGTATTGATGACAGTATCCCTGCTGCCCGCCGTTGCTATGGCGGAAGAGGTCACAGAGGATGTGATAGATGACAGCACCATTGAGGCTTACACGTCTTACGAAAACGGAGAGGATGCCGGCGTCAGCGGGGTCTCGGTTACAGACGAAAAGCCCAACACGGATATCAAGGTCATACCCAGCGACGCCAACGCCCTGATCCTGATGGATACCGGCGCACAGTCCCCCAAAGGCGTTCCCGGTCAGGTGGTGAAGATCGTGCTGCCGCTGGCGGTGAACAAGGAATATCTGCCCAGCGAGAAATACATGCTGCGCAACATCAACATCTATCCCGATGTGCCTACCGACGCCAGCGTGTCCAACTGGCCCTTTGAGCTGATCTATGCCAGCGATGTGCAGCACTTAAAGGATATGTCCTACAACTCCACGGCGGAGGTGTGGTTCGAGTTCAAGGTCAGCGAGTTTGCCAGTAAGGGACGCTACGCTGTGCCCTTTAAGATCAACGCCACCGTGTGGCGGGAGGACGCCGTGAACGGCACCACCATCACCGAGGACGTGACCTTCAAGGTCAGTGCCTATGTGACCGTTACCGACAACGGCAATATGTCCGGCGTTACCACCTCCTTCGGCAGCCTTCAGGTGGCGGGTACCAATGCGGGCGGCTCCTATACCGTGCCTACCGGCACACCCAATCAGACCATCTCCATGCGGATCCCCGTGATCAATGTGGGCGGTACCCTGACCAGCGTAACGGTCTATCCCGTGGTGTCCGCCGCGCTGGACGAGTTCCCCTTCGTGATCGACTCCACCAATTTGGGCAAGTATTTCGACTACTGGCCAAGCGGCGAGGTGAAGTATCTGGACTACACCTTCACAGTCTCGCCCTTTGCCACCTCCGGCAACAAGTCCATTAAATTCAAGGCCAACTATTTCGAGAACAGCGCCCCTGCGGAGGGCTCCTTCTCCACGCAGTTTACCGTGATCGACGGCTATGACGCCTCCGCTATGTCGGTGATGGTGCAGAGCTATAAGCTGTATGTGGATGATACCGAGGTGTCCGGCCTGATGGCAGGCGAGGAGACGGAGCTGCGCCTGACCCTGATCAACAATTCCAAGTATGACACGGCCAAGAAGATCATCTCCAGCCTGGTATTCACCAATTCCCCCGGCCTGACGCTGTGCGTAGGCGGCACGGATACCGCCTATGCCGATTCCATCAAGCCGGGCGGTACGACGATCCTGAAATACAAGATCATGGCCAAGCAGGACGCGGAGGTTGGCCCCGCCATGCTGGGCATCAACCTGACCTATGAGACCACCGAGGCGGTGGCCGGTAAGGCGGCGCAGAACATCATGCTGCCAGTCAGCCAGAAGATGGATGTTCTGGCCGGTACGCCGGAGGTGTACGGCACACTCAGCAAGGATAAGGAAGTTACCATCTCCGTGCCGCTGACCAACATGGGCCGCGCCAAGGCTATGAATATCCGGGTGCTGGCCACCGACGGCATGACCGCCGCCGCGCCCTGCTATGTGGGTGACCTGCTGGCAGGCGGCTCCACCAGCGCCGATGTGACGGTGGGCTTCTCCAAGATCGGCGCGTTTGTGGGAAAGATGATCCTCCAGTATGAGGACGCCAACGGCGAGACGTATTCTCAGGACATCTCCGTGCCCCTGAGCGTGGCGGAAAGCTCTGCGGATACAGATGCCAACAGCGTCAACGCAAATAAAGACGGCACAGACAGCCGCTGGTGGCTGTGGCTGCTGATAGCGATCCTTGCGCTCATCCTGATCGGCATTGTGGTCTATGTCATCATCCGCTATAAACGGGGCGAGATCGGGCCCGGTGCTGAAAACACCGCTGCCTTGGACGATTTTGACGACGACTTTGACGCAGACGGCGGCACGCCGGATATTGGAGAGAAGCCGCTGACCTACGACGGAAGCAATAAGGACGGGAATGTATGAAGCCAAAAGACCTGTTTCGCTATGGCTGCACCAACCTGTTCCGACGAAAGACCCGCACGGCACTGACAGCCCTATCCATGGCGGTGGGTGTCATGTGTATCGTGGTGCTGATCTCCGTAGGTCTGGGCTATGAGCAGGCGTACCGCGAGAGCATCGAGGCACTGGGCAGCCTGACAAAAATCGACGTGACGCCCGCCACCGGCGATTACGGGCGCAAGGCGCTGCTGAACGACAAGGCACTGGAGGCGTTCCGAGGCATCGACGGTGTGGAGGCGGTAACGCCGGTCTATCAGCAGTCCGCCTATATCGTGTCCGGCAACTATGTCAACATGGTGCGCGTCTACGGCATTGACATGACCACGGCGGAAAACTTCATGCTGACGCCGGAGCGGGGCGTTATGGCCGAGGACGGCACGCGCCTGCATCCGGAGGTACTGTTTACCGACGATGTGGCCGCCGGACTTGCCAACAAGGCGAAGGACTGGGAGCTGGCGGTAGATGAGAACGGCAACGCCCTGATTGACCTGCTGGAGGTGCCTGTCCGCATGACCTTCGATTCCTCCAGCCTGACCGGCGAGCCGAAGGCTGACACCGACGGACGGGCACTGCCCTCCAGCAATCTCTATACCCTGCGGGTAACGGGTATCTGCTCCACCCTGAATAACAACTTCGCCACCGCCGCGTTCATGTCCTTTGACCGCTTGCAGGAGATGACGCAGGCCAACGCCAATTACATGGGCGCGACAACTCAAACCAAGACGGCGGAGGAAAAGGCCAACGGCCCTACCTACGATCTCGTTTGGGTGAAGGTGAAGAACATCAACGACGTGCAGCGTATTGTCAAACTGATTCGCGACACGGGCCTGAACACCTATTCGCTCAATGACATGCTGGAGACGGTGCGGACGCAGTCCCGGCAGATCCAGGGGATGTTGGGCGCGCTGGGCGGTATCGCTGTCCTGATCTCCGCCATCTGCGTAGCAAACACCATGATGATGTCCATTACGGAACGGACGCGGGAGATTGGCGTGCTGAAGGTGCTGGGCACCGTTCGCAGCGACATCTTCAAGATGTTCCTGACGGAAGCGCTGATCGTAGGCGTGATAGGCGGCGCGGCGGGCTTGGTGCTGAGCTTTATCGCCAAGTGGCTGATACCGGTGATCTTCGCGTCGCAGGAGCTGCGGTGCGTGCTGCCCTGGTGGCTGGCGGTCTGCGGCGTGGTGTTTTCCGGCTGCGTGGCCATTGCCGCCGCATGGATCCCCGCGCGCAAGGCAACGCTTATCAGCCCCAACGAAGCCATCCGCTCTGAGTGAGGAGGTAGCTTTTATGAAAAAGATATGCTGTACGATTCTGGCCGTGCTCTGTATCCTGTGTCTTGCGGGGTGCGGTAAACACACTTCGGACAATGAGGTCATGTATGCAGAAATAGAAGAGAATCTATCCTCTCCTTGTGCATTGGTTCTGAAATACAAGGACACCAGTTTTACCGTTGCGTCCATCACCGAGCGAAGTTTGGCAGAAGATACCTTTACGATTCGGTATCAGGCAAGTGCTGCAATTCCGGCAAGCGAAGATATGTCCAGTGTTTATATTACTGCTATGTTCAACGGAAATGCGCTATATGTAGATGATGAATTGGTTGGAACATTATCACCAATCATATTAAAGCTTGATTTCGAGAACGGATCCCATGACTTCTATGTTGATTCTTCTGGTGGAGGACGCCACTACGAAGTCATAATTTCACAGTCATCTTGAAAAAGGCAAGTGCTTTTACTGTCGGTTACCCTAAAACGGGCAAAAATAAAACAAAAACAGGAGGACTACCATGAAAAGAAAGCTTTTAGCCATTATTATGGCAATGGTCATGGCTCTGAGCCTCAGCGTGACCGCATTTGCGGCCACAAATGCTGCGGGTGATTTGACCATCACGGCCCTCGGCGTCACGTTTGAGAACGATGTCGTGAGCGTTAGTTCTGGTTCCCAGTATGATGCCTACTACAGCTACGGCCAGTTCCCTAATGACACTGACTTTAGCAACATGGAGACTACGTTCACATTCTCCGGTTCTGCGCTGCTGATCAATGGCGTGCAGGAGGCTACATCTTCTCCCTATACAACTACTGTGGATTTCACCGATGTTGTAAGCGTTGGTGTGGTTAACGGAACCACCACGAAAACCTACTATGTCTCCGCATATCCTTCCACCTTCACTGTTACCATGAATTTTGAGTACGAAAACGCAAGGGCATTCTCTCAGATGGCGGGAACGGTGTATGGCAACTCTGGTATGCTTGACGCCGTTACTAGTGCGCAGAAGGCAACTGCGGCCGAAAAGGTGCTGCAGATGGATAATATGTGCGCGGGTATCAGTTCTTTGACCCCTGCACAGTATCGTACCCTTACAACCAATGTTAGCGCAGGTGACACTCCTTATGAGTTGCTGACTGCTTTTAAGGACGCACGTGCAAACTTTACGTTTGACGGAAGTTCTTCCTATATTTCGGCTATTGGTGTTCTCGATATGAATAGCACGGCAACTATGTCTGGCTACGGCGCCGGCGGCTGGATGTATCAGGTCACCCGTGGCGACCAGACTGTCGTTCCCATGATCGGTATCAGCGGTTGGAAGCTCATCCCCGGTGACGTTGTGACCTGGCGTTATACCTGCGATTATGGTTATGATGTCGGCGCTCCGATGTGGTAAGACAATTTAGACGCTAATATGCGGCGGCGTACCTAAAGGTTAACCGAAATGCCCGTTTTAGGGTACGCCGCCGCGTTCCATAAAACTTAGAGACTGTGCGCTCTTACAAACGAATGCAATAATGAAACATAGAATAACAAGAGTGTCAACACTCATTATTAGCGTCGTCATCCTGCTAAGTACGGTGGTTGTTGGTTACGCCGCAGAGAGAACGATTCCTTCCGCACCTTCATACTGGCCCGGTGGAGCATATAATACGATAGGTGATGATGATAATTCAGCGTCATCGAATTACACTGCAGTAAAAATCACCGCAAAAGAGTATCCGGATGCTGGCGACCTTCAATTCCTTCAAGTGCGTGATATGCAGTACTTGTATTGGGGGTCGCTTGTAAAAGTGATAGAAGTTCCTGGTGCTGATGGAACAAAACCTTCCGATTTTAAGCTGACATTGACTCTCACACGTCAGCAAGATGGCATAGACATTACACTCGATAAAGCAGATTACTATAAACCGGTCCGGCAGCGAATTGTCGCTGCCGATGGGCGACAGTGTGATATTTTTATCATTGCCGTTCCGGAAAAGCGTACATATCAAACTTCCAGTGAATTGTCTGACTACACAACTGCCGGAAAAAAGTGCCTGGAAGCATTTGACGCGATTTCTGATTTATATTGGGAGTTGTATGATGAGCATGATTTTCCCGCATTGCAGGGCGGTCCTCATCCCGCAGCACGAAGAAGTCTAATTAGCTTGTCATTTGGTCTTGAGCCCTATATCCACAGAGGTGGAACAAAATACCCGATAAGCAGTAGCACGAATACCGTAAAGGAAGTAACTGAGGATATTCGTGCAGTCAATTATTTTTCTGCAAAACAGGCGGAAGCAATTTTTGATACAGTCTTTCCTTATTACATTCAGTATGCACAGCAGGAAATTCCATCGCCGGCTCTTGAGGGTATTGAGGCGGCCAATATCAAAGGCGTGCTGCAAGCTGATGGTTCTTATGTATTGACTGTCCCAGATGGCCTTGACATGAACAAAGTGCAAGGTGCCATCAAATATGGAGTTGCGGATCCGACTGCGGTGCAGGTATCTCTATCGGGGGCTTGGCAGGTAAATGGCATAAGTATCATTACACTGACCGCAAAGGATCCTGCGACCACGCGTGTATACGGGGATAGTCAAAACGGTATCATAAGGTCGAATTATGTCATACGCATACGAAGTGGTTCTCCCGCCTTTGGCGTAAACTATTTTAGTGCTGCGGGCCGCATCGCAACGATTGATGATGAAGGCAATAAGAAGATATCCCTACACCTTCCTGCAGACAGTCCGTGGCTGACGAGCGTTGATGTAGAGTATACAGGTACTGCTTTAACGTATCTTGACAGTGCGAGAAACAAGGTTGCTCCGGACTCGTTGGGAAGGATCGACCTCGAAAAAGCAAAATACCTTGTGATTGACAATGATTGCTCCGCTTTTGCAGCCAAAGGTGCCGATAAGGATAGCCTACAGTTTTCCCGTGAATATGAATTGGACATCACACAGGGGAACTCTGCCGAATGTGATCTTCTGTCTTATACCACAGGCATTGAAGAGGAAAGCATTGTCTGGAACGGAGAGCAGATCACTGTAACAATTCCTTATGCGACGGATTGGAGCCTGCTGAAAAGTGAGTACACTTGCTCTTATGATGCCAAAGTTGAAGCACTGAACGGTGAGGACTTCCAAAATTCAGAAAAAACGCCGATCGTCTACAGAGTCACAGCCGAAAACAATACGACCTACAAGGATTATTCTGTTGTCGTAAAGAAAACTCCTGCTGCAACGAATAACCGCCTTGTTGCATTTCGATTTGGCGGGTTAAAGGGCACTATAGACCATTCAGCCGGAACAGTTTCGTTAGAGCTTCCGGCGGGAACGTCCAAGCGGTTTGCTCCGATAATCGAACTTCCCCAATATGCAACAGTCTCTCCTGCATCTGGTGAAATACAGGACTTTACAAATCCTGTAACCTATACGGTAACGGCACAGAATGGCGACAAAAAAGAATATGTTGTCACTGTCACGGTTTCAAGTCAGCCGGCAGACAATCCGCAAAAGGAGCGGATGCAGGATCTCCTTAACGGTATTATCACCGCATATAGAGAGAAGGATGGGCAGCTTGAGGATTGGGAATGGCTGAATCTCGGCTTATATGAGAATTTGCAGGAGCCAAACACCAATAATGGTTTCCCCATCGCGGAGATCATAGCAAATCGGAAACTCGGCCCGAAGGGGATTATGACGGATCTTGCGCGAGTGACCTTGATGCTGACGGCCCGCGGCTATGACTGCTCGAACCTTGCGCAGTATAATGACGGAGAGCCTTTTGTCGATGCACAGGGGAACAAAATTGATAACCTTATCGCGAACCTGTGTCAGACAACTGTTTCACTGAATGGTGTGCAATTTGGTTTGCTGGCGCTGGATATCGGCAATTATACGCTGCCGGAGGATACCGAGCATAATCGGGCGTTTATGGTTGAGTACCTTTTGGAACAAACACCAGAGGGGATCGACAAGGGCTTTATGAAGCTGGATGGCGTTGCATCCAACATGTTCGCTCTGGGCCCCTATCAAGAGGACCCAACATACGGCAATCGGGTGAGACAGTGGCTTGAGGACGGTGCCCAGTACATCGCGCAAAAAGTCTCTAACGACTATACGATCAAGTCGTGGGGGACGATCAACAGCGAAGTCATTTCCTGGACGATCTGCGGCTTGTGCGCAGCTGGTATCGATCCATATACAGATCCGCGCTTTAGCAATGGCAGCAAGAGCATCGTCACGCAATGGCTGGACATGTTTTCAACTGGCAACGGATTTAAGCATGAAGCGAAAGAGCTTAGCCCCAATGCGCTTGCGACCTATGAGGGCTGTTATGCCTTGCAGTGGTACTTGAACTTCCTTGAAAGAGGTGGCCAGGGTACACCGTATCATCTTTGGTACAAGCAGCATGACTTCGCCAAAACGCTTTCTTCTGAAGCGCGTATCCTTGGATTTGAGCTTGAAGGCAAGCACGGTGTCATAAAAGAAGCTGCCGCAGGCGGTAAGAATACGATCACACTGGAATTGCCCGCAGGAACGCCGCTTGTCCGTGTCACACCGAAGCTGACGCTATCCGAGGGCGCAACTCTTGTTGCTCCTGATCTGCCCATGACGATTACCGCGAACACAGAGTACAATTTCACCATTCGCGCAGAAGATGGCAAAACCGAAAACGTCTATGCGCTTACGGTCACCATGAAGGACGACCTTGAGGCAAGCGGCGCGGAGCTGTATTTGGACACGTTGGCATTGCAGGATAAGAATTCGCGGGCATTGTCGATTATCGGCAAAACAGTAACAGAAACGAAATCCGGCGCAGACATCATACTGAATGTGGATGCTGGGAAAGATGTTACAGAGCTGCATATTTCTGCTGATATTTCTTATGGAGCAACGGCAACGCCTGCCCTTGACGGCAAGGCCATCATGGATCTCTCTGATTGGACGAGCTTCGTGATCAAATCGCAGGATGGCACAGCAACAAAGACGTATCGGATCAAGGTCGTTGCAAAGGGACAGGCATCTATCAGCGCCTTCTCCCTGACGGTCAGTGGTACGACCTATAAGGGTACGATCGACGACCAAAAGGGAACGATCGTCGTCAATGGCGTTGATGACAGCGGACTCACGACAACAAAACTGATCCCGTCCATCACGTTGGGCAAGGGAACAACTGTGTGCAGTCCTGCCCCCGGCTTGGAACAGGATTTTTCCAGCGAGGTTCGCTATACTGTCAACGGTTCTGATGTTGTATCGCGCACCTATACGGTGAACGTGTATAACAAAGAGGGCCAGCGCATCAGCGCAAGCGGCGGCAATACAGGTCCTGTGACGCCGGCCACAGCACGGATCACAGCCTTCAAGGTCTTTGGCGTTGAAGGCGTGATCGACGATTCCGCCGGTACAATAACGATCACGCTGCCGGACGGCACTGACGTGACCCGCGTGGCGCCCGTTGTCACGGTTCCCGCTGGTGCTGTGGTAAGCCCTGTTTCGGGCGAGGTCGTGAATCTGTCGATGCCGGTTGCTTACACGGTGACCTTGGGTTCTAATAGCAGAACCTATACTGTCCGCGTCATTTATCAGCGCAGCACTTCCCAGCAGCTATGGGATAAGATGGCTGAAAATAACACGGTGACAGATCACCAGGTAAGCAAAAGCACGAGAAACTGGAGGTAACTATGAAAGGACACAAATTACTGGCGTTGCTGATGGCACTGCTTCTGTGCATACAGCTTCTGCCGGTTTCCACCGCTTTTGCGGAGGAAGTGTCAGAGGACGGCATCAGTGTAACGCTGAAGGCCAATGATGATGAATATGGTACGGT